>ENA-OQDF01000517-OQDF01000517.1-human-gut-metagenome-genome-assembly--contig:-NODE-517-length-15926-cov-2.240648_pt1 | contig 15926 bp, 19 predicted proteins | sample MGYA00242769_ERZ504597 | MGnify/ENA primary metagenome ERZ504597 (study PRJEB26092, sample SAMD00036305) | human gut metagenome | host: Homo sapiens | study: EMG produced TPA metagenomics assembly of...
TTTACATTTAGGGACTTTATCTATACTATTCAATACGTATGGTTAATATCCTGCTTTATTAGTGTATTATGTAGTAGTTATTGTATTTTGAAGATGGATTTGCTATGATGAATAAAAATAAATAATAAAAGAGGTATTCATGTGAGTATAAAAAAAGAGAGAGTGCCAGCTATTGAATATATGCGTGGAATATCCATGCTAGGCGTAGTTGGTATACATGTGGGTTCACAATACTTGATGAATAATCCCACTCCTAATTTACAATTATTGGCTTTGTATGAAATTGTAACGAGATTTTCAGTACCGATTTTTTTCTTTATCTCCGCTTTTGGCTTATTTTATAATTTAGATTTACAGGAAAAGTTTAATTATAAAAATTTCATGAAGCGAAGATTTAAAACAGTGTTAATCCCTTATCTTGTATGGTCTATTTTTTATATTTTGCATTATACAATAACAAATCAAACGTTGTATTTACTTCATCCATTAAATTTGATTGGCATTTTATTTTTGGTTTAGCATGTTATCAATTATATTTCATGATATTATTGGTTTGGTTTTATGCTTTAATGCCACTGTGGATTTTTATTGTAAAAAGATTAAATATTGTATTATTAGTAGTTTTATTTGTTTTTCAAATGGCAGTAGATTATTATTCAAGCTTTTTGATGAACCCATATGGTATTCAAAATGAAATAGTTAAAGCTATTTTTATGTATCGTTTAAATTATTGGGTAATACATTATGTATTTATCTTTTTATTAGGTGGATATGTATCTGTACATTATGATGAATTTAAAATCTTCATGAGAGATAATTTGAATAAATTAAGAGCTTTTGGTTTTATAAGCTTGATTGGGTTATTAGCATATTATTATTATTGTATTTACTATAATGGTTATTCTCCAGAAGGCGCAATAAATACTGCTCATCAATTATCTCCAGCTGGTCTTGTTTATACTTTAGGTGCTAGTTTATATTTATTTGCAGAATTTCAATATGGATTTTTAGCTAAATAGGGACTAGTTTATTTTCTCTATTAGGTAGACATTCATATTTTGTATATTTGGCTCATCCTGTGGCAATCACTTATTTAGCTTTATTTATGGCAAAATTTAATATAGTTATGACGGCTGTTAATTCTATGATTTTTTATGTATTAGTAGTATTGTTTACTTTAATTGTAGCTATAATATTTAGAAAGCTTGGCAATACGAAATATCCAAAATTAAATGAATTGACAATAGGCGTTTATCCTAAAAAATAAGAAAAGCGGTAACACAAATAAGTGTTACCGCATTTTTTTAATCTTTTTTAATAAGAGAAATAATAACGCCAATGATAAGACCGATAATGGAAGGAACAATCCAGCCCATACCCATATCAAAAAATGGTAAAGTATTTTTATATACTTCAATAATAGCGCTGATAGTAGATGTGTTATTTAGTCCAAAAGGTAGAGCATTTAACATATCACCAATAGCCGCAAATAAAGTGAAAAGTGTGGTTACAGAATATACATAACGGTGATAACCAAAAATTGCACTGATAAATGCTAAGATGATAAGTGTTATAGCTAATGGATATAATAACATGAGAATTGGAATAGCTAAGAAAATGATACTAGTTAAACCAACGTTAGCGATTAAGAAAGAAACAATAGTGAAGATAAAAGCATATGTTCTGTAGCTAAAAGAGTTAGGATATAATTCACTAAATGTAGTGGAACAAGCAGTGATAAGACCGATGGAAGTTTTTAAGCAAGCTATAGTAACGGTAAGAGCTAACAGAATATGACCAAATGAACCAAAATAATAAGTGGAGATTTGAGCAAGAGCAATACCACCATTAGCAGATAAAGCAAATTGCCCTAGACTGCAAGCGCCAATATAAGCTAAGAAACTGTAGATAATGCCCATGAGAATTAAAACAACAATACCTGCTTTTAATGTACCATAAGCTACATCTTTTGGATTTTTTAATCCTAGATTGTGCAATGTATGAATAACAATGATACCAAAAGCAAGAGAAGCTAAAGCGTCCATAGTGTTGTAGCCTTCAGTGAAACCTTTGAAGAAAGCTTCTTGTTGATATGCTTCCTGTACAGGCATAGCATCAGATGAACCCATTGGATTGATTAAAGCAGTTACCATTAAAATTGCAATAAATACTAAAAAGAGTGGATTTAAAATCTTACCAATCCATGTGAGAATTTTACCTGGTTTTAAAGCAAATGCTAATGCTAAAACAAAGAAAATAAATGAAAAAATTGCTAAATAAATTGTTTGCATGGAAGCATCAACATGGCTAGATAAACCTATTTCATAGGAAACTGCTGCTGTACGTGGAATTGCAAAAGCAGGTCCAATTGTGAGATATAAAAGTACAGTAACAAAATGAGCATAAGGTTTATTAATGCGACTAGCTAAATCAAAAAGACCTTCACTACGAGAAATACCCATAGCGACAATACCTAAAAATGGAAGACCGATAGCAGTGAGCATAAAGCCGATATTAGCTAGAAAAATATTACTGCCGGCTTCTTGCCCTAGATGTACAGGAAATATTAAATTTCCTGCACCAAAGAACATACCAAATAGCATAGACCAACTAAAATATTTTGGGAAAGTGAAAGTGTTCGTTTCATGATAAATCCTTTCTGATGAGTTTTTATTTAATTTTTGATTTTAACTGAATAAGGAAATTTGGTCACTTTCTTGTAGACCATCTAAGCAACCATGTTCACGCAAGCGTTCAACAATTGGTGTAGATAAACTAGCACGCTTTTTGAGGTCATCAATAGAAGTGAATTCCCCTTCAAGGCGAGCTTGAACGATATTATTTGCAGCCATAGTACTGATACCAGTAAGGGCAGTAAATGGCGGTAATAGAGATTTTTCATGTAAGATAAATTTATCAGCATTTGATTTATAAAGGTCTACTTTTTCTACAGAAAAACCGCGAAGATACATTTCCCAAGCAAGTTCTAAAACGACTTGGAAGCCTTTATCTTTTACGGATAATTTTTTCTGTTTTTCAAGTTCAATGATTTCGTCTAGTTTATCACGAACAGCTAATTTACCTTTAGAAATAATATCTGCATCAAATTCAGCAGCACGAATGGAGAAATAAGCAGCATAAAAGGCAAGTGGATAGTGAACTTTGCAAAAGGCTATGCGATATGCCATCATAACATAAGCTGTGGCATGGGCACGTGGGAAGAGATATTTTATTTTTAGACAAGAGTCAATATACCATTGAGGTATACCGCCATCTTTCATGACTTTAATATCATCTTCACTAAGCCCTTTACCTTTACGCACTTTTCCATAGTTTTAAAGGAAAATAGTGGATCAATACCACTGTGAATTAAATGCATCATGATGTCATCACGACAAGAAATAGCATCGGAAACAGTGCAAGTTCCTGAAGTGATTAAATCTTGAGCATTTTCAAGCCACACATTAGTACCATGAGAAAATCCACTGATACGCACTAAATCACTGAATTTTTTGGGCTTAGTGTCATCAAGCATTTGACGTGTAAATGGTGTTCTAAACTCAGGAATACCAAATGTGCCAGAAGTAGCACCAAGTTCTTCTGGTGTTACACCGAGTGCTTCTGTAGAAGAGAAAATGCTCATAGTAGCTGGGTCATCAAAAGGAATAGTTCTAGGGTCGCGATGAGTTATATTTTCGAGCATTTTTATTACTGTAGGATCATCGTGCCCAAGTATATCTAATTTTACTAGACGGCTACTGATAGAGTGGTAATCAAAATGTGTAGTTATCGTATTTGTCGTAGTATCGTCAGCAGGTCTTTGAATTGGCGTGAAATGATGTACGTCCATATTACGAGGAATAACCATGATACCGCCAGGGTGTTGCCCTGTGGTGCGTTTTACACCAGTGCAACCATTTACAAGACTGTTGATATAAGCATCGCGTTTTTTAATACCTTTTTCGTCAAAAATTTTTACATAACCGTAAGCAGTTTTATCAGCTACAGTGGCGATAGTTCCTGCACGGAAAACATTATCTTTGCCGAATAATTCTTCAGTGTATTTATGAGCTACTGGTTGATAATCACCAGAGAAATTCAAGTCGATATCAGGAACTTTATCGCCGTCAAATCCCATGAATACAGCAAATGGTATATCATGACCATCTTTAATCATTTTAGTTCCGCAATGAGGGCAATCTTTATCTGGCATATCAAAACCACAACCATAAGTACCATCTTCAATAAATTCGCTGTGGCGACAATGAGGACAGCGCCAATGTGGTGGTAGAGGATTTACTTCTGTTATATTCGTCATAGTAGCGACAAAGGAAGAACCAACTGAACCCCTAGAACCAACAAGATAGCCATCATCAAGTGATTTTTTACGAGTTTATGAGCGATTAAATAAAGCACGGCAAAACCATGACCAATGATGGAATTTAATTCTAATTCTAAGCGGTCTTGTACTACTTTAGGCAGATTTTCACCGTATAATTCACGAGCTTTGGCATAGGACATATCGTGAATTTCTTGGTCAGCTCCTGGTATCATAGGTGAATATAATTCATCAGGAATAGGCTTGAAGACTTCTACCATATCTGCTATTTTGCGTGGGTTAGTAACGACTGCTTCATATGCTAATTCTTCGCCTAAATAGCTAAATTCTTTGAGCATTTCATCAGTTGTGCGAAGATATAATGGCGGTTGTTTTTCCGCATCTTCAAAACCTTTGCCTTTCATTAAAATAGCACGATAAATACTATCTTTGGCATTTAAAAAATGAACATCACAAGTCGCTATGAGCATTTTATTTAATTTTTGGCAAGCTCAGCAACTTTTAGATTGATTTTTATTAAATCTTCATCAGTTTGTACATCAGGGAAATTTTCGTTGCGGATTAAAAAGGCATTATTGCCGATTGGTTGAATTTCAAGATAATCATAAAAAACTAGCTATTTCTAATAATTTTTCATCGCTTTCATTATTTACAATAGCTCTGATTAATTCACCTGCTTCACAAGCCGAACCGATGATTACACCTTCACGCAATTCAGAAATGATTTTTTTCGGTAATCTAGGTCTTGATTTATAGAGATATTTCAAATGAGATAAGGAGACCATTCGATAAATATTTCTAAGACCAATAGAATTTTTGGCTAACATGATGATATGATTAGCTCTGCGCTGTTGATAATCATCGCCTGTCAGATATCCTTCAATGCCATAGATTACTTTTATTTTATTATCTTTGGCAGCTTTCATCGCTTCTGGGAAGGCTTGAACGACACCATGGTCAGTGATAGCGATAGCAGGCCAGCCCCAACGAGCGGCAGTAGATATCAATTCTTTTGCTGATACAACAGCGTCCATATTGCTCATATGTGTATGTGCGTGTAGTTCTACGCGTTTTTCGATAGCTCTATCTTCTCTTTTTGGTAATTCAGACAAACAGATATTAAGTGGCATCATTACATAATCATTGAGATAAGAGTCAAAACGGATAGAGCCTTTTATTTTGATAATATCAGCTTTTTTTAGAGCAGACATTACTTCTTCAAAGTCATCTTTATTTTTTAAGAATACTTACAAGAAATACCGTCAGATTCATCTGCTAGGTCAAAAGTTAGAAGATTAGTTCCTGTATTGAATTCACGATTATTGATATTGAAAATGCGACCGCGTAAAACGATATTTTTCATTTCGCCATCAATGCTAGTGATTTCAATATGTTCTTCAGGAATGTTATCAATCATTAATTTGCGTTCACTTTTGCGACGGAATTTTGGTGCAGGATTATTTGCATTATTAGCAGGTGGTGGCGGTGTATTATTTTTGCTGACTGTATGGTTTTGTGTTTTAGCTTGTTGTTGAAGTTGACGAAGATAAGATTCAGGGTCAAAATCAGCTAAAGTATTATTTATTGCAGGTTGTTGACTATCAATGCGACAGATAACATGACAAGGGCAATGTACCATAGCTTGAACAGCTTGAGATATAGTTTCTTCAATATTATGAGAGCGTAAAATATCTTCAATATGGTCGCCTTTGAAATCTATCATGATTTTATTGCCATCAACGCTATGACTAGCTTGGTTTAAAATGGAAAATAAAGTAGGGTTACCATTAGCTGCATTTTGAACAATGATAGACCAATGGCGGGCTACTTCTTGTGGCAAGTCCACAATATCTTGATAAAAAATTACAGTGGGAATATTGCATTTTTGCGAGATATATGATGAAGCTTTAGCTAATAATTCATCAGGTATACCATTATAAGTTTGCATGAGGATTTCCCATGAATTGTTATTTACATCAATTTCTACATGTTTAATAGTAGCTTCTTGCATGATTTTTTGTTCTTGAGCTGTTCCGGGCATAGAAGCAAGAAGCTGACGAAATTTATCGCCACCATTTTGAGGTAAAATAAGATATTTTTTTGTCATAATAAACCTCGTTAATTAAGAAAAACGACCTAATTTTGGCAATTGTGTAAGGCTAAGATGTGCTGTGCTATTTAATAACTCAACATTGATTTTATCGCCATAAAAAGTAACGATATTTACAGCGGTGTTATCTTGTCTTAAAGTCCAAATATAGCGAAGTGGCATATGCAAAGCATAAGCAAGTAAAGTGCGTAAAATTCCACCATGAGCTGTGATGGCAATAGTTTCATCAGGGTGTTTGTTTACAATATCTAATAGAGCTTCAACGCCACGTTTTTGCACTTGAGCGAAAGATTCTCCTTCAGGCATAGTCAAAACATCTGGAGTAGAAAACATAGTTTCGATTTCATTAGGCCATTTTTCATGAATTTCATCATAAGTTAAACCTTCCCAAGAGCCGAAAGAAACTTCACAAAGGCGTTTATCTTTGATGATTGGCACATTAAATTTTTTAGCGATTATTTCTCCAGTGATATAAGCTCGTTTTAGATTACTGCTATATACTCTATCTATATGAGTAACAGGAAAATTTTCAGCTAGTTTTTCAGCTTGTGAAATTCCTTCCTGAGATAATTCAATATCAGATTGTCCCTGAAATTTTCCAGAACTATTCCAAAGTGTTCTACCATGACGAATTAAAATAAGCTTAGTCAAAGAAAATCCTCCTTAATTTTTAACTTGAAAATTAAATCATATAAAAGATTGTGCTAAGACAAAAACAAATAAAACTACTAATTCACCTATTTCTGCAGTAGCACCATATACATCGCCTGTTAAACCTCCGATTAGATTTGCAACATAGCGATTGAACAAATACATAACGATTATAGTAAAGATAAGAGCAATAACGCCAATAGTGCCTAGAAGTAATGAAATGATAAAAGTGAAAAGAAGAGCAAAAGCCATACTTTTTTAGAAGAATATTCATGAAAAGCTTTGCCAAGACCTTCTTTGCGAGCATAAGGAAATAAGACTACAGCGATACTCATGCAACAACGAGCGATAATCGGCATTAAGAATAAAGCAAATAAGCTGTTGAAAAATTGAGCATGAGTAATATAAATATTTGATTTACCATTAAATCAGTAAACATACTATATTTGCCAATCAAAACTAGAATTAAACAAGTAGCACCATGAGCACCTACGCGACTATCCTTCATGATTTCTAAGATACGTTCGCGTTTTCTTCCTGATAAAATACCGTCCATAGTATCAGTGAAGCCATCGCAATGGAGCGCTCCTGTCAAAAAGATATTGCAAAATAGAAGGATAAAACCTATGAGATGTGCTGATAGATAAATATTAAAACTAGGCAATAAATAATATATCACATAACCCACTAGAACATATATTATACCTAAAATTGCACCAATTAAAGGGAAAAATTTAACACTGCCACCACAAGCTTTTTCAGACCAATCAAGATTTTTCTTGATAGTGATACGTGTTAAAAATTGTAGACCCAATAAAAAATTATTCACTAAAAAATACCTCCTTAAAAATAATATGTTCTTTCTTTATGAAAAATTTTTATTCATTCAAAAGAAACGAACTGACGAGAATAATTTATATAATAGATGAAAAACATAAAATATAAATATAAAAATTATTTTATTTTACAGGAATGCCAGAAATAACAAGATAGACTTCAGCGGAAGCTTTAGCAATTTGTTGATTGCAAAGTCCTGCTAAATCGCGATATTTTCTAGCAAGAGCATTTTCTGGAACTATGCCAGAACCTACTTCATTAGTTACAAATACACATGTTTTATCTGTATTTTGTGCTTGTACTGCTTCAATTAGAGTTGACATCATATCTTTAGTTCCAGCAGATAATTGTTCCATAGAGTATGCTTGTGTTTGTTCACTGCAAAGATAATTGCTTAAATAAAGTGTCAAACAATCAAAGAGAATTATATCGTGATGACAAAAAGCTTCATGGATAGCTTTTTCAGCGTGAAATGGAGCTTCAAAAGTTTGCCACGAACTAGGACGGCGTTGTTGATGTAGTTTCACGCGATAAGCCATCTCATCATCATAGATTTGTGAGGTGGCGATATAGGCGATATTTTGACCATGAGTTTTTACATAATCTTCGGCAAAGCTGCTTTTGCCACAGCGCGCACCACCAGTTATTAAAATTATTTTGCCCATAACAAGGCTCCTTTGCGTATAGATTTATTTTTAGATGAAGTATGTTATTCTAAATTATATATAAATTTTAAGTAGTAAAGAGGTAGAATTGTATGCAAGTTTTTTCCTCGCTTTTGGATATAAAAAATTTAAATTTGCAAGGTAAAAATTTGGCTGTTGCTTTAGGGACTTTGATGGTGTACATATCGGTCATCAAAATGTCATAATGCAAGCTGTCAAATTGGCTAAAGAAAATCAAGGATTAAGTGCTGTTTTTACCTTTAGTAATCACCCATTATCTGTGATTGCTCCGAAGCGTAAACCTTTGATTATCAATGATACTTTAGCCAAGATTAGAGATATTGAAGCTTTAGGTGTAGATTTTTTATTTAATATTGAATTTAACCTAGAACTTTGTCAGATGGAACCAGAAGCTTTCGTTAAAATGTTGAAAGATTATTTATCTCCTAAATTTTTAGTTACAGGTCCTAATTATAGTTTTGGGGTAAAAGGATTAGGAACACCGGATTTATTAAAAGAACTTGGAGAAAAATATGGTTTTAAAGCATATATGCAACATTTTATTTATTGCCATAATAATATGGTAAGTAGCACTGTCATTCGTAAAGCATTAGCTGAAGGTGATTTAGATTGTGCAAATAAAATGTTAGGTAAGCCATTTAGCATAGATGAAGAAGTAATTCATGGAAAAAAACGTGGTCGTTTATTAGGTTTTCCAACTGCTAATTTAGCCATAAAAGCAGAGCGTGCTATGGTGCCAAATGGTGTCTATGTTGTTGAAGCTTATGTGGAAGGAAAAAAATATCAAGCTGTAGCTAGCGTAGGTACAAATCCAACATTTGAAGATATCAGCCGTCGCGTGGAAGTAAATATTTTTGATTTTCAACAAACTATCTATGGACAAATCATACGTGTTGATTTTCTAAAAATGCTTCGTAGGGAAATAAAATTACTTCAGTTGATGCATTATTAAATCAAATGAAAAAAGATGTAAAACAAGCTAAAGCCTATTTTGTGAAGGAATAATTATAATTTATTTGAAATTTATCTTTAGCAGGAGTGTTAACAGCAGAAGTATCGATTTGTTTATCTGCCATTAAAGGATTTTCTGTTTCGTCAGTGGCATCATCAGGAAGATATTCAGTCGTATCTATAGGTAATTCAACTGGTAAATTAGTTATGCGGAAGCTTTCTAAATATTTATCTGTAGGTTCGACTTGAATGATGAGTTTTTCTTTAGCTTCATTTTTATAAATATAGCAAGTATTGCCTTCAAACATTTGTCTGTCTGCTTTACCAAATACTTGTTCTATTTTATAGGAAGTCATGCCAGTTTTTAATTTGTCGTTGTGATTATAAGTATCATCAACAATAATCATATCAACTATTTTTTTAGTATCATTATTTATGCCAATTTGTTATTATTTTTATAAACATAATATGTGATTTTTTGACCCCAAAGATAGTTTTGTTCATCATAACGAGGCGTACCAAATTGAGCAATCATATCTTCATAATTATCGCCTAAAGCTAAGTTGTTGTAGTGCAAATTATTTTTTGTAGGAGCAAAGGTCATACCCATAGAAAGGATACTAAAACAAAGGCAGAGAATAATTAGATAAAGTCGCATAATAAAACTCCTTTTCATTATAAATTTTTACAAGTAAAAGACAAATTTTTCTATGATATGTATAGTATAAATGTCTCAAAAACTACTGTCAAAAATTGACAAAATACCGTAAAACCTATATAATATTTGCTGATTGCAAAAGGTAGTGTCAGGCGTTAGCTTGGCACTTCTTCTATTATTTTTAACTATTGTATGATTTTGTATAATGAATTGTATGACTGAAAGGAAGCATTAAAATGGCAGATAAGCGAGTAGTTTTGACCGAAGAAGGCTTAAAGAAGCTAGAAGAAAAACTTGAATATTTAAAAAGTGTCCGTCGTTTAGAAGTTGCTGACCGTTTGAAAGCAGCTATCGCACTAGGCGACCTTAGCGAAAACTCTGAATATGATGATGCTAAAAACGAACAGGCTTTCATTGAAGGTGAAATTCTCACTTTAGAAAGCCAGATTAGAAATAGTGAAATCATCAAAGCTGATGATAGCAATAGAGATGTAGTACATCTTGGTAATACTGTAGTAATCAAAGATATGGAATATGATGAAGATGAAACATATACAATCGTAGGTTCTACAGAAGCAGATACTACAGAAGGTAAAATCTCCAATGAATCTCCTGTTGGTATGGCTATCTTAGGAAAAACTGTAGGAACAGTAGTTCAAGTAAAAAGTGCCAGCTGGTACTTTAGAATATAAAATTGTAGAAATTAAAAAATAAGAAGAGGAGGACTTTCGTTGGCAAAACAGCATATAGAAGAAAAAACAACAAGATATCAATGAACTTATGCAGGTGCGTCGTGATAAGATGCAAGCTTTCATAGATAAAGGTATTGAACCATTTGGTCGTAGTTATGATGTAACTCATCATGCTCAAGAACTTTTAGACCAATTTGAAACTTTAGGAGAAGAAACTGTAGTGCGCGTAGCTGGTCGTTTAATGGCTGTTCGTGGTCATGGTAAAGCTAGCTTCACTGTTGTTTCCGACCTTAGCGGAAAAATTCAGGCATATTTCCGTCTTGATAACCTTGGCGAAGAAAAATATGGTGAATTTAAATTATTAGATATCGGTGATATCATCGGTGTGGAAGGTACTTTATTCAAAACACATCGCGGTGAAATCACTATCAAAGTATCTGATTTCTCTATTTTAGCGAAGTCCCTTCGTCCATTACCAGAAAAATTCCATGGCTTAAAAGATGTAGAAACTCGTTATCGTCAACGTTATTTAGATTTAATCGTAATCCAGATGTACGTCAGACTTCATCACACGTACAAAAATCATTAAATCTATCCGTAACTATTTAGATAGCCGTAACTTCTTAGAAGTTGAAACACCTGTATTAAGCCCAATCGCTGGTGGTGCAAATGCTCGTCCATTCATCACTCATCATAATGCACTTGATATTGATATGTATCTTCGTATCGCTACAGAATTATATTTAAAACGTCTTGTAGTTGGTGGCTTTGAACGTGTTTATGAAATTGGTCGTATCTTCCGTAATGAAGGTATTGACGTAAGACATAATCCAGAATTCACATCTATCGAAGTATATCAAGCATATGCAGACTTCAATGAATTAATGGATTTAGCAGAAGGTATCATTAAACAAGCTGCAATAGATGCTTGTGGCACAACTAAAATTACTTACGAAGGTACAGAAATTGACTTAAGTAATTTCCGTCGTGTTACAATGAATGATATTGTTTTAGAAACTACAGGCAAAGACTTCAGCAAAGTTCAGACTTTAGAAGAAGCACAAGCAATTGCACAAGAATTAGCTGTTCCTTGTGAAGGTAAACATTCTATTGGCGAAATCTTATATGAAGTATTCGATGAAAAAGTAGAATCTACTTTAATTCAGCCAACTATTGTAACACAATATCCAACAGAAGTTTCTCCACTTTCAAAACGCAATAAAGAAAATCCTGCATTCACTGACCGTTTTGAAATGTTCATTTATGGTCGTGAACTTGCAAATGCATTCTCCGAGTTAAATGACCCAATTGATCAGGAACAACGTTTCATTGATCAACAAAAAGCTCGTGAAGGTGGCGATGACGAAGCTCATATGATGGACCATGATTATATCACAGCTCTTGAATATGGTCTTCCACCAACATGTGGTCTTGGTATCGGTATTGACCGTTTAGTAATGTTCTTAACAGACAGTTCTTCTATTCGTGATGTACTCTTATTCCCAACAATGAAACCAATTGAAAATTAATTAAAAGTTAATTATAAGATAAGAAAACCAGTAGATTATATATCTACTGGTTTTTGTTTAATTTTTATTATTAATTTTACGGATAACTTTACATGGATTGCCAACAGCTAATGAATTAGGTGGTATTGATTTATTAACTACACTTCCAGCGCCAATTACTGAATTTTTACCGATAGTCACTCCTGGTAATTATAACACCACCACCAATCCAAACATTATCTTCTATTGTTACAGGTAAAGCATACGTATTGAAAAATGCGTGTGGATTATTATAAGACCAATTATCAAGTAGACGGTCACTAATATTTACAGGATGAGTAGCTGTATAAATTTGAACATTAGAAGCGATTAAAACATTATTGCCAATAGTTATTTTATTACAATCAACAAAGGTACAATTAATATTGATAATTACATTATTGCCAATAGAAATATGTTGACCATAATCACAATAGAAAGGTACATCAATTTTTACATTGTTACCTATTTTGGCAAATAATTCAGATAGAATATTGTCTTTTTGTATGGTATCTTCAAATTTAGTCTGATTGTATTGTTTGGTGAGTCTGCGAGCTTTAGTAATAATAGAAACTAATTCATCATCAATACAATTAAATTGTTTACCTTGTAAGCATTTAGATAATTCACTCATGAAAATATAACCTCCTGTTATTTTTCTTTATTATAATAAATGGAGGTTTTTATTTGTGTTATTATATAATTAAAATATATAAATATCTTGCAAATTTTATAAAGTGAGTGAATTGAAAATGAGAGATTTATTAATAGATAAAAATAAACAAGAATTAAAGCAACATGGTAATGTAGAATTTCCTTTTAGAATAGGATATGAAGATATTTGGCAATATTATAATGGAAAATTTGCTTGTCATTGGCATAAAGAAGTAGAGTTTACATATGTATATCAAGGTAAGATGAGATATCAAGTCAATGATAAAATTTATGAATTAAAGAAAGGGCAATGTCTATTTATCAATGCGAATACTTTTCATAGAGGTGAACATATCAATAAAGAAGAATGTAAATATTTTGCAATGACTTTTAATATACATTTTTTGGCTAATGAGGAAGAATTAATTTATAAAAAATATGTATTGCCTGTTATTTACAGTAAAAATTTATCATCTTTTGTGTGTTTACCAGAAAATAAATTAGAAAAGAAAATAATAAAACAAGTAAAGTATATTGATAAATGTTACCGAAAACAGAATTTATTTTATGAATTAGAGATAAAGGAACATCTATTAAAATTATGGCAAATTTTATGGGAAGCTTTTGAAAGTGAAATTGAAATAGATATAGATAGAAATTATTATAAACAATTAATAAAAATAAAGCAGATAACGCAATTTATACATAAACATTATGCAGAAAAGATAACTTTGCAAAATATAGCTGATAATTTACATATATCTATAAGTGATTGCAGTCATAGTTTTAAAAAGTTTATGAAAGAAAGTATATTTGAGTATATCTTGCATTATCGTATTCAACAAAGTCTTTATTTATTACAAGATAAAGAATTATCAATTACAGATATCTTTAAAAGTTGGATTTAGTAGTACTAGTTATTATAGTAAATTATTTAAAAAGTATATGAAAATGACACCTAAAGAATATAGAAAGCTCTTGAAAAATTAGAGGTATTTCTAAAATCAGGAGCTTTTTAAATTAACTTATGATTAGGGCTAAGCTGATAAAGAGTAATACGATACCTTGAATATAGCCCATTATTTTGTTGAAGTTTTTTACGTTTAAAATATAGTCACGAACTTTGCCAGCACAGATAGCGACTAGGGAAAATATTATAAGTGTTTGTAAGCCAAAGATAAATCCTAAAAATGCAATTTGAAGGCTGACGCTATCAGAATTTAAATTGACAAATTGAGGTAAGAAGGCTAAGAAAAATAATAATACTTTAGGATTTAAAACATTCATGATGAGCCCACGACGATATAATTTAAAAAAGGAAGTACTATTATTTACAGCATTTAATTTTAAATTGCCTTGAGCATGGAATGCTCCCCAAGCAAGATATAATAAATAAGCAGCACCAATATATTTTAAGGTGGCAAAGGCAAGTGGTGATTGTTGAATGATAGCAGCAACACCGATGATTACAAGCGTTGTATGAAAGATAAGACCAGTCGTTAAGCCTAGAGCTAAGCTAATACCTGCTTTAGTGCCATCAGCTAGACTTTTAGCAAGTAAATACATGATATCTGGTCCAGGTGCTAAAGTCAGTAGCACAGAAGCTATCAAAAAATATAAAAGAGTAGTTAATTCCATAGATAAACACCTCGATATGTATAAAATAAAACCGCACTTAAGTTAATAAATGCGGTTTTGTATTAGTATTATAAATTAACGAGCTAATACTTTAGCACCATCTAATACATTAAATCCTAATTTAGAGAAGAAGGAAGCATGGAAATTATCTGGAGCAAAAGCAAAAAGATAAGGATAATTTTCGTATTTAGCTTTTACTTGAGCAATTAATTCATCATTGATGCCTTTACCACGATAGTTTGGTGCAACAACAAGATAGCGAATATAAGCTGTCATTTTGCCATCATCAACTACAGTGATAAGTGCAGCAAGTTCATTTGTATCTTTATCCCATGCAGAAACTACAGTGCCTGCATTGTTGATAGCTTCAACTAGTGTTTCTTCGTATTTAGCATCAGGATTACCAGATACTGTGAAGAAATCTAAAAGAGTTTTAGCATCAAAATTTTTTTCTTGAGAGTAAGTGATATTCATATTATAATTCACCTTTCTTTATTTTTATTGATTGTTTTAATAGCGATTTTTAGTTCAGCTTTTTATTGAGATTTGATGAAGCATCTTTAGCAAGTTCAGTTAACATTCCCCATGTAGAGATTTCATCAAATATTGACGTCTATCAGAGATTTTAAATGTTTTATTTAATGGGCGATAATATACCCAAAGGTTTACTGATATATAACTATTTAAAAGCGGAGAACCATCTAAATGAGAGATGGAATGATAATAATGTTGATACATAGTAGGAATAGTATAACCAACTACGACATCAGCATCTAATAAATCAGCTGTATCTTTTAGTGTATCAAGATTTTGATTATAAGTAAAGTTGGATTGTTTTATCGCAGCATAAATACTGTTTTCATCAATATATTCAACTGCTTGTAAGGTATCATTTAGAGGAACATGCATTTCTTGGGTTAAATTGTTATAGAGTAATTGATTGACATCTGGATAGCGTTGGCTATTGGAAAGCGTAGGTAAAATAGCCACTTTCAATGTCTGTTTTTGGGGTGTTTCTTGTTTGATAATGTCTTGAGCAAAACCTATTTGCATAAAGCAAAGATAACAGCAAAAGCATATTAAAGTCATAACTTTTTTAACATAAAAATCACTCCTTAAAGCTAATATATTCTATAATTATTATATATTATTAATCGATTGAT
>ENA-OQDF01000518-OQDF01000518.1-human-gut-metagenome-genome-assembly--contig:-NODE-518-length-15917-cov-2.218113_pt1 | contig 15917 bp, 21 predicted proteins | sample MGYA00242769_ERZ504597 | MGnify/ENA primary metagenome ERZ504597 (study PRJEB26092, sample SAMD00036305) | human gut metagenome | host: Homo sapiens | study: EMG produced TPA metagenomics assembly of...
AATAATCTGAATGTTATTCTGGCGTTGTATTTATCCTTTTTTCGCTAATTCTTGAGTAATCGATTGGCGAAGTGGCAAATAGCTTGACTGTCTTGATATGTAAATGCATATCCTTTGTCTCTTTCCAAATTTTATTTACCACTTGCTTAAAAGTCTCTATAGAAATCATATCCGGATTTAAGGATATCGTACTCATATTTATCACATTTTTTGACCTTGCAAAATTTTTAAATCATCAGTTAAATCAATGGGAATGTGATTATTCTCTTCTAATTCATCAATAGTATTAATCACTTGTTCAGCTACATAACTTCCACTGCCACGCTTACTAAAAATAAAACCATTTTTTTCTAATTCTTTGTAAGCATTAACTACTGTACTTGGATTTACTTGCAAATTTTGAGCTAGATTTCGCACAGCTGGTAATTTATAACCTGGTGATAATAAATGCTGTTTTATCATTAATTTTATTTGCTCATATAATTGCACATATAAAGGCTCTTTTAAATCTTTGTCTAATTGTATCGATACAAAATCAATTAATTTATCCTTCATTCTTGATATTTTTTTCTCCCTTATCTATAATTTATAAAATTTAATTTGCAAATTTAAATATTGTATTGATACAATTTTATCATTTTAATTAATATACTACAATCAAAGGAGCCTATCATGAATAATCGTTACAATTTAAATAAAAATCTTGCACAAATGCTCAAAGGCGGAGTTATTATGGATGTTACCAACGTAGAGCAAGCAAAAATAGCTCAAGAAGCTGGTGCTGTTGCAGTTATGGCACTTGAACGCGTACCTGCTGATATACGTCATGAAGGTGGAGTTGCTCGCATGTCAGATCCTAAAATGATACGAGAAATTAAAGAAGCTGTTTCTATCCCTGTTATGGCAAAAGCTCGCATTGGTCACTTTGTTGAAGCTCAAATATTACAAGCTATCGGCATTGATTACATTGATGAATCAGAAGTTTTAACACCATCTGATGACGAAAATCATATCTATAAACAAGATTTTGATATTCCTTTTGTTTGTGGTGCTAGAAATTTAGGTGAAGCACTTCGTCGAATTGGTGAAGGTGCTAGCATGATTAGAACAAAAGGTGAAGCAGGTACTGGAAATGTTGTTGAAGCTGTTCGTCATTTTAGAACTATGCAAAAAGATATCAATAGAGTAAAATCTGCCACATCTAGTGAGTTAATGCATATCGCTAAAGAAATGGGAGCACCTTTGATTTAGTTTGTTATGTACATGAACATGGAAAACTTCCTGTTGTTAATTTTGCAGCTGGTGGTATTGCCACTCCTGCTGATGCTGCCTTAATGATGCAATTAGGTGTTGATGGTGTATTTGTAGGCTCTGGTATCTTCAAATCCGGTGATCCACAAAAACGAGCAAAAGCTATTGTCGAAGCTACTACTTTTTATAATGATCCTGAAAAACTAGCTAAAATATCAGAAAATCTCGGTGAAGCTATGGTCGGTATAGAAATAGATACTATTCCTCAAGAACAACAAATGGCAAAACGTGGCTGGTAATGTGATATGAATAAAATAATTGGTATTTTAGGTATGCAAGGGGCTATTGCTGAACATCAAGAAATCTTAATGCAAATACTGCATACAAAAACTCGTATAGTAAAAACAGCCAAAGATTTAGATTGTATTGATGGACTTATTTTACCTGGTGGCGAGTCTACAGCTATAGGAAAACTTCTTGATTATTTTAGCTTGAAAGAAATTTTACAGCAAAAAATCATTTCAGGTTTACCTGTATTTGGCACTTGTGCTGGTTTAATTTTGCTTGCTAAAAATATTGAAAATGAAACAAATACGCATCTTGCAACTATGGATATAACAGTTAAACGCAATGGCTATGGCTCTCAATTAGATAGTTTTTCTACTAATTTATTAATTCCTACCATAGATAAAAATATGTCTATTCCTTTAGTATTTATTCGTGCTCCCTACATCACTAAAACAGATAAAGATGTACAAATTTTAGCTACTTTAGATAATAAAATCATAGCTGCACGACAAAAAAATATGCTTGTAAGCTCTTTTCACCCTGAATTAACTTGTGATTTAAGATTTCATCAATATTTCTTATCTATGATATAAAACTAAAAAACAGCCCCCTAAAAATAATTAATTTTAAGAGGCTGTTTTTTATTAAATTAATATTTATCTATCAACTTTTTAGAATTCTAACTACAACAAAATGATATATCAATAATCCCACTAAACCAACTATGCCTACTCCTAATAAAACACCTGCATAGTGATTTACTAAATCTGATGAAGATATACTAAACATTAAATCTTTTTTATCTATAAAATATGCTGAATAAGTAAAGCCTACTGACATCGCAATATTAATACATAAATTATAAAAACCTAATGCTGTACCTGCATTTTCTACAGGAACTAATTTTAATCCTATATCAATAAGTGGTGCATACATAAAAGCATAAAAACAGGAAAAAATAACTATTATAATTGTAAATAAAATTATTGGCTGTCCAATTAATAAAATACTTACAAATACACTTAATATTATCATTGTAATAGCTAAATATACACATTGTTTACTTGAAAAATATTTGCTAAATTTTCCTGATAATGCGCCAACTATTGCTGCTGAAATACATGCTGGAATAAACATTAACGATATAGTATCTAAATTTACTTTATATACTTCAGTCAATAAGAACGAAAATGAACTTAAAGCATATGAAGCATACAATGAATAGATTATAAATGCTACAATTAAAACGCTAGCATATAATTTATTTTTAAAAAAATCTATACTGATAAATGCCTTTTTATTTTTAGTTATATATGCAAAAAATACTGCTACAGATAAAATAAATCCGCCAAATATATACCAATCAAAAGAAGAAATACATATCAATATAGATGTAGCTGTAATCGCTACTAATATCATACCAATGATATCTACATTACTTTTACTACCGCTATCTTTTGGTAAATATTTCCATAAAAACGGTATTAATACAAGTGTAAATAATGGTATTAAAAATAATTCATGCCACTGTAAATAAGTAGAAATAAATCCACCCGTTAATAAACCAATAACAGTTGCAATCTGGAAACTACTCGTACTAAATCCCATATATTTCTTTTGCTCTTTAGGATTTAAATATTTAGCTACTGTAATTAGATATAAAGTCTCTGTAGCACCTAAACCTGTAGATTGAATAACACGAGCTGCCACTACTAACCAATAATTTTCATGAACTACATATCCAATTAATGAGCCTGTACAAATTAAAATTATACCTGCTACTAAAAGATTTCTAATACTTATAGAGTCAGATAATGCTGCATATACTACAGCTCCAATACCAATTACCAATCCAGATAAAGTCACTTGCCAACTAACTGTACTTGCTGATACTCCAAAATAATTCACTAATTCAGGAGAAATAATCTTAAAAGAATTATCTATAACTAATGAAAAAATCATTAAAAATAAAATCATAGGTACAATTATATTAACTTTTATAGGTGTTTTATCTGCAGGAGTTTGTAAATTATCCATTAAAATGCTCCTATTCTAATAAACCTAAAAAACTTTTACCATTTTCCATAGATTTAACTTTAAAATTATCTATAATTGTCGCTGATATATCAGCAAATTTTCCTATAGGTAATACACCCTTTTGTTTAAATTGTTTGCTATATGCTAATAATGGTACATATTCTCTCGTATGGTCAGTGCCTTTATATGTTGGGTCATTGCCATGGTCAGCTGTAATTATCAATAAATCATCATCATGCATATTTTCTATAATCTCAGGAATTCTTGCATCAAATTCTGCTAGTGCTTTAGCATAACCTTCTACATCACGTCGATGTCCATATGAAGCATCAAAATCCACTAAATTAGTAAAACTCAAACCTTCAAAATCTTGTTTTAATACAGTTACTAATTTATCTACACCGTCCATATTACTTTTTGTATATACGAATTCTGTTATGCCCTGTCCATTAAAAATATCATTTATCTTTCCAATAGCAATAACATCTTTTCCTGCTCCTTTTAACATATCTAAGGCAGTTTTTCCATGAGGATTTAAGGCATAATCATGACGATTACTAGTGCGTACAAAATTTCCTTCTGTACCTAAATATGGACGCGCAATTATTCTTCCTACTAAATATGGTTCTTTATCTGTTATACTGCGAACATATTTACAAATTTTATATAATTCTTCTAATGGTATAATTTCTTCATGTGCTGCTATCTGTAAAACTGGATCAGCTGATGTATAAATTATTAAATCTCCAGTTTCTATTTGATGTTTACCATAATCATCTAAACTTTTGTACACTATATGGCTTATTGCATACAAACTTTTCTACCAGAAATCTTCTATTTTTTTAATTAATTCTTCTGGAAAACCTTCTGGATACACTTTAAATGGTTTTTCAGTTTTTAAACCCATAAGTTCCCAGTGACCTGTCATAGTATCTTTACCAACTGAGACTTCTTCTAATCTTGTAACATAACCAATTTGATGTTTATTTTTATCTATTCCTTGCAAATCACGAATAGCACCAATACCTAATCTTTCCAAATTGGGGATATTTAAATTCGTATATTTAGCTATATTACCTAATGTATCTGCTCCTTCATCATTAAATAACTTTGCATCTGGAGCTTGTCCAATTCCTACAGAATCTAATACAATTACATGCACTCTTTTAAAAGACATCATCTTCACCTCAAATTATCTAGTAGCAACTTCAAGCGCAATATCCATCATTTTTGTAAAAGAAGTCTGTCTTTCTTCTGGAGTTGTTTTCTCGCCTGTAATAATATGGTCGCTAACTGTCATAATACTTAATGCTTCTACACCTAAATATATAGCATTCCAATAAAGTGCTGCTGTTTCCATATCTACTGCTAATACATTTAAATCCATCCATTTTTTTAATGCATCAGCATCTGCATTGTAAAAGAAATCAGAAGATAATACATTTCCTACATGTGATGTTTGAGCGTGTTTTTCACAAGTAGCTTCTGCATCTTTTAATAAACTAAATGAAGCTATTGCTGGTAATGTACCTGGTAAATTATATTGACTTGCATAATTAGAATCAGTTGCTGCCCCCATGCTAATACAACATCATATAAATTCATATTCTTTTGCATAGCCCCACAAGTACCAATTCTAATCAATCTTTTCACATCAAAAAATTTGATTAATTCATAAGAATATAGCGCCATACTTGGCATTCCCATACCAGTTCCCATAACAGAAACTAGTTTTCCTTTATATTCTCCTGTATATCCAAACATATTTCTTACAGAATTAAATCTTTGTGCATTTTCTAAGAAATTTTCAGCGATAAATTTTGCTCTTAATGGATCTCCTGGTAATAAGATAGACTCTGCAATTCTTGCGTTATTTTCTAATTTAATATGTGGTGTATTCATGATTATTTCCTCCAATGTTTTTAAAACGATAAATTTTCTAAAAAATTATACAATATATTAACTCGTATATTTTTTTAATTATTTTCTATACAAGTATTTATATCATTTCTTAGAGTGATTTGTCAATATAAAATTTAAAAACCATTATAAATCAACAATTACATATCTATTATTTATAGAACCATAAAATAATCACTAAAAAAATCAATATACAAGTTGTTGAAATTGTTCTTTTTTCTGTTAAAATATAATTAAGTATTAGAACACACTTTAGAAGAAAGAGCTGAATTATTTTGAAAAAAACCGCCAAAATTCCTTTATATGTAAAAACATATGAGAGTTTATTTGATAAGATAAAATCCGGTGAATTTAAAAATCAATTACCTAGTGAAACGGATTTGTCTGCTCAATTAAAAGTTAGTCGTACTACACTTCGTCAAGCTTTAGCCCTTCTACAAGATGATGGCTTAATAAAAAACCTCCACGGTATTGGTAATTTCATAGTTAACCCTAATGACATCAATAATACTGCTACTACACTTGAAAAAGTTTCCAATCCACTTTATCAAACACATAGTGAAACTTTTGATGATCATGATATTTCTTTTAAATTAGTTTTAGATAGTGAATATACTAAAGATATATTTCATCAACGTTCTTCTGCTGTTGTATCTTGTGAACGTTGTTATTTTAAAAAGAAAAAGTCTCTTGCTTTTGTTTTTACTTTTTTACCTATAAATTCTATTGATTTACTCAATATAGATTTAAATAATAAAGATTCTCTATTTAATGCATTAGAACATGATATTTATAAAATCTGTACTAAATCTGATTTAGAAATCAAAATATCTAATGCTGGAACGACCATTACACAAAAATATAAAATGTTTGATAGCAATCAATGTGTCTTAATTATGGAAACTTTATACAAAGATGATAAAGTTATTTGTCACAATAAATTCTATATTCCCAAACAATTTGCCAACATAAAAATATCTAGAAAATAAAAAAGCAGGAAAAATCCTGCTTTTTATTTATTATAAACTTGCCCTAAATAATGTGTTACAAACTGTTGTGCTATTCTGCCGGAACGTCCAGAATGTTCTTTTTCCCATGCCCCAGCTTTTACGCGCAATTCTTCTTTAGATAATTCTATGCCATGCTGTTTTAATAAACCATCTACAATATCTAAATATTCTTGTTGGTTTGGTGCCATATAATAGATGATTAAACCAAATCTATCAGAAAGTGAAATAGTTTCGTTCAATGTATCGCTACGGTGCATATCATCATCATTTGCCCCTCTATCTTTATAGCTTTCTTTAATTAAATGACGTCGATTTGATGTAGCATAAATAAGTACATTTTCAGGTTTTGCCGAAGCACCACCTTCAATTGCTGATTTAAATATTTATATTCCACTTCAAATTCTTCAAAAGATAAATCATCTAAGAAAATGATGAATTTCTTACTGCTAAAATCTCGCAAACGCTCCATAATAACAGGTAAATCTATTAATTGCTCTTTAGTTAATTAACTAAACGCAAACCCTTATCAAAGAAAGAATTTACCACTGCTTTTACACCTGAAGATTTTCCTGTACCTCTTGCTCCTACAAGTAAAACATTATTTGCTGGCTTATCTTCTACAAAGGCTTTCGTATTGGCTAATAATTCTTGTTTCTGATATTCATAGCCTATTAAATCTTGAAGCTTCATCGTTTCAAAATGTTTAATACCAACTAAACTATCCTCATCACTATCCCAACGGAAAGCTCGATAATCTGCCATATCTCCACTGCCAAATGTTCTATAATAATTAATAAAAACATCTGCCTTATCTTTGCTAGTTTGTGCTTTATCTAGATTTTCTACTAATAAATTAAACGCTGTAGATTGATTAATATTTGTCGGTTCATAATCATCTAATAAATCGCAATCCAAAAGTAAACTAGGTTTTAAAAGCAATAATTTTTCTATTAATTCAATATCATGACAAAAAGCTTGATACAAACTTTTACCGATTTTACCACCAGATTTTTCCACCGCATAAGACACACAATTACTTTGATGAGCTACAGTATAAATCATATATGAACGTATAATATTTCCAGATAAACCCAACTGCTCCGCTTTGTTAATCAACTTAGCAGCAACAGCCCCTTTATTTAAATTTTCTCGAGAATAGTTTTCTCTATATCTCTAAAAATATCATCATTGAATAAATCTTGAAATACCAATAAATTATGTAAATCCATAAAAATACTCCTTTCAAACGCGTTTCCTTATAGTTTACAACATTTCAATAAAAAATTAAACATACCAACAAAAATTATTTTATAAACTATGCAAAAGTATCTATGGAAAAAACAAATATAAAATAAAAACCTCGAGAAACATAAAACTACCTTTCTCGAGTTTTATTATTAATAATATAAACTTCTGTTATTTTCCGCTATATTATTATTTATCAAATACAGAGATATCTAATTGGTCAAAACCACTCAATAATTCTTTCATCATTGCTGTGATTTTTGCACAATCGCCTTCACCATTACCTTCTACATTAAGTGGCATATTAGGATCATGCAAAGATTGACGAAGCAATGCCCAACCATTTGCTTCACCTTTAAAGCTAATGCGTACACCTTCATAATTTGGTGTTACAATATGATATCCTTTTTCTTTTGCACGAGCAGTAAATGTTTCTAAAACTTTGCCCCATAAGCTTTGAAATCTTCACCTTTTAATTTTAAGCGATATTCTGCTGTTTCAAATTGTGGTTCAAGTTTTTCAATCAAGCTATTTAAAGTTTTGCCTTCTGCTTTAGTTTTAGCTGCAGCAATCAAGAGTTTAACTGCCATATATGCACCATCATCAAGATAATAATTTTCTTTAAGTGCACCATGACCACTTGTTTCAATAGCGAGTGGAGATACTACGCCTTCTTCATTTAAGCGTTTACATTCATTGATTACATTTTTATAACCACGTTGGAAACGATGATGTTTTAACTGTAATTCACCTTCTAAAAACGCAGTCAATTTATCAGAAGTTACAGAGTCAGTAACGATAGTGGAATTTGGATAATCTTTCACTAAGATAGCAGCCATCATAGCAATGAGTGCATCACGATTTACTTCTTGACCATCGCTAAATACAGCAGACATTCTATCTACATCAGTGTCAAAAATCAAGCCTAAATCAGCTTTATTATTAAGCACTGCACCGCGAATAGCGTCCATAGCTTCTTTATTTTCTGGATTTGGAATGTGATTTGGAAAATGTCCATCTGGATCTAAGTATAAGCTACCTGTAGTATCTGCACCTAACTGAGCTAAAACTTTTTGTGCAAAAAATCCGCCAGCACCGTTACCTGCATCTACTACGATATGATTGCCTGTAAGTGGTTTATCATAATTGTCTTTGCTGTTGATACCTTCACGGATTTTTGTGCAAAGATTTTCAGCATAAAGAGAAACTAAATCAAATTTTTCTACATTACTAATATCCACTGTTTGTTCAGTCAATTCGCAAGCGATTTTGAGCATATCAGTGAGGTCTTTCTTTTCCATACCGCCATTTTCTGGTTCAAAGAATTTAATACCATTGCGATTAAATGGAAGATGGCTTGCAGTAATCATCATAGAACCATCATATTTTGTTTCTTCATATACTAAAGACATAAACATTGCTGGAGTTGTAGCCATAGAACAATCAACAGCTGTTGCTCCTTGAGCTACAATTGCCATTAAAGCTTGTTGTTTTAACATTGGTGCAGAAATACGAGAATCATGACCTACTGCGATTTTTAATTCACTTGCTTTTTGCCACTTTTTTGCTGAGCCATAAAACGAAAGCTTGCACAATGCGATTAGCATATTCTGGTGTCAAAGTAACAGGTTCATCAGCTACACCTTCAACTGCTACACCTCTGACATCACTGCCATTTTGTAATTTTAAAATTGGATCCATAAAATCTACCCCTTTTTCTCTTAATCTATACTAAATATCTTTACGATATGTAGCTCTTTATCACTGTTAAAAATTCCTCACCATATTTTTGTAATTTAAATTCACCTACACCGCGAATATTTTTCATCAATTCTAAATCAGTCGGTTTATCTGTTGCCATCTGTGTAAGTGTAGCATCAGAAAAAATCATATATGGTGGTAATTTTTCTTTTGTTGCTAATTCTTTACGCAAACTGCGCAAAGCTTCAAATAATTCACCTTTAGCCTTGGCTTTTTTAACAATTACCATCTTTTGCCAAACCTTTTTTTGACCGCGAAGCACTTGCCATGATAATTCATTTAAAGTAACCACTGGATATTGGCTTTCTGTGATATCTAAATATTGCATAGCACTAAGTCTTAAAATTAAATCACTGATATCTTTTAGCTTTCGCTCTTTCATCAAACCATACGTAGATAAACGCTCAAAATTAAATTGTTTTACCTTTGCACTTTTTGAACCTTTTAAGACTTCAGCTATCATTTTCACGCCGAAGCTTCATGCATACGATAGACACACGATAAAACCTTTTGCGCATCAATTGTAATATCTATCAATTCGCCTTCTAATTTGCAATTACTACAATTATCACAATGTTCTTCCACATCAAATTCACCAAAATAATGCAAAATAAATGCTCTTAAACATTGCGGTGTATGACAATAATCCACCATAGACTGCAATCTTTTATATTCTAATTGTTGGCGAATTTCACTTTCTGTAGATTTACTTATCAAAAACTTTTGAAGCTGTGTATCTTGCGGACTATACAGTAAAATACAATTTCCTGAAAGTCCATCACGACCTGCTCTACCTGCTTCTTGATAATACGCTTCCATATTTTTTGGCATATTATAATGAATAACATAGCGCACATTTGGCTTATCTATGCCCATACCAAAAGCATTTGTCGCCACCATGACAGAAAGATTATCATAGAGAAAATCTTCTTGCATTTGATTTCTTTCCTCATCTGTCATACCGGCATGGTATCTACCTGCTTTAATGCCCTTTATTTCCAATAAAACTTGTAAAGCATCTACATCTTTTCTAGTACCCACATAGATAATTCCAGCTTCATCTTGATGTTTTTTTACATAATCTATGACAAATTTATCTTTTACTTCTCCTCTTAATACGGAAAAATATAAATTTGGTCTATCAAAACCAGTTACAAATACATTAGGTTGTTTAAGCCCTAATAAATTTATAATATCTGTTTTTACTTCTGGTGTAGCTGTTGCTGTAAAAGCACTGATAATCGGCTTAATACGCAATGAATTAGTAAAATTTAAGATATTGCGATAACTAGGACGAAAATCATGTCCCCATTGCGATAAACAATGTGCTTCATCAACTGCTACCATACTAATATTTAAATTTTCAAAACTATTCGGTAAATATTCAGGTGTTAATCGCTCTGGTGCTATATAAATAATTTTATAAAAACCAGCAGATATATCTTGTAAATCCTTATATAACTGAGCTTTGCTGACAGAACTATTAATATATACTGCTGCTATCCCTAGCTGACGCAAACTATCAACTTGATCTTTCATTAAAGAAATAAGTGGCGATATAACAAGTGTTACCCCTTCAAATAATAATGCAGGGATTTGAAAACAAATAGATTTTCCCGCACCTGTAGGCATAATCGCCACTGTATCATTTCTATTTAATAAACTTTCAACTACTTTTTTCTGCCCTGGTCGAAAGTCTTCATATCCATAAAATTTTTGTAGTATTTGTCTTGCTTTATTCAGCATCATAATATTTCAATAAGGCTTGAGTGCCATTATTTTCATAACCTTCTTTGGCTAATTTTTCATATAGAGATTTTGCCAATTTCAATCCTGGTAAATCTAAATTCATTTCATCAGCTGACTCTATAGCTATTTTCATATCTTTAATAAAATGTTTAATGAAAAATCCTGGTGCAAATCACCATTTAACATTCTTGGTGCTAAATTGCTAAGCGACCATGAACCTGCTGCACCTGTAGAGATTACATCTAATAAATCCTGAGGATTTAGTCCACATTTTTCGCATAAGCAACAGCTTCACAAACACCCATCATATTAGAAGCAATGGCTATTTGATTGCTCATTTTGCATATTGACCAGAACCAGCTTTGCCAAAATAGCAAATAGTTTTTCCCATAGCTTCAAAAATCGGCAAAACTTCTTCATAAACTTCTTTATCGCCACCGACCATAATGGCAAGTGTACCATTTTTTGCTCCTACATCTCCACCAGATACAGGTGCATCTAAAGATTTTATTTCATATTTTTGAGCTTCTTGATAAATCTCTTGAGCCAGTTTTGGACTAGAAGTAGTCATATCTATAATTATGCTTTGTGGTTTTAAATTTTTAATTACGCCATTTTCACCTAAATAGATTTCTGCTACATCTTGAGGATAACCCACCATAGAGATGATTACATCTACATTTTGGGCTAAAGCTTTAGCACTATCAAACCATTTTGCGCCTTTGGCTAATAAATTTTCAGCTTTTTGCTTTGTACGTGTATAAACCATGACTTCATATCCAGCTTTTAAGAGATTATCTGCCATGGATTTTCCCATTACACCAATGCCAATAAAACCAATTTTTAGTTTTTGCATATATTTCACCACTTTCTTTTACCTGAAACTTATTACAACATAAATTTATAATATAAAGCAGCTACACAAATCGTATAACTTATAAAATATTCCCATGAACTGCCCACGCGAAATAATTTTATACCTATTTTTCGCTTTCGCCAGATAAGTGGCACCTTGCCACAAATTCCATCTTCAATAATATGAAGTAAAGCACCTACACAGACAAATATCGGAACTTGTGCTATTTCCCAAAATAAGTATCTTTAATACACCAACTTCATGTAAATAAATAAATAGCAATTATCGCTAAATAAGGCACAGTCCAATGTGTATTTTGGCGATGCTTTGAACGCCATTTCCAATAAGCTTTGCTTTCTTTTGGTGGTTTACCTTCCAATCTATCTGGCAATACACTGCCAAAAAACTATATGCTGCATATAAAAAATTTCCTGTTCCTGCAAATACAACTACAGTCGTTACTAATTTATGATTAGCCCACTTCACAAAAATTCTCCTTAAAATTATTATCTATGCCATAAAGGATAATCTCTATGTAAAATAAATCTATTATAGACTATAGCAATAAAAACTAATAAACAAATTCCTGGTATTACATCAAATAAAAAATAATTGATAATGCCTTGTTCATTCGCTTTTAATAATATAATCGGCATAGCAGCAGATGGTGGGTGAATTGCTTTAAACCACGATTTTACTAACATGGCTATAGCTACTCCTAAAGCATAAACAATCCAATTATGCCCTAAAATATAAGCCATTAAAATACCTACGATACTAGTAATAATATAGCCTAAGATAATATTTCTCGGCTGAGCATATTCACTATCATATAGTAAAAAAGCAATTATACTTGTTGCTCCAAATGGTGCTAATAACAAATTATTATCAATAGATTTAGATACTAAAGCTACAATACCAATGCCGAAAAAAATACCAATAGCTGATAGTATTTCATCTTTTTTCATAAAATTGAAATCCTTTATATTTTTTCCTTAAATCTAATTGCAATTATATCAAAAAATAACATTAATTTATAGCATACTATTGAAAAACTATTACGGTTTGAGAAAAAGATAAATGCCATTATAATATATTTTAAAGAAAACGAACCGCATTCATTTTTATAAAATATAAATAAACAGGTGATTATTTTGGAACATACACTTAGTAAACGTGAAGCAAAAAAAATAAAATCAAAAAAAACCATCATTCAATCCGCTATCGTATTATTCGCTCAAAAAGGTTTGAAAGATACTTCTATTGCTGATATCATGCAAAAAGCTAATTTAGGTATTGGCACATTTTATAATTATTTTCAATCTAAAGATGATTTACTCCGTAGTCTGCTCATTCAATTAGCTATGGATATTCGTCAACATTATCTTGAATCTATAAATAAAGAAAAAACTCAAGCTCAAGTATTAGAAGGACTCGTTTTATATACTGCTAATCTACTAGACCAAAATCGTTTTATTTTGCCATTATTCATGCGTGCTGTAGATAGAAGTGCATTGACCATACAGCCACATGTTTCGATAAAAAAGCCACTTCCATTCAAAGATATTTTTGATGAAATCATTAAAACTGGTCAAGATAATGGTGAATTTCGCAGTGATATTCCAGCTGAAATTATCACAGAAATGTTTCATTCTCTATTTCAATCTGCTTCTTTTAGTAGCCTACCACTTAAATATCAAGAAAACATTCGCTATAAATTAAATTTAGTGCTTTCGGGTATTATTTTAAAATAAATTTGTACGTATACAAAAAACAAATAAACATTTTAAAAGATATTTTGTGCGTATTTTTTCTAAAAGCTACAGTATAGTTGTAAATTCACTCCAAAAAGAGTATAATTTCGTTATGTTATTTTTATATAATATACAAATATATCTTTAGGAGGTCTTTTATAATGACAGCAAAAATGATCATTAATAAGCTCGGTACGCTTATTCTCATTGCCATGATTTTAGGCATTGCTGTTGGTTTGGCTTTAGGTGAAACAGCACAAATCTTTGCGCCAATCGGCGACTTATTTATGCAATTAATCAAAATGGTCGTAGTACCTATGGTTTTATTCTCATTAATTGGTGGTGCGGCTTCACTAGGAAATTCTAGTTCTGCTGGGAAAATCGGTCTTTTAACATTTATTTATTATACAATTACTACTATCATTGCTACTGTTATAGGTCTTATTTTCAGTGTAGTATTTAAACCAGGTGAAGGAATTAGTTTAGCTAGTTTAGGAGTTCAAGCTTCTAATGAATATGCTGATAAAGGTGGTATACCTGGATTTGGGAAACTTTAATCGGTTTTGTTCCTGCAAATCCTTTTGAAGCTCTCGTTTCTGGCAATATTTTACAAATCATTGTATTTAGCTTATTCATCGGTTTTGCTATCGCTAACTTAAGCGGTGAAAAGAAAGAATTCTTACTTAAATTCTTCAATTATATGACTGAAGTTACTGTAAATATTATGACTGCTATTATGTGTATTGCACCTCTTGGTGTTTTTGGCTTAATGGCAGGCTCTATTGGTAAATTTGGTTCAGAAATTTTAGTAAAACTAGCTTATCTTGTAGTATTATATATTATCGTTCTCCTTATCGTTAATTATGGTGTTATTGGCGGTAGTGTTGCTATGTTCTCTAAATGTACTACATTTAAACAATTCTTTAAATCTATGTACAAAGTTCAATTATTCGCTTTCACTACTGCATCTTCCATGGCTACATTACCTCTCAATATGAAAACAACTATTGAAGAATTGCATGTTTCTAAAGAAACTACTTCTTTTGCACTTCCTCTCGGTGCCACTATCAATATGAATGGTAATGCTGCTTATTATGCTATGGCTGCTATCTTCTTTGCTCAAATGTTTGGTATCGAACTCACTATTACACAATATATAGCCATTATCTTTACTTCTACAGTTGGTGCTGTAGGTCAAGCCGGTGTTCCTGGCCCTACACTTTTAGTAGTAGCTGTTCTCATGTCTGCTAACATTCCAATTGAAGCTCTTCCAATTTTATTCGGTGTTGACCGTATTTTTGATATGCTTCGTACTGCTGTAAATATCACAGGCGATGCTGCTTGTGCAACTATCGTTGATAGATTTAGAGAATAAATCGTTCTTGTTCATTTTTCTTTATTGGTATAAAGAAAAACGAACCAAAAAGAAAACACCTTCCGCTACCACACTTTTTATTTTGGCAAAGAGCAAATCATGTCTACAACGTTTAAACTCGCTACGCTCAAACAGGTAAACTAAAACCGTAGCCACAATTTTCTCTTTACCAATAGCCTATGGCTACCATAAAAAGATGCTAAAATGCGGAAAATATTTGTTATTATTAAAATCAACAATAAATTATATTCATCATCAATCATTTTATAATCTACTCAAATAATAATATTCGGTAATCTTGTTTTCCGCATTATAAAATTTTAGTGATAAACACTTAGAAAAAAAAGGGACAATATTTTGATGTATATCAATATTGTTCCTTTTATTTATATTTCATTTTCTTCCATTAATTTTAGTTTTTTTCGCCAATAGCGTGAATAAATCGCTCCTAATGGATTATGAGCTAAAACTCTATCTTTAACTACAAGCGTAGTTACTGGGCATTACAATTTTTGTTAAATATCGCATCATGACCTACACATAAACCACAGGAAATAAATAAATCACAACCTGCTTGATTTAAAAATTCAGCTTGATATTTAGGATTACACATACTTTCTGTTGTACTTTGGGGATTTATTTTTTTCAAACCTAATTTATCTTTTGCTATC
>ENA-OQDF01000520-OQDF01000520.1-human-gut-metagenome-genome-assembly--contig:-NODE-520-length-15910-cov-2.836026_pt1 | contig 15910 bp, 19 predicted proteins | sample MGYA00242769_ERZ504597 | MGnify/ENA primary metagenome ERZ504597 (study PRJEB26092, sample SAMD00036305) | human gut metagenome | host: Homo sapiens | study: EMG produced TPA metagenomics assembly of...
TATATAATAAAAACTGAATACAGAAGATTGAAGGAAGTATACTGTAAGAGGTATCAGAGGATTTCAATCAGCAAACAAGACGAAAAGTTTTGAAAGAACAAAGAGGTAAATTAAAATTGAATATTGAAGATTGTTAAGACGTCATCATTCAGGATTATGAAAAGTAATTGTTAAGAGAAGTGATGACCGTCTGACTGTTGTATAAAAAAGTTTTTTACGATATACTCTCCATAGAAAGTGCGAAAGCATAAAAGGGAGAGCTTTTTTTTATGTGGAATAATAAGAATAGTATAGAAGATATGATCATATTTGAGGATAAAGACATTCTGGTATGTCATAAAGCTGCGGGTATTGCAGTTCAAAATGCACGAATTGGAGCTGCAGATATGGAAAGTTCTTTAAAGAATTATCTGGCTTTAAAAAATACGGAAACAGTTCCTTATCTGGGAGTTGTGCACAGACTGGATCAACCGGTTGAAGGGGTTCTGGTATTTGCAAAGAATAAAAAAGCAGCAGCTGGTCTGACGAGGCAGATTACAACGGGAAATATTGTCAAAGAATATCTGGCAGTGACAGACAGGATGTCGGAGAAACACCAGGGACGACTGGAAGATTATCTGATAAAAAATGGAAGAACCAATACTTCTGAAGTAGTAACATCAAAGACGAGCGGAGCTAAAAAAGCAGTTTTAGATTATGAGGTTATACATCAAATTTCAGATGAGAGGACAGAGAGCGGAAAAAGAATCCTTATAAAAATTCATTTGGAAACCGGTCGTCATCATCAGATACGTGTACAGATGGCGCATGCAGGAATGCCGCTTCTTGGTGACCGTAAATATAATCCAGGAGAGATATCTCAATTACCACTTGGATTGTGTTCCTGTCATCTGATATTTCGTCATCCGATTACCGGAAAGAAGATGGAGTTTCAGGTAACTCCGAATGGAGAAAGTTTTGCAGGTTTCCCAAATCCGTGATTTTAAAACTGGTAAAATTGCCGTATTTTCCTCTAAAAGATGAAAAAACTATGAAATCTATAGACGCAAAAAAGAAAATGTGTATAATGTAGAAAGATAACGGTAACAGAGCGCATTTGTATAAAAATATATTCAGAAAAGAGGAAAATACGATGAAAAAAGCAGCTGTTGTGGTGCTTCTTCTTGCAGGTGTGGCTGCAGTGGCAGGAGAAGCCGGTATAATGGATGGCTTTGGTAATTTTGTTGCGGATGTGCAGGCAGAAGATGAACTGCCGGATAACGAGAAAGCTCAAAATGAATCAGAAGAAGTAACAGGTGAGGAAGAGGACAGTGCATCCAAGATAGATACTTCCATCACAATTGGGACAGGGAGCAGGATTGCTGTTGTAAGCAAGGCTACAGATGGAGAATACTGGAAACTTGTTCACCGGGGCATGGAAGATGCTGTGAAGGATATCAATACAGCATATGATTTTTCTTCTGATGATGCAGTCACTATGACATTTGAAGGACCTTCCGATGAACAGGATGTAGAAACACAGATCAATACGCTTGATGCGGTAATTGCGGAGAATCCAACGGTTCTTTGTATGTCTGCAAGTGACATTGAATCCTGTCAGGCACAGCTTGAAGCAGCAAGTGAAAACGGAATTCCGGTCGTAGTATTCGATTCTAATGTTAATGAAGATGAACTTGTGGCAGCATTTCGCGGAACCGATAATACATATGTAGGAAAGCTTGCCGCAGAAAAACTGGCAGACGCTATTGGCGGGTCTGGTAAGATTGCAGTATTTTCTGCCCAGGAAAAGACAGAAAGTTCCCAGAAACGAGTGGAGGGATTCAAAGAAACCCTTATGGAGTATCCGGATATTACGATCGTAAGTGAATTGTATACAGATAAAGTAGATGATATGGAAACTGCAATGGCAGATGTACTTAACAGATATCCGGATCTGAGCGGAGTGTTCTGCACAAATGAAGATGTTTCAGATCTGTATCTTGGTCTTGATAAGGGAGAGAAGGCTCCGGTTATGGTTGGAGTTGATGCGACGACTGTTCAGCAGAAAGCGATTGCAGATGGACAGGAACTTGGAACAGTATCACAGGATCCATATGCTATAGGATATCAGACGATCATTGCGGCTGCACAGGCAATGTCCACGGATGTTCAGAAGGCTGCGGAAGTAGAAAAGAATGTTCTTCTTGAGCCAGAATGGATTGATGCATCAAATATCAGCGATGAGACCAACAGTAATTATCTTTATTCAAAATAATATATGATAATGGCAAAAGGGTGTCATAAATAGTTTTCAACTCCGGCAAGGACAGTTCACATTGAACTGTCCTTGTGTTATAATAGATAAGATTCGACGAAAATGTAATGAATCGGATTTAGAATGGAGGAAATTTTTTGAAAGAAAGAGAAACATTTGGCTCAAGACTTGGATTCATCCTGGTTTCTGCAGGGTGTGCAGTAGGTCTTGGAAACGTATGGAAATTCCCATACATGACAGGAAAATATGGCGGAGCTGCTTTTATCCTGATCTATCTTGTCTTTCTCGTTCTGCTTGGCCTGCCAATTCTTGTAAGTGAATTTGCAGTAGGACGAAGCAGCAGACTGAGTACGGCAAGAGCATTTCACAAACTGGAGCCGGAGGGTTCCAATTTCCATAAGTACAGCTATATGGGAATGATCGGTAATTATATGCTGATGATGTTTTATACCATGGTAGCAGGATGGATGATGTACTACGGTTATGTTATGGCGACCGGGAAACTGAGCGGAGCTTCTTCTGATGAAGTGAGTGGCTTTTTCTCAAACCTGATGACATCTACCGGAACAATGACCGGCTGGATGATCGTTGCAGTCCTTCTTGCCTTTGGTGTTTGTTCTTTGGGACTTCAGAATGGAATTGAACGTATCACAAAGGTTATGATGATCTGTCTTCTGGCACTGATCGTGGTGCTGGCTGTTCATTCTGTAACGCTGGACGGAGCGATGGAAGGTGTTAAATTTTACCTTGTACCAAACCTCGACAATATCCGTGCGGCAGGTCTTGGAAACGTGATCTTTGGTGCGCTGTCACAGGCATTCTTTACTTTGAGTATCGGTATCGGTGCGATGGAGATCTTCGGAAGCTATATGGGAAAGGAATGTACTTGCAGGAGAAAGTATTAATATCCTGATCCTGGATACATTTGTAGCACTGATGGCTGGTCTTATCATCATTCCGGCATGTTTTGCATTTAACGTAGAGCCTGGTGCGGGACCGGGACTTGTATTCATCACTCTGCCAAACGTATTCAACCAGATGGCAGGTGGAAGACTCTGGGGAGCTCTGTTTTTCCTGTTTATGTCCTTTGCGGCACTGTCTACGGTTATTGCAGTATTTGAGAACATTCTGTCCTTCGCAATGGATCTGTGGGGCTGGAAACGTAATAAAGCAGTTTTATTTAATATCGTTCTGCTCATTATTCTTTCCATGCCGGCAATTCTTGGCTTCGGACCATGGTCCGGAATTCAGATCCTCGGTGAAGGAACAAATATCATGGATCTGGAAGATTTTATTATTTCCAATAATATCCTGCCACTTGGTTCAGTAATCTTTGTAATCTTCTGTGCATCTAAGAATGGGTGGGGATGGGACAACTTCATTAAGGAAGCCAATACTGGAAAGGGAATAAAATTCCCGACATGTATCAGAAATTACATGTTGTGGGTAATTCCGGTCGTTGTAGCGATTATTTATCTGAAAGGTTATTATGATATGTTCCAGCCGAAAGGAAATACTTATCTGATTCCATGGATGATCGTGGGCATCGCAATGCTGATATTGGTAGGATGGATCGTATTCGGACATAGTAAGAAAAACAAGAAGTAAGAAATAAGAGGGGGCATAAATTATGATAGCAGAAAAAATGAAACCTTTTGTACAGAACAATTCAGCAATTCGTATGATGTTCGAAGAAGGAAATCGTCTCCGGGCAAAGTATGGTGCAGACAAAGTCTATGACTTCAGCCTTGGTAACCAAGTGTTCCAGCACCGGATTGCGTACGCGAGGCAATCATAGATCTTGTAAACAACGAAGAACCGACTGTTCTCCACGGATATATGAGCAACGCAGGCTTTGAGGATGTCAGAGAAACGATCGCGCAGTCTCTGAACCGCCGTTTCGGGACAGCTTTTTCTGCACATAATCTGATCATGACAGTTGGTGCTGCCAGCGGTCTGAATGTCATCCTCAAGACGATACTGAATCCGGGCGAGGAAGTGATCGTTTTTGCACCGTACTTTCTGGAATACGGTGCATATGTACGTAACTATGACGGTAAGCTTGTGGAAATCTCTCCTAATACAGAGACTTTCCAGCCAAATCTGAAAGAACTGGAAGAGAAGATTACAGCCAATACCCGTGCAGTGATCGTAAATACGCCACATAACCCGACCGGTGTTGTTTATTCTGAGGAGACGATCAAAGAACTTGCTGCGATCCTCGAGAAAAAACAGCAGGAGTTTGGTTCTGTGATCTATCTGATTTCGGATGAACCGTACAGAGAACTGGCTTATGATGGCGTAGAAGTTCCATATCTGACGAAATATTATAAGAATACGGTTGTAGGATATTCCTATAGCAAATCTCTGTCTCTGCCGGGAGAGCGTATTGGATATCTGGTCATCCCGGATGAACTGGAAGACAGCGCAACAGTCATCACAGCAGCAGCAATTGCAAACCGTGTACTTGGAAGTGTTAATGCACCATCCCTTATGCAGAAGTTATCCAGAAATGCGTAGATGCAGAAGTGGATGTGGCTGCTTATGACAGAAACCGTCTGGCACTTACAATGGCCTTAAAGAATGTGGATTTGAATGTATCAAACCACAGGGCGCATTTTATCTGTTTGTGAAATCTCCGGTTGCAGATGAGAAGCAGTTCTGCGAGGCCGGTAAGAAATATAATATCCTGATGGTTCCGGGAAGCTCCTTTGCCTGCCCTGGATATGTAAGACTGGCATATTGTGTATCTTACGAGACGATTCAGAATTCTCTGCCTGAATTTGAGAAGCTGGCAGCAGAGTATGGGCTGTAGGAAGCCGGAATGTACAGTACACGAATTTGTAAAATGTATAATAGAAATTTATAAGAGTAAAAACAGATAAAAAAGACGCAGGAGCTGACTTTTTGGTCATGCCCCTGCGTCTTTTGCAGTGCATATCGAGGAAGCACCGGTGGTGCGCTGGTCAGATCTTGTCAATTTTTTACGGATATCCAGCATTTTCTGATCGAGCTGTGTGATCACAGAAGCACACTGCTGTAATTCTTCATTGATCACTGCTGCTGCTTTTGTCCGCGTTTGTAACGCAATTGATGGTCGAGGTTGGCCCAGTAATCCATGGCAGCAGTTCGAAGCTGCAATTCCAGTTTGATCCACTGGTTTTCTTTCTGGAATGGAATTGCAATTTCCAGAATCAGATGAAGGCTTTGATAGCCGGATTTCTTTGGCTGCTGTACATAATCTTTGATTTTCAGGATATGGATATCCTGTTGTTTTTCGATCAGGTCAGCCACTTTGTAAATATCATCTACATAAGCACATACAGCACGAACACCGATCAGGTCATTGATCTTTTCCAGTGCCAGATCAAAATTCAGCTCCAGTCCTTTTTTCTGCATTTTTTTGCAGACACTGTCATAGCTTTTGAGTCTCCAGGTTTTCATCTGAATAAAATTCCGTTTATATTTCATCAGCAGAAATGTGTTGATGATGTCGAGTTTGGTCATCATAAGATTGATGGCACATTGTCCTTTAATGCTAAATTCACTGTCGGTCAGCATGCTCTTAAGAAGTTCTTTCTTTTTCAATTTCTGTCTTTCTTCCTCTAATTGTATCAGTGTAAATGTTTCTGTTGCCCGTAATGCATTTCCCGTTCCCATTAGAATACTCCTCCAGTAATAAATCTGTACGTGATTTGCGTTAAATCAAAGTTAAACAGTCGCGTTGCCAGCGTTAGCTGGAATGCAACCCGTGTGCGGGAATCTTGATTTGGATTTCTGTTTCCCATCATTTAATCTATGAAAAGGGGTGGAGAAATATGACAGGAAAAAATAGAAAATTTTGTTATGAAAATCACAATCTTATGAGCATGAAATCGAGGAAACAGACTTTGAAAACAGGTGTATATCAAATTTTTTGCCTGGGAATTAAGAGGAATGATGAAAATACGGATTGTATAAAATGCTGATTAATGGCGAAAATGTAAGAAACAATTTGTTTGAAATTTTAACAAAATACAGATTGACAAATGATTAACGAACCCGTATAATAAGCGCATATCAATCATTGATAAATAATTAACGTTAATAAATTGACGGAATTGTTTATCGGACTAAAGAATAAGGCTCATATCATAACAGAAAAACAGGAGGATTCACAAATGGCAAAGAAAGAAACCCACATCCCGGCAATCATTGATACTCCGGAAGCACTGGAAGCAAAGATCGCTGCGATGAAAGAAGCACAGAAACTTTTCGCCACTTATACACAGGAGCAGGTAGATAAAATCTTCAAAGCTGCTGCAACTGCAGCTGATAAAGCACGTATCCCGCTTGCAAAAGCTGCTGTTGAAGAAACTGGAATGGGTATCGTTGAAGATAAGGTCATCAAAAATCATTATGCAGCAGAATATATCTACAATGCGTATAAAAACACCAAAACCTGTGGTGTTCTTGAAGAAGATCCGGTTTATGGAATCAAGAAGATTGCGGAGCCGATCGGTCTGATCGCGGCAGTTATTCCAACTACAAACCCGACTTCCACAGCAATCTTTAAAACGCTGATCGCGTTAAAAACCAGAAATGCGATCATCATCAGCCCACATCCTCGTGCAAAAGGAAGTACGATTGAAGCTGCAAGAGTTGTTCTGGAAGCTGCCGTAAAAGCAGGTGCTCCGGAAGGCATCATCGGATGGATCGATGTACCGAGCCTTGAACTTACAAATCTTGTAATGAAAGAAGCTGACATCATTCTTGCAACAGGTGGTCCTGGAATGGTTAAAGCGGCATATTCTTCCGGAAAACCGGCACTTGGAGTTGGCGCCGGAAACACACCGGTTATCATTGATGACACTGCAGATGTTCGTCTGGCAGTAAACTCTATCATTCACTCCAAAACATTTGATAATGGTATGATCTGTGCATCCGAACAGTCCGTAACAGTTCTCGAAGGTGTATATAAAGCAGTTAAAGAAGAATTCAGTACAGAGGATGCTACTTCCTGAAGAAAGATGAGATTGAAAAAGTAAGAAAAACAATCCTGATCAATGGTGCACTGAATGCCAAGATCGTTGGACAGAAAGCTGCTACGATTGCAGAGATGGCAGGCGTTACAGTTCCGGCAGAAACCAAGATCCTGATCGGTGAAGTAGAATCTGTAGATATCAGTGAAGAGTTTGCACACGAGAAACTTCTCCGGTACTTGCATGTACAAGGCAAAAACATTCGACGAAGCGATCGCAAAAGCAGAACAGCTTGTAGCTGACGGTGGATATGGACATACCTCTTCTCTGTATATCAATGTGAATGAGAAAGAAAAAATGGCAAAACATGCAGCAGCAATGAAGACCTGCCGAATCCTGATCAATACTCCATCTTCTCAGGGTGGTATCGGAGATCTTTACAACTTCAAACTCGTACCATCTCTGACACTTGGCTGTGGTTCCTGGGGTGGAAACTCTGTATCTGAAAACGTTGGTGTGAAACATCTGATTAATATCAAGACTGTTGCTGAGAGGAGAGAGAACATGCTCTGGATGAGAACCCCGGAAAAAGTTTACTTCAAAAAGCTGCCTGCCGGTTGCTCTGGATGAGCTGAAAATGTGATGGGCAAGAAACGCTGCTTCATCGTAACAGACTCCTTCCTGTACAAGAATGGATATACAAAGAAAATTGAAGATAAACTGGATGAGATGGGAATTGTTCATACATGCTTCTCTGATGTAGAACCTGATCCGTCTCTGGCTTCTGCAAAAGCAGGTGCAGCAGCAATGCGCGCATTTGAACCAGACTGCATCATCGCAATGGGCGGTGGATCTGCAATGGATGCCGGTAAGATCATGTGGGTTCTTTATGAAATCCGGATGCAGACTTCGATGACATGGCAATGGATTTCATGGATATCCGTAAGAGAATCTATACATTCCCGAAAATGGGTAAAAAAGCTTACTTTATCGCTGTACCTACATCTTCCGGTACAGGATCTGAGGTAACACCGTTTGCCATCATTACAGACAAAGAAACAGGAATTAAATGGCCACTGGCTGACTATGAACTGATGCCGGATATGGCAATCGTGGATACCGACAACATGATGAGTGCACCAAAAGGACTGACAAGTGCTTCTGGTATCGATGTTATGACACATGCGATCGAAGCATATGTTTCTATGATGGCTTCTGACTACACAGATGGACTTGCTCTCCGTGCGATCAAACTTGTATTTGATTATCTGCCAAGAGCATACAGAGATGGAAATGATGTAGAAGCAAGAGATCATATGGCAAATGCATCCTGCATGGCCGGTATGGCATTTGCAAATGCATTCCTTGGAGTAAACCACTCCCTGGCTCACAAACTGGGTGCTTTCCATCACATCCCGCACGGTATCGCAAATGCTCTGGTTCTGACAGATGTTATGCGTTATAATGCTGATGAAGTTCCGACCAAGATGGGTACTTTCCCGCAGTATCAGTATCCAAAGACACTGGCACGTTATGCAGAGATCGGACGTTTTGTAGGACTGACAGGAAAAGATGACAAAGAAGTATTTGAGAAACTTCTGGATAAACTGGAAGAACTCAAGAAGATTATTGAGATCAAACCTACGATCAAAGATTATGGTGTAGATGAGAAATACTTCCTTGAGACTCTGGATGAGATGAGTGAACAGGCATTTAATGACCAGTGTACCGGTGCAAACCCGAGATATCCACTTATTGCAGAACTGAAAGAAATCTACCTGAAAGCATACTATGGTAAATAATAAATTTTAGATTGGTGTGTTTTCTTCCATAAAAATATTATAAGCAGTGATTGCCCCGGAATTACAGGAATGTAATACCGGGGCAATTGCTTTATTGGTCATACTATTGTAAGAGAAATTTAGATAAAATTCAGAATCTGTGTATTGCAAGCCGGGGGATATGGATGTTACAATAAGCACTAATGACAATGTTAACATAAACAGAGAGCTTATATAGGAGATATATAAGGAAAAGAAGCTGATGCTTCAGGGGGCATGATTATTGAAACAAAATGAAAACACAAAATATGTAAAACTTGGTATTACAGGAGCGGCAGTTCTGGCATTTGGATTTGCCATCATGTATATTCTGAATCAGAGCAAGAATATTGCAGCAGGTATTCAGTTGGTATTTAATATTCTGAAACCTTTCCTGTATGGTGCGTTGATTGCCTATCTGCTGGCACCGATCTGTAACCGGATGGATGAGCGTTTCCTGAAATGGTTTCCCAAGGCAACAGAAAAGCAGAAGAAAGGTTTGAAATTTCTATCTATTGCAATTGCAGTTATTTGTGCAGTCACGATTGTAGTTCTGCTGATTCTGCTGATTCTTCCGCAGGTATGGGACAGCACAGTGAAGATCATTAAGATACTTCCGGCCAGACTTGCCTATTGTAACCGCATGATTGATCAGCTGCTCAAGGATCAGCCGGAATTACAGACATATTTTAATCATTTTTCATCACAGGTGGAGAATGGTCTGAATGATGTTCTGAAAGCAAATTCCAGTATGATGACAACGATTCAGGGAATTGTCAATAATATTACAGTACAGTTGATCGAGGTTTTAAGCGTATTCAAAAATATGTTTCTTGGATTTTTGATCGCAGTATATCTTCTTGCAAGCCGTAAACTGTTTGGAGCACAGGCAAAGCTTCTTCTGTATGGTATCTTTTCGAATAAATGGGCGAAGATCATTGAAGAAGAAGTTCATTATACAGACAAAATGTTTAACGGTTTCTTTGTTGGTAAGATCATCGATTCTGCAATTATCGGTCTGATCTGCTTTGCGGGAACCACTTTATTGGGATTCGAATCCGCTGCATTTATCAGTGTTGTGATTGGTGTGACGAATATCATTCCGTTTTTCGGACCATTTATCGGAGCAATTCCATGTGCATTATTACTGCTTCTGGGAAGTAATCCGTGGGATGCTTTATACTTCCTGATTTTTATCGTGATACTTCAGCAGGTGGACGGAAATATCATCGGACCGAAGATCCTTGGTAATACAACCGGAGTTTCCAGTTTCTGGGTATTATTTTCCATTCTGTTATTTGGAGGTCTGTGGGGACTGGTTGGTATGGTGATCGCAGTACCATTGTTTGGGGTTATCTATGATATTATCCGTAAACTGACAGCAAGAGGACTGAAGAGAAACAGACATGAAGAGATGATGCAGGAATATAATGAAAAATTTCATGAAGAGCCTGAAGAAACAGAGACAACTCAAAAGGATACGTTCAGCAAAAAATTAATGCAAAAATCAATGAGTACATTGATAAGAATGTAAATAACAAATAGCATATTGAGTATAAAATAAGTCCCATGAGTTTTGACTCATGGACTTATTTTGTGTAAAACACCTTAAGGTGTTTATATTAATGTTTTTATCACTGCTTACGAAATGCTGCACGTTTTCTTTCTCTAGGATCCAGAATTCTCTTACGGATACGAAGGCTTTCTGGTGTTACTTCCAGAAGTTCGTCCTGATCGATGAATTCGATTGCCTGCTCGAGGCTGAGAACTCTTGGCGGTGTCAGTTTCAGAGCTTCATCCGCGGAAGAAGAACGTGTATTGGTCAGATGTTTTGTCTTGCAGACATTCAGCTCGATGTCTTCGGCTTTACCATTCTGCCCGATGACCATACCACTGTATACTTTTCGCCAGGACCAACGAAGAGTGTTCCACGATCCTGCGCTGAGAACAGACCATATGCAACTGCTTCACCGGATTCAAAGGCAATCAGGGATCCCTGTTTACGATACTGGAAATCTCCTTTATATGGTGCATATCCGTCGAAAGTAGTATTCAGGATACCGGTACCCTTGGTGGAAGTCAGAAATTCACCACGGAATCCGATCAGTCCACGAGATGGAATGTGGAATTCCAGACGAACAGATCCGTCACTTGCTGTGCTCATTCCCTGAAGTTCACCTTTACGCTCGCTCAATTTCTGGATAACAGTACCGGAGAATTCTTCCGGAACATCTACGTAAGCGATTTCCATTGGCTCAAGTTTCTTACCACGTTCGTCCGTGTGATACAGAACTTCCGGTTTACTTACTGCGAATTCATAACCTTCACGGCGCATGTTCTCAATCAGTACGGAGAGATGAAGTTCACCACGTCCGGAAACTTTGAAGCACTCTGTAGAGTCAGTATCTTCTACACGAAGGCTGACATCGGTGTTCAGCTCACGGTACAGACGGTCACGAAGATGACGGGAAGTGATGTATTTACCTTCCTGTCCGGCGAGCGGGCTGTCATTTACCATGAAGTTCATGGAAAGAGTTGGCTCGGAAATCTTCTGGAAAGGAATTGCTTCCGGGTTGTCACCGCCGCAGAGGGTATCACCGATATGGATATCTTCGATACCGGAGATCGCTACGATAGATCCGATAGATGCTTCTTTTACTTCGACCTTGTTCAGACCATCAAATTCATAAAGCTTGCTGATCTTAACTTTTTACGTTTGTCAAGGTCGTGGTGGTTCAGAAGTGTCAGCTCCTGGTTTACTGCAATTTTTCCATTTTCAACTTTGCCGACACCGATACGTCCAACATATTCGTTGTAATCGATGGTACTGATCAGTACCTGTGTGTCTGCGTCCGGATCACCTTCCGGTGCCGGGATATATTTCAGGATGGTTTCAAACAGCGGAGCCATGTTTTCCGGTGTGTCTGCAAGGTCAAGAACCGCATGTCCTGCTTTTGCGGATGCATACAGGAACGGGCAGTCAAGCTGCTCATCGGATGCTTCAAGGTCCATGAGAAGTTCCAGAACTTCATCAATAACTTCTTCCGGACGGGCTTCCGGACGGTCGATCTTGTTGATGCAGACGATGACATGAAGGTCCAGTTCCAGAGCTTTACGGAGAACGAATTTAGTCTGTGGCATAGCACCTTCAAAGGCATCTACCAGAAGAATAACGCCGTCTACCATCTTAAGAACACGTTCTACTTCACCACCGAAGTCTGCATGGCCAGGGGTATCAATGATATTGATCTTTACTCCCTTGTAATGTACAGCAGTGTTTTTGGATAAAATAGTAATTCCACGCTCACGTTCAATGTCGTTGGAGTCCATGACACGTTCCTGAACTTCCTGGTTTTCACGGAATACACCGCTTTGTTTAAGGAGCTGATCCACCAGGGTAGTTTTGCCGTGATCGACATGGGCGATGATGGCAACGTTACGTACGTCTTCGCGTTTTGTCTTCATAAAAATTCGAAATCCTTTCTTTTTTCTTCTATATAAATGTGTAAAAACTTTTTTTCGTGATACGATATTCCAGTTTACCACATTTTTCGCAGATTACAAGGAGTTACAGAAATTTTTTTAATTTTTTGGTTCTAAATCTTCAGGGTATTCATAGCTTAGTATAGACAAAATACCCAAAGAGGAAGGAGAACAACATTATGGCAGACAAAATCATTGAAAACAATCAGGTATCGATCATGGGGAAAATTGATACAGGCTTCACATTCAGTCATCAGGTATTTGGTGAAGGCTTTTATACCATGGAGCTTCTTGTGCGCAGGCTGAGTGATTCTGAGGACAGGATTCCGGTCATGGTTTCAGAAAGGCTTCTGGATATAACGCAGGATTATACGGGGCAGTATATTGAGATCCATGGACAATTCCGGTCTTATAACAGGCATGAAGAAAAACATAACCGTCTGGTTCTTTCTGTTTTTGCGAGGGAAGTAAATTTTGTTGAGGAGCAGGACGAATCACTTCCGGTCAATCAGATCTTCCTGGATGGATTTATCTGTAAGCCGCCGGTCTACCGAAAAACGCCGCTTGGCAGAGAAATTGCAGATATGCTTCTGGCAGTGAACCGTCCTTACAGTAAATCTGATTACATACCATGTATCTGCTGGGGCAGAAATGCCAGATATGCATCAGCGTTTACTGTTGGAGGTCATGTGCTTCTGTGGGGAAGAATTCAGAGCGTGAATATATGAAGCGGATCGGTGAGAATCAGTCAGAGAGAAGAACAGCATATGAGGTGTCTGTAAGTAAGCTGGAATATATAGATTAGAAGGGGCAAAGTAGTTCGGTATTGCTTTTTTGGCGGAACTGCGGTAAGATAAGACCAATAATGCGATAAGCGAGTCTTAGATAACATTAAGAGGAAGTATTATGGAAAAAGAATTAACAGAGGTATACTGCGGAAACGGCAAAGGCAAGACTGCACTGGCTATCGGACAGAGTCTCCGTGTGGCTACCCAGGGCAAAAGCGTGATCGTGATCCAGTTTCTGAAAGGAAGAGACCAGCGTTCGCTGGATTTCCTGCAGGATGTGGACAACCTGGATTTTAAGATCTTTCGCTTCGAAAAGAGAGAATGCTGCTACGAAGACCTGACAGAAGAAGAAAAGGCAGAGGAGAAATCCAACATTCTGAACGGACTGAATTTTGCCCGTAAAGTTGTTGTTACTCAGGAATGCGATTTTTTGGTTCTTGATGAGATTCTTGGACTTCTTGACTGTGGTATCATAACAGTTGAGGGAATCGCAGATATACTGAAACACAAGGATGAATCTATGCATATTGTCATGACTGGATGGAATTTCCCGGAGGATTAAGACCGTATGTAGATGTGATCACAACGCTGAACACCGAGGAAGTTCATCCATTGGATGCCAACGAATAATATAAATTACAGAAGAATAAAAGGAGGAGTTAAAATGGCAATTTTTAAAGGTGCGGGCGTCGCAATTGTTACCCCTATGTATGAAGATGGAAAGGTGAATTACGATAAACTGGAAGAACTGCTGGAATTCCAGATCGCCAACAGCACAGATGCCATTATTATCTGTGGAACAACCGGTGAGTCTTCTACAATGACACACGGAGAACATCTTAAAACAATTAAATTTGCAATTGATAAAGTAAATAAACGTGTACCGGTTATCGCAGGAACAGGTTCTAACTGTACAGAGACAGCAATCATGATGTCAAAGGAAGCTGCATCCTACGGGAGCAGATGCATTACTGGTTGTAACTCCTTATTATAATAAAGCAACACAAAAGGGACTTATCGCTCACTATACTGCAATCGCAAATGCAGTTCCTGAGACTCCGATCATTATGTATAATGTACCGAGTCGTACAGGATGTAACATCCAGCCGGCAACCGTTGCCACACTGGTTAAAAATGTTAAGAACATCGTAGGCCTGAAAGCCGCAAGCGGAGATCTTTCTCAGATCGCAAAGACAGTATCTCTGGCAGGTGCTGATCTGGAACTGTATTCCGGAATGATGATCAGGTTCTGCCGATCCTTTCACTTGGCGGACTTGGCGTTATCTCTGTACTTTCTAATGTTGCACCGAAGGAAACACATGATATGGTCATGAAATTCATGGAAGGTGACACTGCAGGTGCTGCCAAGATTCAGATCGATGCGATTCCGCTGATCAATGCTCTGTTCTGTGAAGTCAATCCGATTCCGGTTAAGACAGCACTGAACCTGATGGGTATGAATGTAGGACCTCTTCGTATGCCTCTTTGTGAAATGGAAGAAAGCAATAAAGAAACCCTGAAGAAAGCACTGCAGGATTTCGGAATTAAGCTGGCATAAAACAGGCATAGGATACGGAGGAATACTATTATGGTAAAAATTATCATGCACGGATGCTGCGGACATATGGGACAGGTGATTTCTGATCTTGTTGCAAAAGATGCCAATGCAGAGATCGTAGCAGGAATTGATGTAACAGATAAAGGAAATACTACTTATCCGGTATTTACCAATATTAAAGAATGTCAGACAGAGGCAGATGTCCTGATCGATTTCTCTTCTGCAAAGGCAGCAGATGCATTACTGGATTACTGCACAGAGCGTAACCTTCCGGTTGTTCTCTGCACAACAGGTCTGTCTGAAGAACAGCTTGCAAAAGTTGAAGAGACAGCAAAAAAGATTCCGGTACTGAAATCTGCAAACATGTCACTTGGTATCAACACTCTGATGAAACTGATCCAGGAAGCTGCAAAGGTTCTTGCAACAGCTGGATTTGATATGGAGATTGTAGAGAAACATCATCATCTGAAACTGGATGCTCCGAGCGGTACAGCGCTGGCACTTGCTGACAGCCTGAATGAAGCGATGGATAATCAGTATCACTATGTGTATGACAGAAGCCAAAAACGTGAGATGCGTGATGAAAAAGAAATCGGTATTTCTGCAGTACGTGGCGGTACGATCGTTGGTGAGCATGAAGTGATCTTTGCCGGCGAAGACGAAGTGATTGAATTTAAGCATACCGCTTATTCAAAAGCCATCTTCGGTAAAGGTGCAATTGAAGCGGCTAAATTCCTGGCTGGTAAACCGGCCGGAAAATACGATATGGCTGATGTGATCGAAGGCTGATCGTAGTTTTGTATTAATATTGAAATTCTGGCAGGCATGTATCGAAAGATATGTGCCTGTTTTTTTACATTATTTTGTATAGGAATCTGCCAGATTGTACATATTATCATTACAAGTTTAAATCCATAGTAAAAGGAGAAATTAGAATGAAAAAATACGCACAAATTCTGAACAGGAATCCTCCTGATCCTGACGTTGAGCCATCTTACTGACCTGCGGAAATAACAATGCACCGGCAGACTGAGCAGGAGACACTG
>ENA-OQDF01000521-OQDF01000521.1-human-gut-metagenome-genome-assembly--contig:-NODE-521-length-15907-cov-8.903422_pt1 | contig 15907 bp, 19 predicted proteins | sample MGYA00242769_ERZ504597 | MGnify/ENA primary metagenome ERZ504597 (study PRJEB26092, sample SAMD00036305) | human gut metagenome | host: Homo sapiens | study: EMG produced TPA metagenomics assembly of...
AAGAGTTTTAAGTTTGAAATCATTTTATAACAGGAGGAACACATCATGAAACAACTGTTCATATTTATTTCCCATTCCCACTGGGACAGAGAGTGGTATCAGTCTTTTGAAAACACAGAATGAACTGATTGAGCTGGTAGACAATATTTTGGAAAAAGCAGAGAACGATCCGGAATTTGGTGGATTTTTCCTGGATGGACAGACGATTGCCCTGGACGATTACCTGGAAGTGCGCCCGGAAAAACGCGAGCAGGTGGAAAAATGCGTCCGTGAAGGAAAAATCCAGACTGGCCCGTGGTACATTCTGCAGGATGAGTTTCTGACCAGCGGTGAGGCATGTGTCCGCAATCTTCAGGTCGGCATGCAGGAAGCAGCGCGTTACGGAGCGATCGGAAATGTCGGTTATTTCCCGGATGCATTCGGAAATGCGGGACAGATGCCGCAGGTGCTGAAGCAGGCGGGCATGGATGCGGTTGTGTTCGGACGCGGTGTAAAACCGATCGGACCGAATAATGAGGTAACCGGAGGACAGTATGAGTCCACGTATTCCGAAATGATGTGGGCATCCCCGGACGGAACGAAACTGCCGGGTATTCTGTTTGCAAACTGGTATAACAACGGAGTGGAGATTCCGGTGGATGAGGTAGAAGCAAAAGTTTACTGGGACAAAAAACTGGCCGATGCGAGAAAATTTGCGGCAACACATCAGCTTCTGATGATGAACGGATGCGACCATCAGCATTGCAGAAGGACATTACCGAGGCAATCCGTGTCGCACGGAAACTATACCCGGACATTGAATTTATTCATTCGGATTTCAAAACCTATGTAAAGGCAATGGAAAAAGAAATTTCCGAGAATTTCTCTACGGTAAAGGGCGAGCTGACAAGTCAGGAAACAGACGGAAGATGGACTCTGGCAAACACCGCTTCTTCCTGGATGGGACTGAAAGTGGACAACCGTGCCGGCGAAACAGCGCTGGAGCGGAAAGCAGAACCGGCGGCAGCCATGGCAGAGGTGCTTGGCAAAGCATACCCGGAAGACCAGATGATTTACAGCTGGAAAAAGCTGATGCAGAATCATCCGCATGACAGCATCTGCGGCTGCAGCGTCGATGAAGTAAATGAAGAAATGAAAACCCGCTTTGCGAAGAGCAGACAGGTGCGGATGCGATTTACGATGAGAGTGTAGAATATCTGACCGATCAGGTGAATACCGCGGCACTTCCTGGAAACAGTGAAAAGATTCCATTCGTTGTATGGAATACTTCCGGGAATGCGAAAAAACAGGTCATTGCAAAAGAACTGCACCTGTTCCGCGATTACAATCTGTTTGTATGGGATGGTTATGAGGCGGCCGAGGCGGTAGAAATGCCAAATCTGGTGCTTCGCGATGCAAACGGAAATGCAGTTCCGGCAAAAATCGAAAATGCAGGAATTTCCTTCGGATATGATCTGCCGGATGACCGGTTCCGTCAGCCATATATGGCAAAGAAGGTGCTGGTAACGTTTGAGGCAGAAGTTCCGGCGATGGGATATGCAACATATTATCTGGAGCAGGCAGAGCCGGATCAGAACCAGGAAACCTCTGCAGATTTTGCGAATGAGCGTGTTCTGGAAAATGAAAACCTGAAAGTTACGGTCAATGAGGACGGTTCCTACCAGATTCTGAATAAGGAAACCGGAAGAACGTATGAAAATCTGGGATTCTATGAAGATACCGGAGATATGGGAAATGAATATATTTATATTCAGGACTCTGGAAAACAGACAGTCACAACGAAAGGCATGAAAGCTGAGATTCGCTGTGTGGAGAAAAATGCATTCCGCACGGTAGTTGAGATCTGTCACGAAATGATGATTCCGTCCGGTATGGGAGAGGAACTGCAGAGACAGCGTGAGATGTGTATTGACCCATATACGCGTGTGGCAAACCGTTCGAAGGAACTGGTTCCGATGGAAGTAAAGACGGTTCTGACACTGGAAAAATCGGGAAAAGGTCTGCGTGTCGCAACGACGATCTGCAATCAGGCAAAGGATCACAGAGTCCGCGTTGTAATGCCGACGGGTCTGAATACGTCTACGCATCTGGCAGATTCTGCCTTTGAGGTTGTAAAGAGAAATAACCGTCATAATGATACCTGGACGAATCCCTGCGGATGTGAAAGACAGCAGTGTTTTGCTGCAATGGAAGATGAGACAAATGGTCTTCTTGTGGCAAACCGCGGATTGTATGAATATGAGGTTCTGGCGGATGAGGAGAATGCGATTGCGGTAACGCTGCTTCGCTCCGTTGCGGAGATGGGTGACTGGGGTTATTTCCCGACGCCAAAGGCGCAGCAGATCGGAACGTTTACCCTGGAGTTTGAAGTTGTGCCGTATGCAGCCGGTAAGACGGGCGAGGCATTTACCGAGGGTTACGCATTCCAGCAGGATCTGACAGCAGCACAGGCCGGTCTTTCGAAAGCATGGCTCAGAAAGCCGGGTCAGGTAAAACCGGAACTCGTATCGGGCGAGATGCCGCTGGAAATGAGCTTCCTCCGCTTTGAAGGGGAAGGAATTCATCTGACGGCGTTTAAGAAGGGACTTGCAAAGGACGATCTGTTTGTGCGGTTTGTGAACAATATGCCGCAGGATGAGGTGCTTTCCTTCCGAAAGGAGAGCTGGATGAAAGAGGTTTACCGCAGTAATGTAGTGGAAGAGAAGGGTGAGGTACTTTGCCGGATGAGAACGGGGTGTATCATGTGACACTCCGGGAGTTTGAGATTGCGACGTTTGGGGTTGTGAAATAACGGCTGGCGCGTGAGCTGGGAGTGAGAACGGGAGGAAAGTCTGGATCCGCCTGAAGGGCGGATCGGCGCAAGATGGTTGAAAAGAATAGGATGGAAAAAGCAAGAATGTGCTGGACTTTAAAGGGGACAAGTTATATGCTGGAAATATGAGAAAAATTTCCAAAGGAGGGTTTTTAAGATGCAGAAATGGACGAGCAGGATTGAGACCCCGATCAAGGCAGAGCTGATTTGTTATGATGTGAATGGAATTCATATTGTGTTTGGGGTGACGGAAGAGAATCAGCTGAAGCTGTTTCATTTTTCACATGCACCGTTTGACGCGGAGAATCTTTGCCGGAAGCCGGATGGAGTGTGGATGATGGAAGGAATGCGGGAAGCTCAGATTAAGGAGAGCTTCCAGCTGGTGCAGGTGAATTTTTCGGGGTATAACCGGCCGTATGAGAAGCATGGAAATAAGTATATTGTGACGGCTCCGGGATTTATGCTGAAGTTTGATTCCATTTCCGAGGAGAGAAATGAGAAGGGTGATGTGCTGCGGATTGTGCAGTCGGACGATGTGACAGGTGCGAAGGTGGAGTCTGTGATGCAGTTTTTGATGGGATTCCGGTTGCGAGAATGTACAATACAGTGACGAACGAAGGAAAGGAAGACCAGACACTGGAGTACATTTCGAGTTTTAGTTACTGGGGTATTGAGAAGGAACAGAAAGAGGGAATTCCGAAGTTTGTCAGCTCGGATGACAAGATGTCGATGGTTGTGGTTCACAATGGATGGCAGAAGGAGCTGACGGTGAAGAAGTACCGGTTTGCAGATCTTGGCATGGCGCAGACGCAGCCGCATAATTATCAGAGAACTTCGAAGACGATTGAGATTACGAATACGGGCAACTGGTCGGCGAAGGAATATGTGCCGATGGGATATATTGGAAACAGTGCGGCAGATTCGAGTCTGTTTTTTGAAATTGACCACAGTGGTTCCTGGCATTATGAGATCGGAGATCAGAACTGCCATTTTTATCTGGCGGTGAGCGGTCCGACAGAGATTCAGTCACACTGGTCGAAGAATCTGAAGCCGGGAGATTCCTTTACAACGGTTCCGGTGGCTGTCGGCGTGGGTCATGATGATTTCGAGGAAGCGATTGGTACTTTGACGAAGTACCGCAGAAAGATCCGCCGTCCGAACAAAGATAATGAAAATCTGCCGGTTATTTTCAATGATTATATGAATTGTCTGTTTGGAGATCCGACCACAGAAAAAGAGTTCCCACTGGTGGATGCGGCAGAGAAGGCCGGATGTGAGTATTTTGTCATTGATGCCGGCTGGTATGCGGACGGCAACTGGTGGGACAGTGTCGGTGAGTGGCAGGAGAGTAAAAAGCGCTTTCCGAATGGAGTGCGTGAGGTGACGGATTATATTCGTTCGAAGGGCATGATTCCTGGTGTCTGGCTGGAGCTGGAGGTTATGGGTATCAACTGTAAGAAGGCTTCCATTCTGCCGGATGAGTGCTTCTTCCTGCGCCACGGCAAGCGTGTGTATGACAGAAGCCGTTATCAGCTGGATTTCCGTCATCCGCTTGTGATTGAGCATGTGACCGAAGTCATCGACCGTGTGGTACGGGACTACGGTGTCGGCTATATCAAGATGGACTACAATATTGAGCCTGGTATTGGTACGGAAGTGGATGCAGACAGTTTTGGAGACGGTCTTCTGGAGCATGAGAGAGCGTATCTGGCATGGCTGGATGGCATCTACAAAAAGTATCCGGATCTTGTCATTGAGAACTGCTCGAGCGGCGGTCTTCGGATGGACTATGCGATGCTGGCGCGAAACAGCATTCAGTCGACGAGCGATCAGGAGGATTACCGCAATTATGCGACGATCTCGGCGAATGCAGCCATCGGCGTGACGCCGGAGCAGGCGGCGATCTGGTCATATCCGCTGCGGGACGGCACAAAAGAGGAAGTTATTTTCAATATGGTTAATGCGCTGCTGCTTCGTATTCACCAAAGCGGCCATCTCGCAGAAATTTCGCCGGAGCGGTTTGAACTTGTAAAAGAGGGAATTGACTGCTACAAAGAGATCCGCAGCGGCATCAAGGACGGCGTTCCGTTCTGGCCGATGGGATGGGCAGACAATGAAGAAAAACACCTCGCAGCCGGAATCCGTGTGCCGGGAGATGTAATTTATCTTGGTGTGTGGAGACGCGGCGGAGAGGCCGGTTTTGAGGTTCCGCTTGACCGTGCATTCCCGGGAAAAGAGCTGGAGGTTTCCTGCATTTACCCGAAAGCATGCGGTGATGTGTTCCATTACGATGACTACAGCAAGACGCTGCAGATTCACTTCCCGGAGACGTATATGGCGCGTCTGTTTCAGATTAAAGTGAAATAAAATTACATAAATCCCCGCCCGCGGAATAAATTGTATCGGAGTGTATCTGATAGGATTTTTCCGGGGAGGGGATTTTTTGCGTATTCTTTCGGCACTTTCGGATCTGATGGTTCCCGTGCTGATTTTTTATGTGGTCGGACTGGGGCTTTTGATGAAACAGGATGTGTTCGGCGATTTTCTGAACGGGGCGAAGGACGGCATGCGGACGGTGATCGGAATTGTGCCGACCTTAATCGGGCTGATGGCGGCGGTCGGTGTGCTGCGGTCATCGGGATTTCTGGAGGATTTTGGAAAACTGTTCGGAACGGTGCTGGAACCGGCGGGGATTCCATCTGCCCTGGTGCCGCTCGGGGTTGTGCGTCTCTTTTCCAACAGTGCGGCGGTGAGTTTGCTGCTGGATCTCTACAAAGAGGCGGGGTGTGATTCCTTCGCCGGACGGGCAGCTTCGATTATGATGTCGTGTACGGAGACGGTTTTTTATACGATGGCGGTCTATTTCGGAGCGGTCCACATCAAAAAACGCGGTACACACTGGCGGGTGCATTGCTTTCTTCCCTAGTCGGAATGGCGGTCAGTATTGCGCTTGCAGGTCTGCTCTAACCATCTTTTCTGATCATATCAGTGAAATGTGTTGACATTTTAAAACGATTGGAATAAGATGGAAACAACTTAAAACATACAAACTCAATAGGAAATAGGGAAATAGAGAAAAAGCGAGCAAAAGTAAGGAGGAAATCAACGATGGCAAAGGTATATGACAGCATTCTGGATCTTGTAGGAAAAACTCCGCTGGTAGAACTGAAACGAATTGAAGAAAAAGAAGGACTGCAGGCGAAACTGATCGCAAAAGTAGAATCCTTCAATCCGGCAGGAAGCGTCAAAGACCGTATCGCAAAAGCGATGATCGAGGATGCTGAGGCAAAGGGCCTCTTAAAAGAAGGTTCCGTTATCATCGAGCCGACTTCCGGAAACACCGGAATCGGACTGGCAGCGGCAGCTACCGTAAAAGGGTATCGTATGATCCTTACGATGCCGGAAACCATGAGCGTAGAGCGCCGCAACATTGTAAAAGCATACGGCGCAGAGGTTGTTCTGACCGATGGAACAAAGGGTATGAAGGGTGCGATCGAGAAAGCCGATGAGCTTGCAAAAGAGATCCCTAACAGCTTCATCGCAGGCCAGTTCGTGAACCCGGCAAACCCGGCAACCCACAAAAAGACAACAGGTCCGGAGATCTGGGAAGATACCGACGGAGAGGTTGACATCTTCGTTGCAGGTGTCGGCACCGGCGGAACGATCACCGGAACGGGTGAGTATTTAAAAGAGAAAAAACCGGAAGTAAAAATTGTAGCAGTAGAGCCGGCATCCTCACCGGTACTGTCTGAGGGTGTTTCCGGACCGCATAAAATCCAGGGAATCGGCGCAGGTTTCGTGCCGGAGACTCTGAATACCAGCATTTACGATGAAATCATCAAGGTAGAAAATGAGGATGCTTTCGAGACCGGAAAATATCTGGCAGCCGAGGAAGCGATTCTCGCAGGAATTTCCTCCGGAGCAGCTCTGTATGCAGCAATCCAGCTTGCAAAACGAGAGGAAAATAAAGGCAAAACCATCGTTGTGCTCCTGCCGGATAACGGAGACAGATACTATTCCACAGCCCTGTTTGCCAAATAAAAGGGAACAGCTTCAGATTTTAAAATAATAGATATCAGCGAACACTGCCATCCGCGGCATTTTCTCTCCACCGCGAATGGCAGTTTCGCATATTAATTTATACCAGAAAGGGAACTTTACTTATGACACTACAACAGCTTCGCTACGTAATTCAGGCCGCAGACTCCAGATCCATGAATGAGGCGGCAAAGGCACTCTATATTTCACAGCCGAGTCTCTCTGAAGCAATCAAGGAGCTGGAAAAAGAGATCGGAATTGAGCTGTTCAAGCGCAGCAGCCACGGAACAGTACTGACCCCGGAGGGAGAGGAGTTTCTGGGTTACGCACGTCAGGTCACAGACCAGTATCAGCTTCTCGAAAACCGCTATATTTATCGCACCAAGGGAAAGAAAAATTCAGCGTGTCGATGCAGCATTACAGTTTTGCCGTAAAGGCGTTTGTGGAGCTAGTGAAGCAGTTTGGTATGGATGAGTACGAGTTTGCGGTTTATGAGACGAGAACGTATGATGTGCTGATGGATGTAAAGAACTTCAAGAGCGAGCTTGGGATCTTATATCGGAATGACTTTAATGCGAAGGTGCTGAACAAGCTGCTGAAGGACAATAACCTTGAGTTCCACGACCTGTTTTCCTGTGGAACGTACGTCTATCTCTGGAAGGATCATCCGCTTGCAGATCAGGCAGAGATCACTATGGAGGAGCTAAAGGAATATCCGTGCCTGTCCTTTGATCAGGGAAGCAACAATTCGTTCTTCCTGGCAGAGGAAGTGCTTTCGACGTATGAATATAAGAGAATCATTAAGGCAAATGACCGTGCGACCATGCTGAATCTGATGGTCGGACTGAATGGCTATACGCTCTGCTCCGGCATTATCTGTGAGGAATTAAACGGCAGTGACTACCGCGCTGTGCCGCTTCACGCGGAGGAAAACATGATGATCGGTTATATTTCCAGGAAGGGTATGTCGATCAGCGCACTGGGACAGCAGTATTTGGAAGAAATTCGGAAATATAAGGAGCTTGTGCTGTAAAAAAGGAGAAACAAGAAGACTTTGATCTTCGGAGTGTGTTTGAAAAAGGCTTTTCGCAAGCTGCGAGTCCCATCTTGTGGGAGATGAATTGCATTTGTTATCTTGTTTTATGCAGCATGATTGGATATAGAAATTTCAGAAGAAAAAATATTGGCGATAAAGAATAGCTATAGGAAAACCCTATAACCAGCCATCAATTTTCTATATTGGACAAAGCAGAAGACTGTCGCTATAATAATCCTTGTAAACAGATAGGAAATATCACCAAAACGAGAGGAAGCGAAGTGAATGAGAGCAGTTTTCGCAGAGAATCGAATTGTGATCTATGATGTCATGTGTTGCAGTGTAAGCAGATAAAACCGAAAGAAAACGGAGCCGCATTGCAGCATGGACAAAACAAGATGGCAACCGGTTCCGATAAATAATAGAAAATCGAACATGAAAAGAAATAGAAAAACGAAAAACAGAACAGGAGAATACAATCATGAGCAAAAAAACAAGAGCAGAAAGAAATCTTAAATTTGAAACCTTACAGCTTCACGTAGGACAGGAAAATCCGGATCCGGCAACCGGAGCAAGAGCAGTGCCGATCTATCAGACCTCTTCTTTCGTATTCAACAACTCCGATCACGCAGCAGCAAGATTCGGACTCCAGGATGCAGGAAACATCTACGGCCGTCTGACCAACCCGACCGAGGACGTTTTCGAGCAGAGAATGGCAGCACTGGAGGGCGGCGTTGCGGCACTTGCAGTAGCTTCCGGAGCAGCAGCTATCAACTACACCATCATCAACCTGGCACAGAAAGGCGACCATATCGTATCTGCAAAGAACATTTACGGTGGTTCCTACAACCTTCTGGCACACACCCTTCCACAGTACGGCATCAGCACCACATTTGTTGATGTATTCGATCTGGATGAGGTTCGCGCAGCCGTTCAGGAGAACACAAAAGCAATCTACATCGAGACGCTTGGAAACCCGAACTCCGATGTGGTAGATATCGAAGCACTCGCAAAAATCGCACATGAGAATAAAATCCCGCTGGTTGTAGACAACACCTTCGCAACTCCGTATCTGGTTCGCCCGATCGAGTACGGCGCAGATATCGTTGTACATTCCGCAACCAAATTTATCGGCGGTCACGGAACTACCCTTGGCGGTGTGATCGTAGACAGCGGTAAATTCGACTGGGAGGGATCCGGCAAATTCGCATCCCTGACCGAGCCAAACCCGAGCTACCACGGCATCAGCTTTACAAAAGCAGTTGGACCTGCTGCATTCGTTACAAAAGTACGTGCGATCCTTCTTCGTGATACAGGAGCAACTCTTTCTCCGTTCAATTCCTTCCTGCTTCTGCAGGGACTTGAGACACTGTCTCTCCGTGTAGAGCGTCATGTAGAGAACGCGCTGAAGGTTGTAAAATATCTGGAGAGCCAGCCACAGGTAGAAAAAGTACATCATCCGTCTGTATCCGATGATCCGGAGCAGCAGGCACTGTACGCAAAATACTTCCCGAACGGCGGCGGTTCCATCTTCACCTTCGAAATCAAAGGTGATGCACAGAAAGCAAAAGATTTCATCGACAATCTGGAGCTGTTCTCCCTGCTGGCTAACGTTGCCGATGTAAAATCTCTGGTGATCCATCCGGCAACCACTACACACAGCCAGTGCACCGAGGAAGAACTGCTGGATCAGGGAATCAAACCAAACACCATCCGTCTTTCCATCGGTACCGAGAACATCGACGATATCATCGAGGATCTGGATGAGGCATTTGAGGCAGTTCAGTAAAAAGGATACAAAGTAAAAGAGAATATAAAAAGCATACAAAAGAAGCGTGTTTGAAAAAACAAACATGCTTCTTTTTTGGGCTTAGATAAACCGCATGGGAAATTATGATGCCAGAGCGTATTATGAATCGAATGCCAGTGCCAGTACATGACGCTGTTTGCACCGGAGGCAAGATGGCTGTAAGCCTGCTGGCGGAGCTGGCCCTTGTATGGCATCCATCCTGGAAATTCCTGTGCCTCGGTTTCCATAACAAGATAGTTGTCGTTTTTCAGAGAACGAATCATATCACCGCCAAAAGCGATTTCCGCACCGGTCAGATCGTCCTGGATCGGATGGTAAATATCGGTTCCGGCGATCGTCAGACATTTTACCAGCTATTTTTGTTTTTGCCTGCTATTAACCATAGGTCTGTCTCATGCTGCGTCAGCGTTACGCCGCTGGCATGTTTGAAAGCACCAGAAGCGTGTTTTTATACGGGATTTTGAATAAAAAAGACAAATGATTTCAGCGTCTGTGCAGAGATATTTCCCGGCTTTTTTGATGCTTTCATTTTGAGCGGATACGCGGCACCGATCACAAGAGGCGGTGCGTCGCGCAGAGGAACGGCGGTGACGTTTGGGTGGTGGAACAATGCAAAGTTACTCCCGGCAAACAGGCTTAAGGCTTCGCCGACTTCCACGGAGCTTATCATGGATTCCAGGCGGGCAGTGCGCAGGATGTGCGGCTTTTGGTCTGCCTTTTCAAATAGTTGCATACAGAGCTGATAAATCGAGGTATAGGGATGCATAAGAATCAGAGGTTCTCTGGCAATGTCAGCGATTGTCAGGGAAGATTTTTCTGCAAGCGGATGATCGATGGGGAGCATCACACAGAGACGATCCTTTGCGAGAGGTACAAAGTGATATTTCTGCGGTGAAATCATGGAATCCCGTGCAATGACAAGATCAAAACGACCGGACTGCAGACCGTCCATCAGCTCGTTTTCTTCACACTCTTCCAGCATCAGTTCAACCTCCGGATGCGTATGTGCGAAAGCGCGGATGCGGGAGGTGAGATGATACTGCGTCAGAAACGGAAGAGAGCCGACGCGGAGCGGCTGGCGTTCCGACTCTTTAAAGTGGCGCATTTTCTGCAGCATCTGATGATACTGGGCGGGAGAGCTCTGAGGCTTCCTGGCAGAACAGCTTGCCTGCCGGAGTCAGAACCGCCTGGCGGCGGGTGCGGTCGAAGAGGGTGAGATTCAGTTCGGATTCCAGCTTCTGGATCTGCTTCGAGAGCGTGGACTGTGCGATATGAAGATTTTCTGCAGCTTCTAAAAAAGTGTCGCATCGGACGGTCATCAGAAAAAAGTCGATCTGTTCCATGGTCATAAGAGAGAACCTCCTTTTGAAAATCATTCCATTTCATTCATTCCATTCTGGAAACAATTGTACCACAGATCGAATTGATTCCACAAAGGTTTCTTTTTAAAATAAAAAAGGATAAAACATGCAGCAGGGAAAGTGGATGGAGAGGATCCGATGGATTTGCTGGCTGAATGGAGTACAAAAAAGAACATTCTATGAGATAGTTTTGATTTGGGGAATAAGGAGAATGATTATGGCTGAAAAAGTAAGAGATCTGCGCAGTGCGCTGGAACGATTGAAAAATATGCCGGGACAGCTTGCCGAGACGGATGTTGCAGTTGATCCGATGGCGGAGCTTGCCGGAGTTTACCGCTATGTCGGCGCGGGCGGAACGGTAAAACGTCCGACGAAAGAAGGACCGGCAATGATTTTCCGCAATATCAAAGGCCACCCGGACGCAAGTGTTGCGATCGGTGTCCTGGCGAGCCGGAAGCGTGTGGCTGCACTTCTGGACTGTGAGCCGGAGAATCTTGGGAAAATGCTGTATCACAGCGTGGAAAAGCCGGTTGCACCGGTGGAATTTCAGGGTGCGCCGCCGTGTCAGGAGGTTGTGCATCTGGCGACGGATCCCGATTTTGATCTGAACCGCCTCGTCCCGGCACCGACCAACACGCCGGATGACGCAGGCCCGTACATCACGCTTGGCATGTGTTACGCTTCTCACCCGGATACCGGGCTGCACGATGTGACGATTCACCGTCTCTGTATTCAGGGAAAAGACGAACTTTCGATTTTCTTCACGCCGGGTGCACGCCATATCGGCGCGATGGCAGACCGTGCGGAGGAGCTTGGCCAGAAACTGCCGATTTCCATCAGCATCGGCGTCGATCCTGCGATTGAGATCGGTTCCTGCTTTGAGCCGCCGACAACACCGCTTGGTTACGATGAGCTTTCGGTTGCAGGTGCGCTGCGGAAAGAGCCGGTGGAACTGTGCCATTGCGTTTCGGTAAATGAGATGGCAATTGCGAATGCAGAGTATGTGATCGAGGGCGAGGTTATCCCGGGCGTGCGTGTGCAGGAAGATCAGAACAGCCACACCGGTTACGCCATGCCGGAATTTCCGGGTTATACCGGTCCGGCGAGCGATCAGTGCCGCCTGATTAAAGTAAAAGCGGTAACACACCGGCGAAATCCGATCATGCAGACCTGCATCGGACCAAGCGAGGAACATGTTTCCATGGCGGGCATTCCGACGGAAGCGAGTATCTATGGCATGGTAGAAAAAGCAATGCCGGGACGACTCCGGAATGTGTACTGTGGTTCTGCGGGCGGCGGAAAATATATGGCTGTTCTTCAATTTAAAAAGCTTGGTCCAAGTGATGAGGGAAGACAGCGTCAGGCGGCGCTGCTGGCTTTTTCTGCATTCAGTGAACTGAAACATGTATTTCTCGTGGATGAGGACGTGGACTGCTTCGATATGAACGATGTCCTTTGGGCAATGAACACACGATTCCAGGGCGATGCGGATATCATCACGATCCCAGGTGTCCGGTGTCATCCGCTCGATCCGTCAAACGATCCGACGTGTTCGCCATCGATCCGCGATCACGGAATTGCATGCAAGACAATTTTTGACTGTACCGTGCCGTATGATCAGAAGAAAAGATTTGTGCGGGCGAGGTTTCTGGAAGTTGATCCGAAACACTGGCTGGACGAGGAATAAAAGCATGTTTGCAAAAAATGTTATATTGTGTTCTAAAAAGTATATTTTGTCAAAAAAGGAGAGTAGCCTGGTATGCTGAAATTTGAGAAAAACGATTATACAATAGAAGAAGTAACACTGTGTGGCGAGACGATCCGGTTTCGGGCGTTCCGCGACCTGATTTATGTGGAAAAACCGGTTAATGAAGAGTTTCAGAAGATGAATCTTTTTGTGCCGGAATGCTATTATGAGGGAGCATCCCTGCATGGCTATGATTTAGGGAGCGCGCCGGTTTTCATGCCGAATACGGTCGGCGGCTACATGCCGGGTCCGGCGGATGAGCCTGGAACGAATCCATTTTTACAGGGCAGACCCAACACGATTTTTCGTGCACTGCAGCACGGCTATGTTGTGGCATCCCCGGCAATCCGCGGCAGAGTGCAGAAGGGGGCAGATGGCCGGTACAACGGAAAAGCACCATCTGCGTGGTTGATTATAAAGCAGCCGTGCGATATCTCCACTTTTTCGCGGATGAGCTGCCTGGCGATGCGAGCAAAATTATCACCAATGGAACGAGTGCCGGAGGTGCGCTGTCATCCCTGATGGGAAGCACGGGAAATCACCCGGACTATGAGCCGTATCTGCAGGCACTTGGCGCGGCGGATGCCGGAGATAACGTGTTTGCGGCTTCCTGCTACTGCCCAATCACAAACCTTGAACACGCAGACATGGCGTATGAATGGGAATTTTGCGGAGTAAATGATTTTCACCGTGCCAACATGAAAATGGATGAGGGCGGCCGCCCGGTTTTCACACCGGTGGATGGCGAGATGACGAAAGAACAGATCCTTGTTTCGGCAGAGGAAAAAGCAATGTTTCCGGCATATGTAAACAGCCTTGGATTGAAGGATGAAAACGGAGATCCACTGACACTTGATGCAGACGGAGAAGGATCCCTGAAGGAATATGTAAAACGCGTTGTGATGGAATCTGCGCAGAGAGCGTCTGACCAGGGTGTGGATTTATCAGATAAACCATGGCTGATCGTCGAGAACGGCAAAGTGCAGGGCATGGATTTTACCGCTTATGTCAAAGACATCACCCGGATGAAAACGGCACCTGCTTTTGATGCGCTGGATCTGGAAAGCCCGGAGAATGATCTGTTTGGAAACGAGACGACAAACTGCCGTCACTTCACGGAATACAGCACAGCACACACGAAAGCACAGGGCGCGTGTGCGGAAGCAGAAGTTGTGAAAATGATGAATCCAATGGAATACATTATGGACGAAAAAGCAGAAAAAGCACAGCATTTCCGCATCCGCCACGGCGAGTGCGACCGCGACACCTCTCTGGTGATCTCGGCGATGCTGGTATTAAAACTTCGTGAGGCAGGCTGTGAGGTGGATTACCATTCCCCATGGAATACACCGCATGCGGGCGACTACGATCTCGACGAGTTATTCGCATGGATTGACGGAATCTGTGGATAAAAGGAAGGAACGAGACGGATGGCTGTGGAAAAACGGATTGTAGTTGGCGCTTCCGGGGCGAGTGGAATGCCGCTGCTGATGAAGTGCCTTGAAATTCTGCGGGATAGTGAGGAATACCGTTCCCTTCTGGTGATGAGCCGCAGTGCAAAGCTGACGCTGGAACAGGAGACAGACTGGAGTGTTTCGCAGGTGGAAGCGCTGGCAGATGAAGTACTCGAGCAGGACAACATCGGTGCAGGCCCGGCGAGCGGGTCGTACCGGACGGAAGGCATGGTGATTGTGCCGTGCAGCATGAAAACGGCGGCCGGTATTGTAAGCGGATACACCGACAATCTGCTGCTGCGCGCGGCGGATGTGACCATCAAAGAAAAACGTCCGCTCGTGCTGGCAGCGCGGGAGACACCGATGAGTGAGATTCATCTGCGGAATCTGTACGAGCTGTCACGCATGTCAAATGTGTGGATTGTTCCGCCAATGATGACGTTTTATCAGAAACCGGAGTCGATTGACGATATGGTGACGCATCTGGCGGCGAAGCTGCTGTCGCCGTTCGGCGTGGAAGTGAAGGAGTATCGGAGATGGAAGGGATGCTGACGAAAAAGGCAACAGCCGCAGGATGCATGATGGAAGTGACGGTAATGAAGATTGGTGAGGACTTTCAGATCTGTCTCGCCGGAGGAGAAAGCCGCATATCGGCTGTGTAGTGCAGGCCGTACCACGGGAATCGCTGACCGGAGACGGGAGCTGGAGTGCGACTTCCTCGGTGTGGAACCGCACCGGACATAAAGATGAGGTACTGTGCCGGATGCTGGCGGAAAAAATCTGTTGTGCCTGCCGTACCGTGACCGTCTGCACCGGTGGCGTGCATATCGATGAAATTACCGGAGAGCAGATCCGGGAGATTGTGGATGCGGTAGAGAAGATGGGAGAAGAGATTGCGCAGGATTTGAGATGATAAGTAAGCATGGAAAGCGGATAAAAAGTCATTGCATTTTTCGGACATGCTTTGGGTTTGTGTTATATTTCCTATTGAATATGTAGAGAATATGGAATAAAATAAAAGAAGGTATTTTTATCATGACATATATTCGGAGGAAATAAAATGAAAGTTTCGACAAGAGGACGGTATGCGCTTCGTCTGATGCTGGATCTGGCACTCAACAATACCGGCGAACCGGTGCGTTTGAAAGATGTGGCAAAGCGGCAGGAGATTTCGGAAAAATATCTGGAACAGATCATCTCGATTTTGAATAAAGCTGGTTTCGTAAAAAGTGTGCGCGGCCCGGCGGGCGGTTATTCCCTGAAACGAAAGCCGGAAGAATATACCGTGGGCATGATCCTGCGTCTGACCGAGGGCAGCCTTGCGCCGGTGGACTGTGTAGAAGACGGCGCCGACTGCGGCAGGGAAGATCAGTGCGTTACGGTGATGCTCTGGAAAAAACTGAACGATGCCATCAACAGTGTGGTGGACAATATTACGCTGGCAGATCTGGTGGAATGGCAGATGCAGAAGTCGAATGAGTATGTAATCTGACGGCAGACAGAATAAGCGATAACGTCCAATGAGGGAACAGAAGAGGGAAAATGGTGAAAACATCATTTTCCTTTTTTACCGGTAATCTGGGAGCACGGCATTTACAAGCAAAAAAAAAATTTGTTAAGATCTATAAATGAGCAAATATCGAATTTTG
>ENA-OQDF01000523-OQDF01000523.1-human-gut-metagenome-genome-assembly--contig:-NODE-523-length-15889-cov-4.947849_pt1 | contig 15889 bp, 26 predicted proteins | sample MGYA00242769_ERZ504597 | MGnify/ENA primary metagenome ERZ504597 (study PRJEB26092, sample SAMD00036305) | human gut metagenome | host: Homo sapiens | study: EMG produced TPA metagenomics assembly of...
CCAAAGATGGCACCGTAGTCGACATTGCTGGGGTCGGATCCCAGATACACGCCATCGATATCGCGCTGCTCCAGATACCCTGCCTCGATAAGCTCGGCAAAGTCGATAAAGTTGGGGTTGCCTGCGCGGGCCGAGAACGACTGATAAGGCGAATCGCCATAGCTGGTCGTCGTAAGGGGCAGAATCTGCCAGTAATGTTGTTTGCACGAGGCGAGAAAATCGACGAAGTCGTAGGCATTCCAGCCAAAGCCGCCGATTCCGTATGGTCCGGGCAATGACGAAACGGGCATCAGAACACCGCTTGCACGCTCCATGGATGCACTCACCGTCCTTTTGAATAAGGGGCTGCGCCGTAGATGGATAGACGGCTCGTCCCGAGTTTCCATTTCTATTGTCCCTATTGTAGAACATGTTGTTTAAACATGTATATAGAGAATGAAAAAGTTGCCGAATTTCGGTGAATGGTAGTGCGCCATAAAGACGATATGAGCAGAACAATGTGAGCCCCTGCTTCGTATCGTCTTTTGATTCGTGGGCCAAGGCTGACAATGGTCGTCGTCATTAAAATCCGGCAGCCAGCCAGGTTGCCACAATGCGAGACTGGCTCACAATGCCACATGTTGCCTCTATTGGCCTTGAGGTGCACGCCCGCAGCATCAAAGGATGCGCCTTCAATCCGTTCACGGGCGAGATCGGCGGGAAGCCCCTTCTCCTACGACCCCGCCTCCGTCGCCGACTCGATCCTTTCTATCGAGTCGCCCGGGGCAGTCTACGAGTCCGGCGTCACCGGCTTTCCCTTCTGCAGGGAGCCGCGCTGCCTCGGCGTGGACTGCGTCATCGGCGCGGTCTCCAAGATGCAGAGGCCCGCGGCCGACAAGCGACGCAAGACCGACAAGCGCGACGCCGAGTTTTCGGCCAAGCAGCTCGCACTGCACGAAATCGTCGAGGTCCACGTCCCCGACTGCGAGTGCGAGGGCGCCAGGGACCTCTCCCAGGCCCCCGCCGATGCCCGGGAGAGGTTGCCGTGTTACCGTCAAGCAGCGCCTCTCCAAGTACCTGCCCAGGAATGGGCAGTGCCACCCCGGCGGAGACGACCAGAGAAGGAGGCTCGGGACGTGGACCAGGGCGCACTGGGCCTGGATCGAAGCCGCGGAGATGGCCGACCCCACGGCCCAGCAGACCCTCGACTGCTATAAGGAGCGCGTCAAGCGGGCGGTAGACGAGAAGAAGGACCTGGAATCCAAGGTGGAGTCCCAGTCGGAACAGCCCCGATGGAAGCCGACGATGGACGTGCTCAGCTGCATGAAGGGCATCGACGTCGTCATCTCCGCTGTTAGTGTTAGTGTATTTTTCACCGTTCAGCTTAATGCTACCACTGACAGTTGAAACGCCTGTGGAAGGGATAGCCTTGTTGGACGGGGACTATTCGTGATAGTATCGCGCCGCAACATCGAGGCGCGAATCGCCCATGTGGTGGCAGTGCGAGTTTCGTGAGGTGTGGTGTGGACGGGACGCAGCGTTTTATGGGTCTGGCCCGGTCCGACTGGTGTGCAGTTCTGTCGGGCCGGCCGAGATTGGTGAAGAGATCGCGTTGTTGAATGAGCGAATTTTACAAGCAGCTCTTCAAGGCGCTCTGGGCGTTGGCTAGGGCTGCGCAGTCAATCGCATGCAGCGATAGGCGAGGTGATTGCTCGATGGGTTGGCGACTAGTTTTGTGCCGTACTTGCCCCGGTGCCGTCGTTATCTGCCGAGTACCAGAATGCGTAGGCCGCAACGACGCATCGTAGACGGCTGCAACTACGTTATCCACGACGGCTGCGAAGTTGACTACAACGGGAATGGGGCCGGTTTTGGAATCCATCTTCTCTACTTCTGGGGTCTCGTACATGGGAACATCTCCTTAGAGTTGGGACAGGACGCTCAGGTCGCCTAGATCGTCATCGATTAGGTCGATATAGAGGTCGCCGTCCATATTGATGTCTGCAATCAACGATGAGACCTCTTCCATCTCGTCAATCGAGTGCATGCGATTGGCCAACGCGGTAATAACGGGTTTATCCCAAACGGTTGCCATTCCGGCATCGTAGTATTCCTGAAGACTGTGTTTGCGAACGTTTCCACTGATGAGAGGTATATAGGGGGATACGACGATATCGCCATTGGCGTGGATGGCCACTTGGTCAAATTGCATCTGCAGCTGGGGGAATCTGACCAAGTGGTCGATGGGGTCGCCCCACTCAAACATGAAGTAGCCTCGATAGCCTGGATCGTATCGAAGGTCGTTGATCGTGTTGACCAACCGACGGTATTGATTATTTGAAGGGCGAATTGTGCGGTTTTTTCGGGCTCTGCCGAGGAGCATAAGTGGCTGAACTCGAAGGTCAATTCGGTCGGTCCTGCTCGACGATTTCAGCTTGTCCCGGAGCATCGTGCAAACTGGTTTGAAATCGTCGACATTAAATGATGTTGGACAAAAGGCAATCGAAAGGTGCAGCGAAGTTTCGTTCAGCGTGATATCGATGGCGTCTAGTACCCGGTCGTATAGCCCCGGGAACCCCCGCATATGTTCATGAGAATCACGTAGGCCATCGAGGCTAAACTGTATGCCGTTTAAACCGGTATGTTCGAGCTCATGCAAAGTAATTGAGCTTGCGAGCAGTCCGTTTGACACGAGGTTGCATTTGACGCCAGATGTGCTGAGCCGCCGCAAGGATTCGATGACAAGGAATGGACTGGAGTGATGGCGATGTCGGACGTTGTGGTTCCAATGGTGGGGTCATGCCTGCTGCTGGTGTTCGGAATAATGATGTATCGAGGCAAGCTCACGGGATTGCTTGCTGGAATGTCATCGCTATCGGGAGGGCGTTTAGAGGAGGAAAAGCGGACGGCCGAGTCTCTAGGCACAAACCGAGCGGTGGGGGCGGTTATAGTTTTCTCCGCAATATGTCTCCTTTTTTCGTCCCTTTTTCCGGACAAAAGGGCGATTTTCGGTCTGATGGTGGCTGCCGTAATAATCGCCGCACTTGCCTATGTAAATAGGGAGTCTATTCGTATGTATATCAAGGCGAAACGGAATCCTGGGCATCGCAACCCGCGATAGTGTTTTGCGAGGATTAACAATAAGGAGTGTATGGGAGCGATTAAGCGGCGAACTAATTCAGTTTTGGATAAAAGGTCGCTTGATGGGGGCTGGCATGTTTAAGAAGACGGTTAACGAGTTATTTCGCTGTAAAGGGTCGCGGCTTTTCGTGATTCTCATGTCGGTGAATTATGCTCTCTCGTGCGTCATGCCCGCCTTAAACGGTGGGTTTGTAGATTTTCTCGTGACGAATAGGGATCCATCTCGCGTCGTATGGTTTGCAGCCTTTGTTGCCAGCATAGGGATATCGGCATCCTTCATGTCGTATGCGATGGGCGTGAACGTATCGCGCGTCATTTTGGAGATGACTACGAGACTGATGGGGGCCACGTGTGAGTCGTTTGAACGAGGGCCCTTGGAAAAGGGGGAGCAGGCGGATTCATCTATACAACGCAGAGGGTGTATGCGGATTCGAATGCGGTGTCATCGTTTGTCGTGAACAACTTCCTGACAATCGGGCTTAACATCGTTCTGATTGTGTTTATTTTCATCATTCTGTTTTCAATTAACCCGGTGTTTCTGGCGTTAAGTACATGTTCGCTTGGGGCATACTTCATTTTATTTAGGGTGTTGAAAAAGCCGCTGTACAACAGTTCGCTTGCGAACAAAGAGGGGTTGAGCAAGCTGTTCGCATCCGTGAGCGGCGAGCTGTCGCAGTTGTTTGACATTAAGTGCGATGGGGCATATGACCAGAGTGCCCGTACGCTCAAGGGGATATTCGAGGGGTACTACCCGATTTACATGAAAGCAAGTAGGGTCTCGAATCTGGCCACCTCGAGCGACGGCCTGATCTCATCTGTGTTCCGGGGAGCGTTGCTTGTGATCTCCGGAATGGAAATATTAAACGGAAGAATGAGCATTGGCGAGTTCACAATGGTGAACTCGTATTACTCGATGGCGTTCGGATGCTTCAAATATTATTTGAATTATTTCAAATCATATCAGGACGCGAGGGCCTCGTTCGACCGATTGGAGGCTCTGTCGGAAGGCGCCGAGGACCGCGGCACCATCTCGGTTGGGCACGTGGAGAGCATATCGTTGTCCAACATCGCGTACCGATATGCGGGAAAGCCCTACTTGTACCGCGATCTCTCCGTGGAGGTCGAGAGGGGGAAAACCTATGCCATTACCGGGCCGAACGGATGCGGCAAAAGCACGTTTCTGAAGGTGCTTCTTGGACTATATTCTGCTGGGGGGCATCGGACTTTGGGGTCGGTGCCATATGAAGAGCTCGATATGGAGACGATCCGACATGACCTGTTTGCGGTGTGCCCGCAAAAGCTCTTTATTCCGAATGAAACGGTGGAACACTATCTTGAGAGGGCATCGATTCGGGGAACGGGCGAGCATCTCTGCGAGCTTGTGCCGAGTTTCTGCCGAACCGTCGAATCGTTAAAAGGTAAGAATTGTAGGGACCTTTCTGGTGGAGAGTATCGGAAGCTAAGGATAATCTCAGCACTTGCAGGCAACCGGAAGTGCTTGTGTTTGACGAGCCGACGAATGATTTAGACGAAGAAAGCCGTCGGGAGTTCACGGAGTATGTCTCTCGAAACCCCTTTAATCAGCTAATTCTTGTTGTAAGCCACGATCAGGATTTGATTTTGGCATGCGATAAGAAACTGGATTTGAATTTCGACTCGAAAGATGGGCAATGCTGATGAGAAACGCTTGGAGTTCGGGATTGCGCGGCGTGAAGCGACCCTCTTCTTATCGAGTTCGTTACAATGTAGGAAAAACAGTAAGTAAGAAGACCTCTGATTGCTTTAGGAGGAGCTGTGGTGAATAGCGCCCAGAAGATCGATAAGTCCATCCAGAAGATGATGACTCTCGGAAGAAGGCTTGGGATTCTGTTTACGGCGCTGTTTATAGCGGTGTGTTGCTGTTCGGTGGTGGTGGTTATTTCCATTGGGCTTATGGCTGCTCAAGGAAACCTATATGATCCATCAAAGACGGTTTCCGTAGTGGTTCCTTTGATGTATCTTCTGATTTCCGGAGGGGCCACATGGACCCTGCGGGGAATCAGCATGGACATGGCTCATGGCGAATCGCCCTTTACCCTTTCGCATGCTCGAAGAATCTCGATTATCGGGTGGCTGTTTGTTGCAGCAGCAATAGGTGACCTCTTGTTTTCTCCGGGGTTTCTTTCGATAGTGATTGGCCCCTTCGACTTGCTGGGGAACGCCTATTCGATGTTTGAAAACCTGGCCCTGCCCATAGATATTGGTGCTGTGCTGGGGGCCGTTTGCTGCTTCTCGATTTCTGCGATATGGCGCTACGGAGCTCTGCTTCAAGACCAGACCGAGGATTTGGTGTGAGGGGCGGCATGGACTATCTGATTATTGAGCTTGAAAGCTATTGCTTCGACGCGGAAAGACGAGTACGGATATCATTCGGGCGACCGGGCACACACCGGCAAGTATCTCAAAAATACGAAATGGCAAGGTGAAGGCAATTAGGTTAAAGACATTGCTGGATATTTGCGTAGAGCTTGATTGCCAGCCTGGCGATCTTATTAAGCGCGTCAACGAAAGAGAACTTGAGGAACTGGCGACGCGGCGCGCCCGCAACGCGCTGAGCAGGGCGACCGCGACGGGTGATGACCCGGTCCTGGAGTCAGATCATGTTTACGTGGTCGATCTTAGAGACGACTGAGGCTGGAGAATAAAAAAGTATTGAGCAGGTGCAGCCCGTGAAAACAACGGTTTTCACGGGCTGTTCATTCAACGTCCTGCAGTGGCCTGTATTTCTCGCCGCGTCACTGGGGAACGAGAGAGTCATTTCCTGTGCTGGATGCAGGGGGGGGTGCTTACCTTGTGTAATATATAGATAAGCTTATAATGAAATATGATACATATTGAATTAGAATAACATTATCAATTCGGTATGCAAGGAAAGGAGGGAGAGATGGATTGGATTAACGAGCCGGAGGAAGGCGTTGCACCCGCGTGCGGCAACTGCTTCTTCTACGCGCACGGGGGATGCACGAAGAGGTGCCCCAATCAGTCCTGCACGTTCCGTTTCTAGGGGGCAGAGATGAACTGGCTTTCTACCGCGAAAGGAGGGGAATGAAATGGAATGGATTACCGAGCCGTCAGCCGGGGCTGAGCCCATGTGCAACAATTGCTTCTTTTACGCGCACGGCAGCTGCAGCACCAAGTGTTCTTCACAGGAGTGCACTATCCGCTAAAAGCGGATAGTGCACGCCGTACGGCGTGCACAGACTGTTCAAAGATATTTTGGCCAGCAGCGCCTGAGGGGCGATGTGGCATTGCAATATGGGGGGGCGAACCGACGTTACCTATAACCCCGCACAATTGCCATGTCGTCCCTTTTTTTTGACGGGGAGGATGTCGTCCATGCGGGAAGTCCCAGTTGAATTGCGTGCCATATCCAAGAGATATGGCGGGTTTGAAGCGGTTAAATCAGTCTCGTTCTCTTTAATGGAAGGCGAGCTGTGTGCACTCATTGGGGAGAATGGTGCCGGCAAGAGCACGTTAATTCGATTGATCACGGGGCTTTCGGAGCCATCGTCAGGAACGATCTCGATGTTTGGGCAAACCGGGAGACGTGAAATACGGAGCTGCAGGGAAAGGCTGGGTTATATGCCCGACCTCAATGCTTCGTATCCTAATCTGACCGCGCGAGACAACTTGGTCGTTCGCTGTATTGAGTGGGGGCTTCCCACCGATCGTTCCATCGACGGTGTGTTATCAACCGTCGGTTTGGGGGAGGCCGGCGGGAAGAAAGTGAAGAACTTCTCAATGGGAATGAGGAGCGTCTCGATCTGCCATAGCGTTGCTGGGCGATCCGGAGCTGTTGATCCTGGACGAGCCGACAAACGGCCTGGATCCGATGGGGATAGTCGAAGTAAGAAAAATCCTTACGCATCTTAACAAAGATCAAGGTAAAACGATTCTCGTATCCAGCCACAATCTTGAGGAGATGCACAAGCTGGCAACTGATTACCTCTTCATAAGTCATGGTCGCCTCATTCGAAGGATGACCGCACCTCAGCTGGAAAAGTCATGCCGCGGTGGTTTCGTGTTGCATGTGGACGATCTGGAGCGAACGAGATCGGTTCTCGGAGATGAGACCTCACATTCTTTTCTGCCGGACGGCAGCGTCCTTATGCGCTATGAGGAGAAAAAGGAAGGGCGGGGCATTGCAATCGAAGCGCTCTCGACCGCAGGTGTGAGGGTTGCGGAGGCGTATTCTCATAGGAAGAGCCTTGAGGAGTTTTATTCGGAGCTCATCGGTCGAGAGAGCGAGCTGTGATGAAACGCGAGTTCATCTCAGCTTTTCGGAGCGAGGTATGGTTGCTCGCCAGGCACCCGGCGACCGCTCTGATGATTGCGCTTGCGGCTGTGCTGTATGTGGTTGCGGCTGCGACTTCGTCTGAGGTGCTGATCATGGTCGCCGGTGATGACCCGTATACGCTTGGAGGGGCTATAGGTTTTATTGGAAACCTAGTGGATGCAGGGGACGTTTTGGCTCTGTTGCCCGGACGTCTTTTGCGTCTACAGTGGTCTGGATTCCGGTGACGATTCTCTACGCGGTTTACGCTACGTCGAGAGACTTTGAATCCGTGGCTTACGCCGTATCGAGATCGCGAGGGGTGTCGCAGGCGGCGATTGTGATCACGAAGCTGTTGGTGAACTGCACTCTGGTCGGTGCCGTGTATCTTCTTTCTACGACTGCGCTGTATTTAACCAAGATGGCCCAATGGGACGTTGGGGCCTCGTGCTCAGGGTTTGCCCAATTTGTATCGATTGCGCTGATGATCGCGCTGCTGCTCATTTCGATGTACGCCGCTACCTTCGCCCTGTATTTGCTCACGAGGAGTGTGGTGGCGAGCAGCGTCGTTGCAATAGCGGTTTCGACATTTGTGATGGTGTGGTTCCCAAGTACATACGGAAGCGGTCAGCCCAGCTTGCTGCTCATGCTCTCGCCCGTGTATTACCTGATGAACCTGTGTTCCCTGAGTATGCAGAATGTTGGTGTAATTCAGGTTTTGCTGTATGCGGGCGGCACTGTGCTTGTGTCGGTTGGAGTTGCGCTCGTCTCGCTATTTGTAAGGACGGCGGTTCGATGAATCTTGGGATGTCGGTCAGGGCGGAACTGTTCCGCGCAAGGAGAATGAAACTCGCCGTGATAATAGCGCTGATGTATTTGGGCATCGCGGGGATTTATGTGTTTGCCGGGTCCGGCGCATGGGTCTCCGCAGGGGGAGAGGGCCAGTTCTTTGGCTTTTCCGCCGATCCGGGCTATCTTTTCTCGATAGGGGTTGGGCCAACGGGTATCTCTTCCTGGCTAAGTGTCGTCTCCATGGCGCATACGGTGTTCTTCCCAATCGTCTCTGTTGTTGTGGCGGGGACGCTATTCGGTGATGCGACGAGCGTGTCGGCAAGGGGAGTTTCGATTGCTCGGGGCTTCCGCAGCTGGCAGCTGTTTGCGGCAAAGACATTGGCTTGCGAAGTGTATACGCTGTGCCCCTACATCGTGTTTACTCTCGGTGTCGCTGCGGTCTTTGCCGTGTGCTCCGGAAGCGGTCTAGACAGCCTTACGGTTGGTAATGTGACCTCGGCACTCCTGTCGAATATCGTTATAGACGCCGCTTATACGCTGATGGTTGCGGTTGCATATGAGGTGTTCAGGATCAGATCTCTTGTGTCGGGAGCCTTGCTGGTCGCAACGTTCGCGGGCCTTGTTATCGCGATGAGTTTCCCAACCGTTTTACCCCCGGTTCACATGGCTTATTGGATGAGGGCGTGCGGGGCTGCCGGCGGGACGGTCCTGATGGCTGCATGCGGCCATGCGGTCATCGTGTCGCTCGCATGTCTATTGCTGCTTTCGTGCAGTTTTTATCGAAGAAGGTAGTGCGCTGGCGTATGCGCAGCGTCTGAGGGTCGATATGGATTTGATTGGAAATGGAGATGGTGCGAAGTGAAACTGTCGCAATTTAATGTGGTGCATGAACATAACGGAAGTCTTCTTATCATGAATGCGCGAACCGGCGGCATCCTGTCGTTAAATCCGGAATACGCGCAGAAATTCAAAAGGATTCAAGAAGGGGACGTTCGGGATGCCGATGATCTTGTCGCGGAGCTGATAAGGGGAGGCATCCTAGTCAATGAGGAGAGGGACGAGCTTGGGAGATCAGGTTGCAAAGTCGCGCCGCGCGCTTTGCGAATACTGCTCTGTCCCTTACCATTGCGCCAACGATGGCTTGCAACTTTTGCTGTCCCTACTGCTATGAAAAGGGACAGGCGTACACGACGATGGGCGAGGAGGTTTTGACACAGCTCTCCAAGTTCGTGAAAGATTACTATCCTGGTATCGCAAGTCTCTCAGTTGGATGGTACGGCGGCGAGCCTCTGCTCGGAATGAAGATGATCGAACGGATTACGTCGGATCTGAAAGATGTCGTGGGACCAACGTGTGAATATTCCGCATCGATAGTGACAAATGGCTATCTGCTGACGCCTGATGTTGCAAGGAGGCTCGCGGCATGTGGTGTGACGAGCGCGCAAGTGACTATAGATGGATCGAAGTCGGATCACGATTCGAGAAGGATTCTTCACGACGGAAGCCCTACATACGAACGTATTCTCAAGAACGTCAAAGAGTGTGCCGACATCATCGATATTTCGATAAGGAGCAACGTCGACAAGACCAACATCGAGGCCGCTCAAGAGCTATTGGATTATCTCGAGCTAAATGGCCTGATGAATAAGGTTCACTTCTATTTAGCCCCTGTTGACGATATCAATCAGGTATGTGCGAACGACAGCCACTGCTTTACTGTAAAAGAGTTCTCGTATGAGGAGACTGAGTTTTATAAAAGGGCAATTGCGCGGGGCTTCAAAGTTCAACCTTTTGGTGGGACGAATTTCGGGATATGTTGCGCCGTTGGAATCAACTCGTACGTGGTTGATCCCGTCGGAGATTTGTATAAGTGCTGGGATGGACATTGGAATGAAGGAGCGGAGGGTCGGAACTATTTTCGAGCCGCCAATGTTGAGCAAGAACATGATTAACTGGATGGCATATGAGCGGATGACCCGGAATGCCAAGAGTGCTTTGCTTTTCCCATGTGCATGGGAGGGTGCCCCAACCACGCCTTAAACGGTGAGGGGAAACGTTGCGTTTCCTTCCGGTATGATGCCGAGCAAAAAATGCTGCTCTCCCAGATGATGAATACGGCAAAACGGGGTGCGGGGCAAAATGAGGCTGATGCTTAATCTCTGTAGAAAATATATACTGGGCGGTCGATTCTACGCCTATCTTGTCGTAACAGTTTTGGTCGGGCTGCTTGCGCTTGCGGGTCCCTTTCTTACCGGCATAGTGGTAAACCGATTGGCGATGCCGGCCAGCGCCGATCTTGCCGCCGTTCTCGTTTGTTGCCTTATTTTGGTTGCGGTCCAAGCGGTTCGAGCGGGACTAGTGTATTGCTCAGAGATGCTGTACATCAACCTTCAGTCGCATGCGGGGTTCGGCTTAAATGCGGATACGCTTGAGCACGTGAAGCACCTTCCCCAGGCATTCTTCGAGGGCTTCAACGCGTCGTATTATAACCAGCAAATCAATCACGACGCTAATGACCTTGTCATCTTCGTAATCAACTCGGTTGTGGGGGTTTCAAGCAACGTTATCACCCTTTTGTCCGCCCTGTTTGTTCTCGGTAGCCTGAATATCAAGTTGAGTGTGGTCTGCCTTGTTCTTGCGGCAGCGAGTGCCGCTTTTTATGCGGTTTCACGCGCAAGGCTGTTTGAGAGAAGTTTTGACGTACAAGAGCAGAGCGCTAGGTTTTTTCCTGTCTACAAGATCAGTTGGAGAAAGTTGATTTCATCCGCAAACATGCTTTGTTCGATAGGTCCCGCGCTGTACTGGTCGAAGCTTTTAATGGGCTCTATCCAACGATGAGAGCAAATCAGGAAGTAGGGTCTAGATTTACCTTTGGCAACGCGTTGGTCGCTTCCGCCGCTCAAGGATGTCTTCTTGCTGTGGGCGCGGTTGAAGTGATGGGCGGGAGACTGTTGCCTGGTTTTCTCGTGACTGCTGTTGGATATTATTCGAACTTAAGCTCAGCGGTACAGTATTTGTTGGGCTGGGGAAGGGATTACCAGACTAATCGCGTATGCTATGAGCGGCTGAAAAGAATTTGGGATGTCCCGGTGGAAGCGAATGGCAAATTGGCGCTTGGTCCGATTGAGGAAATCCGTCTAGAGAACATCAAGCTACGTTATCCAGGGGCGGAAAGGGTCGCGTTAAGCATTGAGGGGCTCGCGTTTTCCAGGGGTCGGCTATATGGAATCTCGGGGCCGAATGGTTCGGGGAAGAGCTCGCTGCTGTCAGTGATATTGGGGCTATATCCAGATGACACAGAAGGGGCCGTTCGCTACAACGGGGTGTCACAGCGTTGCATCGATCGATATGCATTGCGGCGGTGTCGAGTCAGCATTACGGAGCAAGAACCCCCTATCGTTGAGGGGACGATTCTCGATAATCTTACGCTGCTTTCTGATGATTACGAGATGGATAAGCTGAATCGGATGCTTGTCATATTGGGGCTAGACGAAATGGTTGCTTCTGTGGAGAACGGGGCAACGGCGATGCTTGACGGCGGGAAAGGAGGGGTGTCCGGCGGCGAGAAGCAAAAGATTGCAATTGTGAGACAGCTGTTGAAATCGCCGGACGTTATGCTTTTTGATGAACCGACCTCAGCACTTGATGCGAAGAGTCGAGGCGCGCTGATCAAATTGCTTCATGAAATTAAGAGAGACCATATTGTAATCGTTGTCACTCATGACGAGGAGATGCTTGCCGCCTGTGACGAGGTCATTTCGACGGCTGGATGATTATCGGATTGTGGCGTTGAAGACCAAGAAACTTGAAATGGCGTGGGCTCTGGGTAGGTCTCCACGGGTACGCCGTCGGTGCTGTACTCGACCGCCCGGCAAGAAGGTTTTATAGCGTGTTTCCCCAGAGAGGTCCCTTTGTCCGGTAGTGGCGAGGGGAGCCTCTCTTTTGCTCACCTCTTGCGGCGGAGGGGGACACCATGCGCCTATGCAGGACAAACTGCGCGTTCTTGTCGAATGATGGGCTATGTGTAGAGATGATGGTCTCGGGTAGAGGCCGTGTCGCGCTCGGCTGCGATGAGCCAGGCAATTCAATCTTCATCCGGGAGGGCCTTGGCAAGACAAGCAGGGCGAAGACCTTGGCGACGTTCGGAGCGTGTGGCGCCGGCTCCACGCTCATCCACGACATGGAGCCGGGCGCCACACGGCTCCCGTCAACAATCTGTCACTGAAGAGCCAGCACTACAACGCGAAGCTGCTCAAGGGCGTTCCCGACGGCCAGAACCCGCTGGGGCCCGTGAACCGGATGCGCTACTTCATGCAGTGCTTCCTGAGGGCTCATCCCGGCTCCAACCGGGACGACATGCGGGGCTGTGGCTATGAGTCCGCCCGAGGACAAGCTTGAGAAGGTCGCGATGGTGCTCGATCGGGCAATGCGATACCCGAAAACGCTCAGGTTCAGGCAGTTCTATGCAAGAAAGCCCAGTTCAGATGAGTTCGACGAGCAATATTTATCAACACAGTGCAAGGGGGGATTATATTTGTATTTCATCCGTGTTGAGCTTCACACGGTGCGCGACTCATCGCAAACTGGCGGGCGCAGCGGAAAGAAAACCGACTGCAGACGAACGATCGATATCGGGAGCAAATAGCCACCGGATGCTTTTCGGTCTCCTACGCGTCGACCTCCGCGATTTCTTCTGCGTCTCGCCAAGTTGAAAGGAGCGATGTCGAAAACTCCTTTTCGGTTAGCGTCAAGACATCCTTCACGCAAAAACCTTTCAATTTGTCAGGAAGCCCAAAACGCGCTTTTTTCCTAATCGAGCTGGCAACCCGCTTCAACGCGGTCTTGTTCTTGTCCTCGTTGTATACCAAAACAAAGACGCAGTGCTCGCGAAACCATCTCGTCCTCTTTCCCCACAGGTCCGAGCAGATCAAAACGCTGTCCTTGCACTTCTCGATGAGGCGTCCCTTTGGCCAAGATTGATACCAAGCTCTTCGTCATCCTTGGGATTGAGCCTCTTCCCCAGCGTCTCCTTCAGACTGCCGTTTTTAAATTCGACTAGATATAACGTTTCCCGATCGCAATACAGCGCATCGGCGGAGCGCGGGAGTTGCATCCACCTATTGACCTTCTTGCAGTAGCATTCTTTAACAGAGTCAAAATTGACAACAGGCAAATCGTCATCCACAAGAGAGACGCTCCCGTCTCTGGATGTTTTGGAGATGGTCGACGTGCAGTCCCTTAGGATACAGGTCCTGCAACGGGAGCAACCATCGCTGCCATCTGGCACCACGGGAGAGTTCGGATGAGGGCAGGAGGCGCACAGGTCGCTACTCAAGGCCGTACTCCTCCCTCTCAAGCGTATCAAAAGGAGCCGCCAGCTTCTCGTAGGCGACCTCAGTCGAGCCGGTTATTTCGGCAAAGCGAGAGCGTCCATCAGCGCAGGTCTCCGCAAGATAATATGAGCACAATCCATCAACAGCGTGCTTCTTAGAATACACTTCGATCGCATTCAAGAAATATGGACTATGGGTGCTCATTAAGACGTGCATCCCGAGCTCTTTCTGGAGCAGCACGATTATCTCGGCGAAGGCCAGCTGCCATGCAGGATGAAGATGAATCTCGGTTCATCGAGGATAATAGTCCCTCCGGCATCTAGCGCGCCGGACTTCAAGAGCACCTTCATGATGGCGAACGTCTTCAAGCCAGCAGAAAGGTTCCCAGGCTCCAACCCCCGAGCGAAGCCCTCTTCGAGATACGTAAGGTGACCGCGACTTTCGCTCCTCTCGAAATACCCCGGACATAAGGAGGAGACCTTGTCCATGAGAACCTTCAGGTGCCGCTCCTTCGCGATCTCGTCGAACAGCGAGGACTCGCTGTCATCGTTACGGATGGTCGCCTGAATCAAATCTTGCCGCAGCTCCTCCTGGTGTCCAAGGAGGGGCCTGAACCGAAAAGCGGGGCCGTAGGGCCCTCCGAGAGAATCGATCAGGAACGGGTCGTCCAGATAATGCGCCCTGAATCGCAAAACCCTCCTATCGTGCACCTCCGCCACCTCGTCACCTGCAACCGAGAAAACCGTAGATGCGTCCTTTATCTGGAGTTCGACCTTCCCGGGCTCTTCGCCGAAAACCGAATTGATCTGGCCGTTGAACTCGCTTTGGAACCTGTTTGTCGCAATCGCACGAAATACCTCATCATCGGAGATATCCATGATCTCGATAATCTGATCGGCAACTCCTGCTACGCCATTCGTGAAATCGGATTCGATCTCACGGGAGATCTCCTCCCCGTAATACTCCTTTATCTCATCAATAAGCTCGTCCCTCGTGCACTCGCCCGAAAAAACCCTGTCGATGAAACCATTCATTCTTCCAGCAGTTCGCCTGTGGCGAGACGTGGAGTCGAGAGGGCCTCCCACATATGCCTTCCTGATGGCGCGTTCAACACTATTGCGCCTCATGCGGTCGATTTTGTTCTCCGAATCGGACATGCTGTTGAAGGCCGCATAAAGCGCTTTTCCAACCGTGCTTTTCCCCGTCCCGTTCTCCCCGGCGATCACGGCAATGCATTAATCTCGATATCGGCCTCAGCGACCCTGCCGATGTTTTTCACCTTGATTTTCAATGCATATCACCAGCTCTAAACTCGCGAGACTCAATAGCTCGATTATCGCACAGGGAGATCGACTTCTCGAGGACTCCCTAAATGGAACGCGCGGGGAGGACATGGCTCGCCGCCGTCCGCTTTGCGTTCGCGCGGGGAAGGGCGACGACCAGGGGCCTCTCCGGGCTCATCAAGAGGAGCGCCGGATCCTCCTCGTCCATTTGAACTGTATTGTATCCCAGGACACTTGACTTAGAGGAATGGCGTTGAGCGGCGATAATCGTTTCAGCGCCAAAAAGAAAGGAGTGTTCAGTCATGGCAGATAGGCTCTCCTGCACAGCGGGGCACCGCACCGAGGCCGCAGACTTCGCCGTCGCGTCGGGGAAGCCCATCGCCCAAGTTGCCGCCGACCTCGGCATCAATGAGAAGATCCTGGGAAGATGGGTGACGGTCAGAAAGAAGGAACTGGCCAACCACCCGGTCGCGGCGGCCGCGGCCAAGACCGAGACCGCCGAGAATGAGGGCCGCCCGCAAGTGCATGCGCGAGCTCGAGCTCGAGAACGAGTTCCTAAAAAGCCCCGACCTCACATTGGAGGCCGGGGCCAGTAGATTTTTGGGACATGTCTAGAAATCTACCCATGCAGGAAGCGGCATGTGCCGAGCATGTCGCGTGCTAGGTTTTGAGGCATGCCACAAAACCTAGCACGGGGGAGTGGCTACTCGGCGTCGGCGAAGCCGTTGGGGTTATGGCTCTGCCAATTCCAGCTGTCGCGGCACATGTCTGCGATGTCGTACTGGGCCTTCCAGCCCATCATGCGCTCGGCCTTGGAGGCATCGCACCAGTGGCGGCGATGTCGCCGGCGCGGCGCTCACGGATCACGTAGGCAGCTCCTTGCCGCAGGCCTTGGAGAAGGCGGCGACGACCTCGAGTACCGAGGTGCCGGTGCCGGTGCCAGGTTAAAGATCTCGACGCCGGTCTTGCCGTTCATCCAGTGAGGCGGCAACGTGACCAGATGCCAGGTCGCACACGTGGATGTAGTCGCGCACGCCGGTGCCGTCGGG
>ENA-OQDF01000524-OQDF01000524.1-human-gut-metagenome-genome-assembly--contig:-NODE-524-length-15881-cov-3.705979_pt1 | contig 15881 bp, 28 predicted proteins | sample MGYA00242769_ERZ504597 | MGnify/ENA primary metagenome ERZ504597 (study PRJEB26092, sample SAMD00036305) | human gut metagenome | host: Homo sapiens | study: EMG produced TPA metagenomics assembly of...
CCGCCGTTGCGAACGCCGAGAACAACAACGGTCTGCGTGCCGACAACCTGGTTGTCGCCGCTGCCTATGTTGACGAGGGTCCGACGCTTAAGCGCATCCGTCCCCGCGCCAAGGTTCCGCTTCTCGCATTCTGAAGCGTACTTCCCACATCACCGTCGTCGTTGCTCCTCGAAAGGAGGCGTAAAGCTGTATGGGTCAGAAAGTCTACCCCACCGGCTTCCGTCTTGGCATCACCGAGAACTGGCGCTCCCGCTGGTTCGCAGAGAAGGATTACGCTAAGACCCTCGGTAACGATCTCGAGATCCGCAAGTACCTCGAGAAGCGTCTTTCCCGCGCAGCTGTCTCCCGCGTCGAGATCGAGCGCGCTGGCGACAAGGTGAAGGTCATCATCCTCACCGCTCGCCCCGGCGTTGTCATCGGTAAGAAGGGTGCCGAGATCGATACCCTCCGCACCGAGCTCGAGAAGGTCGCTGGCGTCTCCAAGGGCCAGCTCTCCGTCGACGTTGTCGAGATCAAGCGCCCCGAGCTCGACGCCAACCTCGTTGCTCAGTCTATCGCCGAGCAGCTCGAGGGCCGCGTTGCCTTCCGTCGCGCTATGCGCAAGGCTGTCCAGTCCGCCCGCAAGGCCGGCGCTAAGGGCATCCGTATCCAGTGCTCCGGTCGTCTCGGCGGTGCCGAGATGGGCCGTCGTGAGTGGTACCGTGAGGGTCGCGTGCCTCTGCACACCCTCCGTGCCAAGATCGACTACGGCACGGCTGTCGCCAGCACCACCATGGCGCTTGCGGCGTGAAGGTCTGGATCTACCTGGGCGAGAAGCTCCCGGGCCAGCCTGTTCCCAACCCTGCACTCGAGGGCTCTTCCCGTCCTCGTCGTCGTAACTCCGAGAGGAGGGGTCAGTAGTGCTTGCCCCTAAGCGTATTCTTCACCGCAAGGTGCAGCGTGGCTCCATGAAGGGCCAGGCCAAGGGTAATACCGAGCTGCATTTCGGCGAGTTTGGTATCCAGGCTCTCGAGGCCCATTGGATCACCAACCGTCAGATCGAGGCCGCTCGTATTGCCATGACCCGCTACATGAAGCGTGGCGGTCGTGTCTACATCACGATCTTCCCCGATAAGCCCATCACCAAGAAGCCTGCCGAGACTCGCATGGTTCTGGTAAGGGTAACCCCGAGGAGTGGGTGGCCGTCGTCAAGCCCGGCCGCATCATGTTCGAGGTCAAGGGCGTGCCCGAGGAGGTCGCTCGCGAGGCTCTGCGTCTTGCACAGCACAAGCTTCCCATCAAGACCAAGATTGTTGCTGCCAAGAACGCTGAGCAGCGCATCGAGAAGGAGATGGCTGAGGAGGCCGCTCTCGAGGCCAAGTGGGCTGCTGAGGACGCCGCCGCCGCCAAGGAGGAGAACTAATGAAGCCCGCAGAGATTCGTGAGCTCTCGGACGCTCAGCTCGTTGAGAAGCTGAAGGAAATGCGCGCCGAGCTCTTTAACCTTCGTTTCCAGATGGCCACCAGCCAGCTGGACAACACCGCTCGCGTCAACACCGTGAAGAAGGACATCGCTCGCGTCCTCACGGAGCAGCGCGCCCGCGAGATCGCAGCGGAGAAGTCCGCTGTCGCCGAGTAGGACCTAAGGAGAGAACATGACTGATTCGCGTAACTCGCGTAAGGTCCGTACGGGTGTCGTTACCTCCGTCTCCGGTGCCAAGACCATCGTTGTCACCATCACCGAGCGCAAGCGTCACCCTAAGTACGGCAAGATGATGACCAGCTCCAAGAAGCTGCACGCTCACGACGAGGAGTGCACGGCTGGCGTGGGCGACACCGTCCGCGTTATGGAGACCCGTCCTATGTCCAAGATGAAGCGTTGGCGCCTCATCGAGGTCGTCGAGCGCGCTAAATAAGCAGTCGCTCTTACGACTTGTACGTTTCCGAAGATGTGCGTATGTCTGGCTTGCATACCACGGGCCGTATAAAGGCTGCGCACCTCTCTTCGTTCTTAGTTCGGAGGAACATCTACCATGATTCAGATGCAAACCATGCTGAACGTCGCCGACAACTCCGGCGCTCGCAAGATTCGCTGCATCAAGGTGCTTGGCGGTTCCAAGCGTCGTTATGCAGGCATCGGCGATGTGTTCATCGGTGCTGTCCAGGAGGCTACCCCTGGCGCCAACGTCAAGAAGAAGGACGTTGTCCGTTGCGTCGTCGTTCGCACCGTTAAGGAGATCCGCCGCAAGGATGGCTCCTACATTCGCTTTGATGAGAACGCCTGCGTTGTCATCAACAACGATGGTTCGCCCGTCGGCACCCGTATCTTCGGGCCCGTCGCTCGCGAGCTTCGTGACAAGAAGTACATGAAGATCGTCTCGCTCGCTCCCGAGACCCTGTAGTTAGGGAGATATATGTATATCAAGAAGGGCGATAAGGTCCAGGTTCTCTCTGGTAAGGATCGCGGCAAGCAGGGCGTTGTCCTGCGTGCTCTCCCCGCCGAGAACAAGGTCGTTGTCGAGGGCGTTTCGGTCGTCAAGAAGGCCGTCAAGCCCAACGCTGCCAACCAGCAGGGCGGCATCGTTTCGCAGGAGGCTCCCATCGACGCCTCCAACGTCAATCTCGTTTGCCCCGAGTGCGGTAAGGTTACCCGCGTCGGTCACGAGAAGGACGGCAAGAACAAGCTGCGCGTCTGCAAGAAGTGCGGCCACAAGTTCTAAGCTGCCCGCAACATCAAGTTGCTAGCAAAGGCCCGGATGCCATGGCACCCGGGCCTTTTTCTATCCCTACTCGATGGCTTCGGTTCTGCCGTCCTGTCATTCCGGTTGCATCCAGTTTTCGGTGCCGTCTCGAATCGAGTGCCGCCAGGTGACACCCTGTCGCGTTTCGTCGGCTTCGGGGACAAAGTCGGACAACTCCAAAAACTATTTTCGAACTCAGGGCTTTGAGTTTTTGTTTTTGTCCCAAAGGGCGCGGCGGGATGCCTTTGGAGCTCGATAGCGCCGAAAACGCCCGTTTTGAAACTTAAATGCCTTTTCGCGTGCAAGCCGCCAGCTGCAATAGGAAGTGAATCAACGCAGGTGGCTTTCAAGCAGTTTGCAAAACTGCAGGTCGCAGGTCTTCATTGCCAGTAGGAGAAATGAGTAGTCTCAGGTGGCTTGCCCATGAGTTGACGAACGGGATTTGAGATTACGCTGACGTCCGGAAACGCTTCGAGCACGGCGTTACGTTTTTGGGGTTTGGGCGTAGCCCCTGCACCCGCGAGCGCGGGCCTTAAGCCCGCCGAGAGGGTGACGCGTCGAAAACGAAGGGGAAAGAGAGAAGGGGCCGTCCCTATCATTCAGGTTGCGACCGAAGAAGACAAGGAGACCCCCTGAGCCTGAATGATGCCCCACAGACCGCGTCCGACCGAGCTCAAGCCGAGCTTTTCCTGACGTCCGCCTTCGCGAAGATGATGGCTGGATTGGCTATGGATTGGCAACACTTATTTGGACGATTCCGGGAGGGACGGCCCCGCCTCCCTGAACTCGACCGGCGACATGTAGCCCAGCGTCGAGTGGATCCTGAAGTTGTTGTACCAGTGCACGTAATCCAAGAGCTTGGCTCGGAGCTCGCGCGTCCCTCCTCGGTCCTTCGGAGTGGCCGACGATCTCCCGTTGCAGAGGTCGACGAGCAGGCAGACGTAGTTCCACGACGCCCCGACGCGCACGCAGACCAAGTCGCTGCATATATGGGTGCACGGCGCCCTGCCGCCGAAGCCGCGCGCGACGACGTTCGACACGTCGGCCTCGTTGACCGCCCCGGGGTGCACCTTGAACCTCTTCCTGCCGTATGCGCCGGCCAGGCCGTTCTCCCTCATGATGTGGCAGACGCGGCGCCGGCTGACGGTAACGCCCGACCTCCCGGGCGACGCCTTGATCTTGCGCGATCCGTTCCGGCCCTTGCTGGCGGCGTGCGCCGCCGCGGCCGCCGTCGCCCCCGACATTAAGGTCCTCAAGGGCCGCGTCGTCTCCGGTGACCAGTTCGTCTCGCCCGCGGAACAGAAGGAGCGAATCCTCGCGACCTTCGGCGACCTGTGCTGCGAGATGGAGGGCTGCACCATCGCGCAGGCCGCTTATCTCAACGGCGTGCCCCTCGTCGTCGTGCGCGCCATCAGCGACAAGCCCTGCGCCGAGGGCCGGGTCGTGACTACAACTCTTTCGAGAAGAAGGCCGCCTGCGACTGCGCCCGCATCGCCGCGCGCATGGTTAAGCTTTAGGCCCTGCGCGCCGGGGCCCTTCTTTATGTTGGGACCCCGGCACGGCCGGGGCCCTTTCCAAAGCGAAGTGTCGAGCCGAAGTGTTGAGCGTCGGCCCTGAATGTTCAATGGCCGTTGTTTTCTGCCCCTCAAGTGGTGGACTTTTCCTCGGAGCTGTTGATTCCCCCACGCGCCCCCTTCCGTTCTCTGTTCTCCCCTTATACTCCTTGTACGAGGAGGTAAGAAGTCATGGACAAGACCACACAGGACAGCTTGGCAAAGAAACCCGTCGACATGAGGGACAGGATTCTCGAGCATCTCGAGGCCCTCACCTCTGCCGTCTCGCTCGACGACCTTGCCCGTCTGTCCACCTCCGACATCGCCGAGACACTCATCATCTCCAGGAGCCTGGCGAGCCAGTACCTCAACGACCTTGTTCGCGCCGGTCTTGTGGTTAAGGTGGCGGGCAGGCCTGTCCGTTATTTTCATCGCCGCGCGTTCCAGAAGCGTTTTCAGGTAAAGCTCTCTGCAAGCGAGTACGCCTCGCTCGCCGACCTCATCCAGGCGACGGGAATCGCCGATCACCGCGACTTCGCGCGTGCCGTGGGCTTCGACATGAGCCTCAGCTCCGTTGTCGAGCAGTGCAAGGCTGCGGTTCAGTACCCTCCGTTTGGCCTGCCCATCCTCTTGAGCGGCGGCGTGGGTGTCGGTAAGTCTTTCCTTTCTCGCCTTGTGTACGAGTACGGCAAGAACCAGGGCTTGCTGTCCCGCGACTCCTCCTATGTGCGCATCGACTGCGCCGGGGTCCCGGACGCCGCCTCGTTCAACGGGCTTCTTGACGAGTCGATCGCGAAAGCGCGCGGGGGTGTGGTCTTTGTCTGCGGCATCGAGCACTCTCTCCCTCTGCGATGGAGCACTGCCTTGCGACGGCCCTCGGGCTCGATGCCTCCCGGGATGCGCCGCGCGCTCGCCTCGTTCTTTCGACGACGCTTTCCGCCGATGACCTGAAGGTTTCCTCGGCCTACAGCAAAATGCCCATCTGTGCCCGCGTCCCCTCACTCAAGGAGCGGACCCCCGAGGAGCGCGAGGATCTCATCTTGAGCTTCCTGCGCAGCGAGGGGTGCCGAATCGGTTCTGATGTGAAGATCAGCCGCGGCGCATACCGTTGCCTCGTGAACGCGGACTTTTCCGATAACATCGCCGGCTTGCGCGCCTGCGTGACGAACTGCTGCGCCAAAGCGTTCCTCAATCGCGAGGGCGACTACGTCGTCGTTCGCCCGTATCTTCTTCCCAGCGGCTCCTCTCCTCCGCGCAGATCGATCAACAGCCCGACGATGGCGTTCTGATCGACGCGTCTCTGGATGCCGCCGAGAGCACAGGGCCGGTCGAGCAGGCGCTCGATGCCCTGTGCTCCCTCGATGAGCGATTCTGCGCCGGGGAGCTCTCTGTCTCCGAGCTTGTCTCGCAAGCTGTCTCCGCTGTGCGCGGCGTTGAGGATCACTTGATCTTCGACCACGCGTCGCCTCCTCGAGGTCGCGCGCCTTCGAGCGCGTCGTGGGCGCGGTCCTTGCCGACGCAGGCTCTTCTTATGGCATCGAGCTTTCGAGGAAGGTCGCTTTTCTACTGGCCCAGGAGATTTGCCTGCAGTTGTGGCCGGGTATCGGCCTGGCTAAGCGAAAGTCTGCCTGTGCGGAGCAAATCTCCCATCTCCTCGGTGCCGTGACCTCCGAATTACCGTTTGCCTCGAGTGTCTCCGATCAGGTCGCCGCAGACGTGGAAGGGGCGCTGGGAATCTCGCTCGATCACTTCACGAAGACGCTTCTGACGCTGTGCGTCGCATCGGAGTCTCGCGATGCGAAGGCCCTTCGGACGCTCTGCGTCATCTTGTCCCACGGCTACTCAACGGCGACGAGCATCGCCGACGCGGCGAACCGTATGCTCGGCATGCATGTGTACGAGGCTGTCGACATGCCCTACGACCAGCAGCTGAAGGACATCGTCGGTCCGCTCCAGCGCCTCGTCGACCGCCATTCCTACTGCACCGGGGTCGTGTTCCTCGTCGACATGGGCTCCTTGGAGGAGGCCTATAAGGCCCTCGAGAACGTTACCGACTCCACTATCGGCGTGGTGAACAACGTCTCTACCGGTCTTGCGCTCGAGATCGGGGTCGGGCTGCTCGGCGGCAAGTCCATCGCCGAGGTTCTTGGCGATGCGACCGCCGCGTGCGTGACGCACTGCAAGGTGATCGAGCGCGTCAACCGTGAGGACGCCATCGTCTTCTGCTCCGAGTCCGGGGTCGACGCCGCGGAGAGGATACGCCAGCTCGTCTCGCAGAGCCTCCCGCGCACCATAGGCGCGCGCCTGCTCACGAGGCCCTTCAAGCAGCTCGTCGCGAACGGGTCGAACGACGCCGTTTTCTCCGAGCACCGCGTCTGCGCCGTCATCGGCACGGGAGACCCCGGGGTCGCCTCCGTCCCCTTCGTCGCCCTCGAGGACATCATGTCGACGGCGTCCGCCTCTAAGGTTGATGCCGTGTTCGGCAGGTGGCTTGACGCTTCCGAGCTCTCTTCTTTCCACGAGAAGCTGCTCTCGAACATGACGCTGCAGAACGTCATCCGCTCCATCACCATCCTCGACCCGGAGCGGCTATTCCATGAGATCGAGAGCGCCGTGCACGAGCTTCAGCGCAGGACAGGCGAGAAGATCGGCAGCAACGCCATCATTGGGCTCTACGTTCACCTCTGCTGTCTCGTCGAGCGCCTTGTTACCAGAAACCCCATTGAGACCTACGTTGGCCAGGACCGCTTCGAGGAGGAACGCGCCGATTTCATCGAGTCCTTCAGGCAGAGCTTCTCGAGCATCTCGACGCGCTATCGCGTAGAGGTTCCCGTAAGCGAGATCGCATATGTCTTCGACTACATAAGCGTGAGCGCCGCCCCGGCGCGAGAAGAGCGCCTCGGCTCCTCGGACCTCCTGCTCGACGAGTGACCTTCCCCGCGCCGCCGCAAGCTGACCGCGCGTCCTCAATAATCCGATAACCCCTTGCCCGGCGCGAATCCGGATAGCGCGAGGCAGTACCGAACGTAAAACTTCATTTGATAGGAGCAAACATGAGTGTTGTTATGGCACGAATCGACAATCGCCTGCTTCACGGCATCATCGTGACGCAGTGGGCCCCGGTGTCGGGCGCGACCCGAGTCATGGTCATCGACGACAAGGTCGCCGGCGACGAGGTCCTGAAGTCCACCATGAGGATGGCGCGCCCCGCGGGCATGGCCGTTTCGATCATCTCCGAGCAGACCGCGCTCAAGAACTTCGCCGCGGGCAAGTACGACCGCGAGAAGGTCTTCGTCATCGCCAAGGAGCCCGAGACGATGCTTCGCCTGGTCGAGTCGGGCGTCGAGCTCCCGTCGCTGGTCGTCGGCGGCTCGCTCGTCAAGGAGGACGGCATCCAGCTCACCCAGCGCGCCTACGCCTCCGCCGAGAACGTCCAGAGCTACAAGGCGCTCATCGCCCGTGGCGTCAAGGTGACGGCCCAGTTCGTGCCCGCCGACAAGCCCGTCTCCGTCGCAGACTCATCTAAGGGGGAAATATGGTCAACTTCACTATCCTGCAGGTCGTCCTTTTGACCCTGCTGGCCTTCATCAAGCACGTGGACTACTACGGCATCCCGATGATCTTCGTCAATTACGCCGTTTTCTGGGGCTCATCACCGGAGTCGTCATGGGCGACTGGAAGACCGGCCTTGTCATCGGCGGCACCATTCAGCTCATGCAGCTCGGCGTCGCGGGCTTCGGCGGCTCCTCCATTCCCGACTACGGCACGATGGCCATCATCGCCACCGCCTACGGCGTGACCCTGGCTCCGACACGGGCCTCGCCATCGGCCTGCCGGTCGGCATGCTCGGCATCCAGCTCGACGTCGTCGCCAAGATCCTCAACGGCTTTGTCGTCGAGAAGTCCCAGAAGTTCTGCAACGAGGGTAAGTTCAATCAGATGAACGCCATCCTGTGGGTCTGCCCCGCGCTCTTCGGCCTGTGCGCCGCCCTGCCCGTCTTTGTCTCCGTGACGCTCGGCCAGCCCGCCGTCAACTGGCTCCTCGAGGTCATGCCCCAGTGGTTCCTCTCCGGCCTCACCCTCGCCGGCAAGATGCTCCCGGCCGTCGGTATCGCCATGCTGCTCCGCTACATGCCAACCGCCAAGTACTTCCAGTACCTGCTCGCCGGCTTCTTCCTCTCGGCCTTCCTGAACGTGCCCATCATCGGCGCCGCCATCGTCGGCGTTGCCCTCGCGATTGCGTTCTACCAGCGTGCCGAGAGGGACACCGAGCTCGCCGCCCACGCTTCCGCAGACGCCTTCATCGGAGAGGATGAGTAACCATGGAAAACGAGAACATCACCGCCGTCGCCGAGGGCAAGCCCTCCGGCTACAAGGTCACCAAGAAGGACCTGCGCAACGCGAACTGGCGCTGGCTCATGAGCGTGTGCACCTTCAACTACCAGACCCAGCAGGCGCCTCAGTCGCCTACGCCCTCTCGCCGGTCCTGAGGAAGATCTACACGAACGACGAGGACTATAAGCAAGCGCTCAACAACCACTTCCGCTACTACAACACCCAGCCTTGCTCGCCGCCATCATCCTTGGCGCTGCGTGGCCATGGAGGAGCGCGACGGCCTAGCGGCGGCGGACGCCGTCCAAGACCTGAAGATCGGCACCATGGGACCGCTCGCCGCGTCGGCGACTCCCTGCTCATGACCATGATCCCGACCATCATGGGCTCCATCGCCGCCTACATGGCCATCGAGGGCAACCCCGTGGGAGCCGGCATCTGGTTCGCGCTCATCCTGGCCATCTTCTGGGTCCGCATGCACGCCCTCGAGTTCGGCTACAAGCAGGGCGTGAAGCTCGTCACCGACTTCAGCGAGAAGCTTCCCAACCTCACTGCCGCCGCCTCCGTGCTCGGCCTCACCGTGGTCGGCTGCCTCATCGCCTCGGTCATCGGCGTCACCTGCCCGATTAGCTTCAGCTTCGGCGACGTCGCGATGGAGATTCAGCCGCTGCTCGACAAGATCCTGCCTGCCATGATCCCCGCCGCCATCACGGGAAGCGCGTATTACCTTCTTACCAAGAAGAACGCGAGCATGACGGCCCTCATCCTCGTGGTGATCGTCCTCGCGATGGTCGCCTCCGCCGCCGGCATCCTCGCCTAGCTTCGACCCAAGAGATTGGTGAATCAATGAGAAAGATAGTTGTGGCGAGCCATTCCCTTCTCGCCCAGGGCTTCAAGGACACCCTCGAGTTCCTTACGGGTAAGGGCGACGCCGTCAACGCCGTGTGCGCCTACGTGAACGACAACGGCGAGGGGCTCGACGCGGCGGTCGAGGCGGCTCTTTCGGGCACTGACGAGGTCGTCGTCCTCACCGACGCGTACGGCGGCAGCGTGAACCAGCGCTTTCCCGCTTCGCCTCCGACCGGATCCACGTGATCGCGGGTGTCAACCTCCCGCTCGCCATGACGGTCGCGCTCGCGCGCCCCGACGAGAAACTCGACTTCGACGCCCTCGTCAACGAGGCGCGCCAGCAGATCATCTACGTGAACGGTGCCAGTTCCGCCGAGTGCGACGACGACGAATAGAGGAGGTCGACGATGAGAGAGTTCCTTAAGGACGTGTGGATGCACGGCGGTGAGGAAAGCCGCGCCATCACCCCCGAGAACATCACGGGCGAGAAGGGCCGCGCCGCCATGTCGGCCAGCCACCTCGGCGTCGGCCGCAAGGCTCGTGCTGCGTGCCCCTTGAGTCCGGCGAGACCATCACGCTCGCGGACATCGAGGGCCCCGGCATCATCCGCCACATCTGGATGACCGTCCCCGACAAGACCGCCGCCGGCAGCTTCGTCATGCGTGACCTCGTGCTGCGCTTCTACTGGGACGACGAGGAGACCCCCTCGGTCGAGTGCCCTGTCGGCGACTTCTTCTGCAACGCTTCGGTGAGCGCGCCATCGTCAACTCGATGCCCATCTGCGTGAACCCGACGGGCGGCATGAACTGCTACTTCGAGATGCCCTTCAGGAAGCACGCCAAGGTCACGCTTACGAGCGAGCACCCCGGGTTCATTAAGTACATCTTCTACACGTTCAACTACGCGCTCACCGACGTGCCGGACGACGCCATGTACTTCCACGCCCGCTTTAACCGCGAGCGCAGCACCCGCAGGGGCGTCGACTACACCGTGCTCGACGGCGTGCGCGGCAAGCTACTACGTCGGCACCTACATGGCCCTGTGCGCCCTGGAGCGCTATTGGTGGGGCGAGGGCGAGATGAAGTTCTTCCTCGACGGCGACGAGGAGTTCCCCACGGTCACCTCGACGGGAGCCGAGGACTACTTCGGCGGTGCCTGGGCCTTCCTCGACAGGCCGCCCCACGCGCTGCCCGAGGCGCAGTGCTTCAACACGCTGTTCGCCGGCTACCCGTACCGCTCGACGCGCGACGCCACGCGCGACCGCTTCAGCGCGGGCAAGCCGAACCCGAATCCGATGCTCGCGACTAACGACGACGCGCTGCCCAGGCACGGCCTCTACAGGTGGCACCTTCCCGACCCGATCTCGTTCAAGGAGGACCTGCGCGTGACGTTCCAGGACCTCGGCAACGACGACATCAAGCTCTACGAGCGCGAGGACGACATCTCCACCGTCGCCTACTGGTACCAAAGCGAGCCGCATGCCGTGCTCGCCCCGTTTGCCGCAAGGCAGGACCGCGTGCCCAGGTAGGGTCGCCTCGAAACAAGCCAACGTTATGGGCGCCCGCGGTTGACCATGACTGCGGGCGTCCCTTTGTAAGGAGGATCACATGAGCGAAAAGCAAATGAGGCTCGGCGCCCTCGAAGCCGGCGGGACCAAGATGGTCTGTGCCGTGGTGTCCGGCGACGGCGAGGTCCTCGACCGTATGGAGACCCCGACGCTTACGCCCGCCAAGACCGTCCCGCAGATGATCGAGTGGTTCACCGCCCGCGATGTGGACGCGTTGGGCATCGGCGCCTTCGGCCCGACCTGCGTCGACCCCAACGACGAGCGCTACGGCTCCATCCTCCAGACGCCCAAGCTCGCGTGGCGAGGCCATGGTCTTCGCGCCGCGTTCGCCGACGCCTCGGGATTCCGGTGGCCTACGACACGGACGTGAACGTTGCCTGCCTCGGCGAAGTGGTCTTCGGCTGCTGCAAGGGGCTCGAGGACGCCGTCTACGTGACCATCGGCACCGGCGTGGGCGCGGGCGTCATGTGCGCGGGCAGACTCCTTCACGGCATGCTGCACCCCGAGGCCGGTCACATGCTGGTAAGGACCCGTCCCACCGAGGAGGGACGCTGCGTCTGCCCGAGCCACGCGAGCTGTCTCGAGGGGCTCGCCTCCGGCCCCGCCATCGCCGCCGCGCTGGGGAAAGCCCGCGGCCGAGCTCACGGACAACGATGAGGTGTGGGCGCTCGAGGGGGATTATCTGGGGCAGATGTGCGCGAACCTCGTGCTCATGTACTCGCCTCGCCGCATCGTCCTCGGCGGCGGCGTGATGCACCAGGAGCAGCTCTACGGCATCGTCCGCAAGAAGACCCTCGAATATCTGGGTGGCTACATCCAGACCGCCGAGCTTAAGGACATGGAGAGCTACATCTGCGCCCCGGGCTGCGGCGGCGACCAAGGAATCCTCGGCGCGGCCGAGCTGGCAAGAAGGGCGCTCGCGTAACTTGCGCTCTCTCCGCCATACAACGCGTTAAGAAAAGACGAGCGCTTCTTGCCAATTGAGCGGCAAGAAGTGCTCGTCTTTTGCATTTGTTTTTGGGGCAGGACGCCCCGCCTCCGCTAGAGTCCCTGGACCGCCACACCCACGAGGTTTGGACCGGTGTGGACAAGAAGCGCGGGGCTGATGTCGGAGCGGACGACCTCCACCGCGTTGGCCACGCGCTCGCACAGGGCCTGCTCCATGCGGTCGTAGAGGTCGGCGTGGGCCGAGGTGCGGCTCGCGGCAAAGCGCACCTTGGGTGCTTCTCGACGATGGCGGCGATGAGCTTGACCTCGGTGCGATGCGGTACTTGCACAGCCATTTCGTGTGCGCGAGGCTGTTGGCTTTCTGGGCCACAGCAATCACCTTCCCCCTAGTATGATGACCTGAACAATCCTCATGCTAGGGGGAAGGTTTTTGTCGCGTAGCGGAAATTGGCCTCCACCCGCTGAGCGGGTGGCTTTCTATGCCGCGCGTGCCGCGCGGCACGGACTAAAGTCCATGAATAAAAACGAGGAAGGCCACGTCCGGCCTCCCTCGCAAAGGGTCTCTGATTACTCCCACTCATTGGGGACAGACTTAAATGAGTGCTCTTGAAATGCCGGCGCCTGGGGACGTTCTTTTTCTGTCTGCAGTTTGGAACGTTCCTTTTCTGTCGGCAGTTTGGGACGGTCCTTAGAGCTGCAGCGCGCCATGAGCGAAGGCGAAGCGGATCATCCTGTCTTTTGAGTTCTAAGCATAAGCCCCTGTCTCTGAGCAATGACCGGTTCGCATTTGTGCGTATTTGCGTGCGTGGGATTGCGTGAATATGCGTATAGATGCGCCGTTTACGGGACAAAAATGACCGTTTAGCGGTGAGATACGCACAAACACGCACAGACGCGCGTGTTTGTGCGAATATAGAGCTATCCGAAATGCAAGACGTTCTATGACACAGGAGGCACATATGTAGATTCCAAGCAGGCTCCACTCGACTCCGCGGCAGCCGCAAAAGCAGCGTTCGCTTCGGTCCAGGACAAGCCATTCCCCGATGATATCTTTACGGCTCCCGAGCTTCGTTGGGCTGTGATCGGGTGCGGCGTTATCGCTAACCAGATGGCCCAGTCTCTCGCTCTTGCCGGCCGCAAGCTTGCGGGCGTCGCCAACCGTACGCTGTCCAAGGCTCAGGCTTTTGCAGAGCAGTATGGCATCGAGAAGGTCTATGAATCGGTTGAGGACCTCTACGCCGATCCGGGCATCGACGCCGTCTATATCACCACGCCGCACAACACGCATATCACCTATCTGCGTGACGCGCTGGCCGCCGGCAAGCACGTGCTCTGCGAGAAAGCCATTACCCTCAATTCCGCTGAGCTCGACGAGGCGCGTGCCATCGCCGACGAGCACAACGTGGTCCTTATGGACGCTACCACGGTGCTTCATATGCCCTTGTATCAAGAGCTGCGCCGTCGCATGGATGCCGGCGAGTTTGGTCGCATGAACCTCGCCCAGCTCAACTTTGGTAGCTACAAGGAGTACGGCGATCTGACCAATCGCTTCTACAACCGCAACCTTGCTGGCGGTGCCATGCTCGACATTGGCGTGTATGCCCTGTCCGTCATGCGTCTCTTTATGGCAAGCCAGCCCATTGAGGTCGTTTCGTTGGGCAACACCTGTGAGACCGGTGTTGACGTTGCGGGCGGCATCGTCTGCCGTAATGCCGAGCAGCAGCTGGGTGTTGTGGGCCTCACGCTCCACTCCAAGCAACCCAAGCGCTCGATTATTAGCTTCGATAAGTGCTATATCGAGGTCAACGAGTATCCGCGCGCCGATCACGCGACTATCGTGTGGACTGCGGACGGCCACCGCGAGGAGGTCCACGCCGGCACCGAGGCTTACGCCCTTTGCTATGAGATGGCCGATCTTGAGAAGGCCGTTGCCGGCGACGACTCTAAGCGTGAGCTTCTGGGCTATGCTTCTGATGTTATGGAGCTGATGACCAAGCTACGCGCCGACTGGGGAGTCGTGTACCCCGAGGAGGAGTAAGCGATGCTAGCGGAAGATAGGCTCAACGCGATCGTGTCGATGGTTCAGCAGACCGGCTCGGTTACCGTGCCGGAGCTTGCCGAAGCCCTGGGCGTGACGGCGTCTACCATTCGGCGCGACCTGCAGACGCTCGACCGAGCACACCGTATCGCCAAGGTGCACGGAGGCGCGACAAGTCTGGAGCGCGCGCACGTGACGCGCGACCTAACGCTTAATGAGCGCAGCGACCTCCATAACGACGACAAGGAGCGTATCTGCGCCCGTGCGGCGGCACTTGTGGAGCCCGAGAGCTTTGTATACATCGACTCGGGTTCGACGACGCTCAGGCTCATCGAGCATCTTCCACACCTTGAAGATGTCACCTATGTGACCGATTCCGTGCTCCATGCTCAACGCCTTGCTTTGCGCGGCATGCGTACCGTGGTGCTGGGTGGCGAGCTCAAACCCGAGACCGAGGCGCTCGTTGGCCCCGATGCTTGGCAACCTTAGACCGCTACAACTTCAACTGTGGCTTTTGGGGCTCTAACGGCATTGCCGCCGAGCAGGGCTTCACGGCGCCCGATATCGAGGAGGCGCAAGTAAAGCGTATCTCGATGCGCCATACGGCCAAGCGCTTCGTAATCTCGGACGCCAGTAAATTTGGCATGGTGGCGCCCGTCAAGTTCGCGGACTTCCGCGATGCAACGATCATCACCGCGGGCGAGGTGCCCGCCAAGTACCGGGCAATGGACAACGTCGTCACGGTCTAGCGGCGGGGCAAGGTCAAAACCATTTAGTTTTCTCAATAGAAAAGCGGCAACGTCCATTACGGGCGTTGCCGCTTTCGTTGTCTGCCGGTTTGTCTAAGTCTGTAACAACTGGACCGTTAAAAGTGGGCTAGGTGTTACAGATCGAGATACTTACGAACCGCGCCGCCCCTTTGTCTCAATCTGTAACATCTGGGACTGATTTTGCCGAGTTACTGTTACAGATTGAGATTATTCCCTTGAGGGGATTCGAATGTCTCGATCTGTAACAGATAGACTGGAAAATGGGTTCTAACTGTTACAGATCGAGACGTTTTGGGACCGCGGCTGAGCCATTGCGGCAAAACCACCATAAAGGTGCTTGTCCCCTTTGTGGTGGTTTAGGGCTCCCAGGGGCAGGGGGCTTCGATGTGGATGTGCTCGCCGGTTACGGGATGCGTAAAGGACACGCTGTGGGCATGGAGCATGAGGCCGCAGGGCGCGGCGTTCCGTACAGGTCGTCGCCAACCAGGATGATGCTCGCTTGCCAGGTGCACGCGAATCTGATGCTTGCGGCCGGTGAGCAGCTCGACATCAATATACGAGCGCGTGGGCAGGCCTCGACGGCTCTTAAGACGCTTGAGCACCTTTACGCGTGTTTGAGACGGCTTGCCGCTGGCGCCGACGCGCATCTTTCGACTGTCGTGACGGTCGCGGGCGATGGGCTTGTCGATGAGCTTTTCGTTCCAGTCGATCTTGCCCTCGGCCAGCGCCAGGTAGTGCTTTTCGAACGCGTGGTCGATGATCATCTGATCAAAGGCGGGCTGCGTCTGCTTGTCGAGTGAGAACAGCACCACGCCGGTGGTGTCACGGTCCAAGCGGTTGAGCGGCTGCATGTCGGTCGCGGCAAAGCCGTCGCCCATCGCCAGCAGCAGGTCGCTGGCGTAGTCGGTGAGCGTGCGCTCGCCGGTGCCATCGCCGTGGACGATTATGCCGGCAGGCTTGTCGATGGCCATGAGCCAGGCGTCGCAGTAGAGGACTTGAGGTTCTTCGTTCACGTGTAAGCCTTTCGGTTAGCTAATTCCCACAAACATGCAGCCCGAGGTCGCCCCCGCGTAGGCGGGCGGCGGGCTTGCGACCGGCCTGCGCGG
>ENA-OQDF01000525-OQDF01000525.1-human-gut-metagenome-genome-assembly--contig:-NODE-525-length-15865-cov-1.836955_pt1 | contig 15865 bp, 16 predicted proteins | sample MGYA00242769_ERZ504597 | MGnify/ENA primary metagenome ERZ504597 (study PRJEB26092, sample SAMD00036305) | human gut metagenome | host: Homo sapiens | study: EMG produced TPA metagenomics assembly of...
GGCTTTTTGTATAATAGGAAATGCAATTTCCTATTATACAAAAAAGTACCACCGCACAAATCCGTGCGGCGGTACTTTCATTCAAAACTCTTACGCAAGTCTTATTCTTCTGTTGTAAGTTTAATTTCTTCTAACAAATCGTCATCTGAAAAATCTGTATCCAGAATATCTAAATCGTCATCATCATCTAATCCTTCTTCAAAGAACAGATCGTCATCCATAGATAACTCACTATTCAGTCTGATATCACGATACTTTCTCATACCTGTACCAGCCGGGATATGTTTTCCGATGATTACGTTCTCTTTCAGACCTACCAGTGGATCGATCTTTCCTTTGATTGCTGCCTCTGTCAGAACCTTTGTTGTCTCCTGGAAAGAAGCGGCTGACAGGAAGGAATTGGTTGCAAGAGAAGCCTTCGTAATACCCATGATGATCGGCTCTCCGATTGCAGGCTCTTTTCCTTCTGCCTCCAGTACCTCATTCACATCCTCGAACTCAAGTCTGTCTACATTTGTTCCCGGAAGGAACTCTGTATCTCCAGACTCCTCGATACGGATTTCTTAAGCATCTGGCGAACGATAACCTCGATATGCTTATCGTTGATCTCAACACCCTGCAGACGGTAAACTCTCTGTACCTCCTGGATCATGTAATCCTGAACTGCACGGATGCCTTTAATTCTTAAGATATCATGCGGATTGATACTACCTTCAGTCAGCTCATCACCGGCCTCAAGTTCTGCTCCGTCTGCTACCTTAATACGTGATCCATAAGGAATCAGATATGCTTTTGATTCACCTGTCTCATGATTTGTTACGATAATCTCACGTTTCTTCTTCGTGTCGTTCAAATTCGCAGTTCCTGCAATCTCTGTGATGATCGCAAGTCCCTTAGGCTTTCTTGCCTCAAAAGCTCCTCGACACGAGGAAGTCCCTGTGTGATATCTCCACCGGCAACTCCACCATTATGGAATGTTCTCATTGTAAGCTGTGTACCAGGCTCTCCGATTGACTGAGCAGCAATAATTCCGACAGCCTCTCCAACCTGTACCGGCTCACCTGTTGCCATGTTGGCTCCATAACATTTTGCACATACGCCACTGTGTGAGCGACATGTAAGGATTGTACGGATCTTAATCTGTGTTAATGGTTCTCCGTTCTCATTTACACCCTTCTTGCAGATCAGTTCTGCACGTTTTGGTGTTACCATATGGTTCTTCTTAACAAGAACATTGCCATCTTTATCTACATCCGCAACAAATCGATTATCACTTGACCAATTCACCGTTTTTGTTTTTGCGTCACTTGGTGTTACAGCAGCCACCAATTGTACCGCATGGCCGACTGTTAACTCTAAGCGATCCTGATTCAAAGAGACTCCCGTTACTTTCACGATCCCTTTACCTACAGAAAGTGTACAAGCCGCAACAAAACCACCTGTATCAGAGCTTACACGAATAACGGTTTCTCCATCTCCTAATGCCAGAATCTCACCCGTCTTCGGATCAACCGAAGCACAAGCCTCATTACTACTAGACCAAGTAACGGATTCATCTATCTCTCCTTTAAAATCGGGATCTTTTAGAAGGGTATAAGCTAGTTTAAACGACTCTCCTATAGCGGCAACTCTCTGAGAAGCCTCTAATACAATACCCAAAACCCCTTTACTTTTGTCCGTTACATGAACGAACATCTCGTCTTCATATCCATAAGTCGTATAGGTTAGTGTCAATTTAGAAGTTCCCACTTTTTTCACATTATATTTAGTACGAGATTCTTGTTCTAATACCTCAGGATTGCTTGATTCGAATTCTATGCTACGAATCGCAGGTACAGACCCAAACAGCACAGATGCATTAGTAGGATTAAAATTAATTTTCAACATATTAAGTAAAGCATCTCGGTCAAATGTCGACACAGAAATATCTATTGACAAATCTTTAGGTTCAACAGAAAAGCCCTTTAACGGAACATCTCCATCCACATGGACTGTACATTTATCAGAAGCTTGACCATCTTCACTTTGCGCAGTTATTTCATATACACCGATAAAATTACTACTACCAATTCCATCTTTTATATTAAAACCAGAAGACGAAACCTTCCATGTTATAGATTTAAAATCCGCATTTTCAGGGAGAACAGAAACTTGATCTAAAAGATTCAAAGATTCATTCACTTTAATGGTAAATTCCTTTTGCTTAAACTTCACCTCTGTAACAGGCTGACTACCTACACATACGACACATTCTCCCTTAAAAGCAGACCCATTACTTCCATCAGAGAGATAAGCCTTTACGATTGTTTTCCAGAGCCAACAGCAGTAACCAAACCAGATTTATCAACTGTTGCTATAGATTCGTCCGCAGAAGAATAAAGTATGTCCTTTTCTGCCTGCTCTACCTCTGTAAGTGACCCATAATCAACAGTCGGTTTAAATTCTGATATTTTTTCACCCTGCTTTTAAGAAACAAGTATTTTCCTCAAGCACCAAAGATGTAGCCCACTTAGATACAAGAACTTCACACTGAATTGGATCTCCAAAAGCCTGACCTGTTTCAACACCTGTTATAGTTGCGGAAAGAATAGCCTTTCCGTAAGCGTTGGAAGGAGTTGCTCGTAATACTATTTCTGTATTACTTACAGATTTGACAGTCCAACTCAATGTACCTTCTTGACTTTCAATTTTTACATTTTCTTTTTTTATTTCAAGAGTATTTGAGATAGCCGGATAAAATGAGATGGGTATTTTTAAACTACTACCAGCTTTTTTAAAACCATTAACCCTATTCGTGAATGCCACCTTCTCTACCTTAAAAGAACAAGAGACTTCACATGAGGCAGAAACTTTTCCATCTTCTGATTGTGCAGTAATAGTAGCAGTACCAGCTCCACAGACAGTAATAACCCCATCTTCCACCGTAAATAAAGATTTATCAGAACTACTCCATTTAATTGTTTTATCCGTAGCATTTTCCGGATAAGATTTTGCAATTAATGTGGTACGTTTATTCACCTCCAATTGAATAGGAGTACCCTCTTGAAGTTCTTCACCTGATTCACCAAACAATTTTATCTCAGTCATAGCCACAAATGGCCTCACGGTTACAAGACATTTTGTGACAGATAATTCCTGCCCTGTTACTGTCGATTTTATTTTGCCACTAAGCTCTGTGGTTCCTTCCGTATATGCAAAAATCATTGGATGAGGAGATCCAGGAATCGTACTCGCTCCTACTTTAGCAACCTTTTCGTTAGAAGATATCCATTCTATTTCTTCCGTAGCACTCTCTACGCCATTACTCAAAGCGATCAAACTTTAGATTCATTCTCATACATTTCAACCGTAGGAGTCTGTAATATCATTGCAGGACGTTTAACTGTTACAATACAAACATCGGACATTTCCGGACGAGTCTTACTTGTCGCACGAATCTCTGCCGTTCCATAAGCAACACTTGTTACTATTCCATCATTTGACACGTTAATTATTTCAGGGTGAGAAGAACTCCAGCTAGCCTGTTCCCCTGCTAACCCACTAATAGTCAAAGCCAAGGATTTACCTTTACCATCCAGCGTGATCTCCTTTTCTTTAAACTCAAAAGGAGCTGTTGATGAAGTTGTTAATTTCACCAGTACATCTTTATTTACCAGTTTTCCATTTGAATTAAAACTCAATTTAAGTTGTATTTCCTTGGCTTCTTGAACTTCCTCCACAATCGGAGCAATTGTCAATGTGTTATTTATCACCTCCGCACTAATTAGTTCCGGATTCGGATTCACAATCGTAGTAACAACCGCTGAAATCATATTATCACCATCTTCTATAATCTCATCCATTGATTTACTATACTTCGTATTTTCAGCGGAAAACGTAATTTCGCTAGGTAAACCGTCTGTGATTGTCGGAGCCATGTTATCCGGGAACACAGGCAAAGCAGGGAACCAATAATTCACTTTCTCATAAGGATAGCGACCTACCATTGTTCCGTTCGTATCCCCTCTTCCGTCTGTTTTAATTACCGCTAATTCATGTTCCGGGTTTAAGAATTCATGATAAAGGAAACAATACATATTATCATCCACCGGATCAATACGGAATCCCGTACCATAAAGACGCCAATCTCCTTTATCTAGCTTTGTAAGTCGAATACTTGATAAAAAGAATCCTTATCTATGTCATAACAGAAAATCTTATATCCCGTGAACCAACTACCGGAGCCTTGTCCTTTCCAATAGATCTTATTCTCTTTCGTACTGGCACAGAAACCATCGGCGGTCCATGCATACCAAGAGTTGGGAATCTCCTCAATACCATCCGTTGTTGGTATATCTACCTTTTGCGTTGTTAACGTATATGGATTCACTTTCCACATATAAGGCATTGTCGCTCCGGTACCAGTTAACTCGAATGTCACGCTAGCCCATAAATTACCATCTTTAGAAAGCACGATAGAGCCCAAGCCATGATTACTATCCTCCTCGGGCTTCAATATCGTATTGATAACTTATCTTCTTTCGGATCGATCACCAACAATCCTTTCGTTTGATGTACCGCAAATACATATTTTCCAACACGGATCATGGTTCCAATCTGTGAATGATACAAATCGCTGGAAGAAATTCCCGTCGTTCCTTCGATTGCGCTGGCCTCTATAGACATCTGGTTTTCATCATATTTTCCGGTCTTTTCATCGTATCCTGTATGAAAAACATAAATACCATTACTCGTTCCGATATAACCTTTCGTCAGATCCACTCCTAAAAAAGAACGTCCATCAGCTCCTGCGCTGTTGATCGTCTGGAATTCCTTCTTCACTTGCATCGTTTTCGCGTCAATTACCGCTAAGCGACTTCCCTCTACAGATGCCGCACCATCTTTTGATTGCTTGGACACGATATACAACAAATCCCCATAAATCGTACCGAACTGGCTCGTACATCCCAATTCATGTCCCGGATTCTCTTTTTGGAACGCATTATACGTCCAAGTCCCATCCTCCGAGAGGAAGTTCACCGAGCTATTCTGGTGCCCGTACCAATCCTCGTTTACGATAAAGGTACCTTTCGTGTAATCCACGCTTCCATTGGATCGAAGCATCGAGCTCGTGCCTGCGAACTGGGTAATTCCGGTAATTGCAGTTTCTGTTTCTCTATCGGATTCAGATCCCGCGAACCGGTTTGGCCGACTACCGACAGAGCCGATAGCAAACAGGCCATACTTAAGTAAAGTGTTCGTCTCATGTTAATGAATTTAATTATTGAGTAATATGAATCTTAAATATTTTTTTATCGCCATCCTTTTCGCCTATCAATAGATAATTCCCGGATGGAAGAGATATTGAATGAAGTTCCTCCCGAACTTGAATCACAAAACGTTCCAGTATTTTCCCGTTTATCTGCATTAAATAGATTTGATATCCGGCTAAATGCTCAAAGCGCAACGCTCCATTCTGATAGGAAACCTTTGGGATAACGGGAGCCATAGTCTCATTGCTCACCGGATCAGAAGATTTTTCTACCATATAGGTATCGATCACGTCCAAGCCATTCATGACTTGGATCTCTATCCGATAAGCGTCATCCCTCCCTAGGTTCTTCAGTGGGACGGATATAGTGCCGGAAGTAGCCCGTAAGCCTTTCGTCAGTAGTTCAGTAATGATATTGCCTTCCGCATCCGCTACGTAAGTGCCTATCTTTTTATAACTTCCATTCTCATATCTGTAGACACGAACCTCATAGGAGGTGGCTTCCTCCACTTTAGGGAATGAGATAACCGCCCCGGTCCCTTCAAAATCGATCTCAGGAGTAACCGTCTCCGTTACCGTCACCTCGCAAACAGCGGTATATCCGCCATCTACTGATCGGGCTGTTATTTTCACCACACCGGGCTTGGCACCTGTTACGACCCCATCTTCTACCGTTGCTATACCTGTATCGGAACTACTCCAAGTAACCTGCTTATTATCAGCGTTTACAGGAGAGATACTAGCTGCAAGGATTGCATTTGCTCCTGCTTGTAAACGCAAAGAAGACTTATTGAGAGAAATGGATGTTACGTGTATCACCGGGATCTCGGGTTCATCCCCTCCACCTCCAGAGGGTATTGTCGCAGCGACAAAGACATCCCCGGGCTGAGTCCCTTCTGATGTATTCATATTTCCATTCCAGCTCCACGCATCCCAACAACCATCCGTCAATACACGGCTTGTCGCACCTAAACCAGAATAGCTAAAATTAGAGGTTTGGCTACTTCTCACAAAATAACTCCAATAGCCATAATACCAACCGGCTTGCCAATGAATGCCATTGCTACAACTCCAATAGTCATAGTCATAAGATGGATATCCATATCTTTCCGCATTTATCGGGTGATAAATAACTCCTGTTTGAACCCCTTGCCGAATGGCGGCCGCAACATCCTCTGCCGGATGCTCTGGATGAGAAGTTTGCCCCAACAGCGGATTTGTGATAGGAGGTTCAAATTTAAACGCATTTTTAGGCTCAGACTTCGCTCCCTCTAGATCATAAGAAATATTAAGTCTACTTTCACCATACCCGATTCCATCGATCGTATATCCCATCCAGCCAGTGTATTGGGTGAGCAATACCAATCGAGGATCTGCTTGAGCAATCGCCACGATCATATCATGTCCGGTTGCCTCGCCATCCCAGCGATATCCCCAAACCATGCATCCGGCGATTCCCATCATGCCATTCAATCACTAAAGCGGCTTTATTGCTACCGTTACCAACCCAATATTGGATGTCATCGAAAGTAAAACTGGCATCAGCTCTTAACTGAGACTCCTGCTTTGTTGAGATATTCCTTGCGGAAGGATGCGGTTGACCTTGGACCAATACTTGCGCATAGGCTCCAACTACGTAAAAAGCCATTACAAAGAAAAAAAGATAAAAACTTTCTCATAAGCATAATATTAATGTAAAACTCAAAAAAACAAATACACTGAATGATATAAAAAGACATGGCTTTAACAGGTTAACACAAAATAAATTACCCATAGTTCCCCACGAACTACGGCATAACTTACCCTATCAAAATTACCTCTTTAGAACAATGTTCTCTGTATTCCATATTTGAATCATACGCTAAACCCCGGTAGCGTAAAATTGCGGCAGTTATCCGGCATTGGCAGGTCTTCTGACTTACTCCACTTTAGAACTTCCTTCCCGTTCCTTCCGGAAACAGTGGCAATGAGTTGATGTCTAAAGCTTTTTTGGAGCTTACAGCAGCGGGACTGTCCAGGTTTCTCACCTGATTCCCTTTTAATCGCCGTACCCTGAATAAAGTAGGCGAACCAATACGGCAGCAAATTTATGAAAAACAATTCAAATTATCGACAAATTCACAAAATGCTTTCTTCCCCCAACCATCACTGATCATTCGTGGGTATTCCCGACCGTCAAAATACATATTTGTAGGTATTGCCGAGACTAATAAGATATCGGATATTGCTTTCGTTATTAAACTTATAAAAACAAATAGGAATGAAGACTATAGGAATATTCTACGGCTCGTCTACAGGAACGACGGAAGGGATCGCGAAACGTATCGCAGAGAAGCTGGGTGTGGAAGACAAAGATATTCATGACGTATCTAACGCTTCTCCCGCTGATGTAGCGCCTTATGAAATCTTGTTATTGGGCTGTTCCACTTGGGGCGCCGGAGATTTGCAAGATGATTGGGATAGTTATCTAGGGAAACTGAAAAAGCTGGACTTAAGTGAGAAAACCGTCGCATTATTCGGTTGCGGAGACTCAGCCTCTTTTAGCGACACTTTCTGTGACGCCATCGGTACGATCTATTCCGACCTGCGAAATACAGGTTGCAAATTCATTGGCGCTGTAGATGCTTCGGGATATTCATTTGACAGTTCCACCGCCTGCATAAACGGTATGTTCGTCGGACTTCCTTTGGATGAAATGAATGAAGACGATCAAACAGAAGGGCGGATCGACCAGTGGTTGGCATCTATAAGGAAAGAAGGAATTGAATAGACGCACACTTTTACATACATAACTGTTTAACCTTAATATTACAACGTTTGCGTATTCAACTTGATTGGTTTAGATTTATGAAGAGGTATGTGGGTCAAACATACCTCTTTCTTTTCATCTCAGTTTCCTGAATTGTTTCTTTATCCAAAAATAATAGCCGGTTATCGCGAAGATCGTCCCCAACAAGGAAACTAAGCAAGTCAATATACGGGTAGTCATTCCCCCCCACGAGCCGACGTGTACAGAATAAATCCATCCTCTTATCTTCCCCGATTTTGGGAGATCTTTATATAATTGGACTTCCGTAATCTCACCCGTAGCAGGATCAAAGGAGTAACGGTCGCTTCCTCTCGTATTTCCATAACGGGCCGTAGAAACCGTAGCGGAGCCATCTTGGATCGTGATTGAGTTAAAGTCCGGATAATGGCTTTTCAATGCCGATAACACCTCAGCCCATTGTGTGTAATTGGAAGAAGCTGGAGCATGATGCGCTTGAGGCGGGTTTGCACTAATACCGAAGACACTATAAAAGGCATTTCGATACCAACCAAACGACCATGTTAATCCGGTTAACGCTAAGATAAGCAGGAGCAATGCCGCATAGAATCCCCCGGAGACATGTAAATCATAGAAGAAACGGAACCAACCAGCCTTGGTCTTTACTTTCAACCGGTTTCTCAATACTTTTTTATTACGGGGATACCAAATTACGATTCCACTTATAATAATAATCGCCAAGACCAAAGTCGCATAGCCAACTATTGATTTTCCCCAAGAAAAACTTCCATCCCGTTTATACTCATCAAGTAACCAACGATGAAGACGCATCATTTTCAGGAAAAAACCTTGTCCGTCATCCATCCCGGTCACCTCCCCGGTGTAGGGATCAATAAAACCTGCGGCCTTTTTCCCCGGTAATACCAGTTGATAAGTTCGTCTCGGGTCAGACGATACCCGAATACCGTTTATTCGAACCGAATCGGGTAATTGTTGGCGCGCCGATTCTATCAAGGCGGCAGGCGAGAGAGGTTCCCCTTTACTTCCTTTACAAAATAACGGGAAGGGTAGCCTAATTCTAATATCTCTGTCTCAAAGACGAGAATCGCCCCGGTCAGGCAGACAATCGCAATAATAATGCCAAAAGGTATCGATAGCCATAAATGTACTTTCGCAAAGAATTTTCTCATTTTCCGAATAATTGTTTAATCCCGTCATATATACCCGGAACCGCTACCGTTCCATGGTTCTCGTCGGGAAATGATTTACTAAAGAAACGCAGGTTCTCCGCTTGTGGTAAAACCTCCGAAAGAAGATAACTCACTTTGTCAAGATGAATGTCCACCCGGTCCGTCCTTTTTTTAGACGCGACACCGATATACAGGCTTTTCCCTTTAAAATCCCTGCCTGCAACCAAAGCCTCCGCCTCCCGGACCAACCGCCCCTGATCCCACCACAAACTAGGGTCGACCGCTAGATAGGTATCAAATAATTCCGTATGACGAAGAAACGTATTCAAGGTGAAAAGCCCCGCATACGAATGACCGATAAGCATATTCCAGCCGTTCGTGCGATAGGCACTATCGATAGCGGGGCGAAGTTCTTCCGTAAGAAACTTACTGAAAGCCTCACTTCCCCCTCCTTGCGGAATCGCATCTATGGAGATTTTACCATCCCGTCCGGCGGCTGAAGCGGTAGGCGTAAAATCACGTGTCCGATCCGAATTTAATACCCCGACAATAATACAGGGAGGTAGATATTTACCTCTACCGGATGCCAACGTTTTCCTTATGCCTACCAGCGAATGAAAGAAAGAATCTCCATCTAGCAGGTAAACAACCGGATAGCGTTGTTTCGTATCCATATTATAATGCTCCGGCAAGTGTATCCAATAACTCCGTTCTTCTTGCAATACGGTAGAGTACAAAACCAGTTCCTTTCCTATACAAATATCCTCCTGGCTCCGCAGGGTTAGTGGGAGCAGGAGGAATATTAAAAGAATGTGAGTCCGACTCATACTTGCTTATTATTCTTGAGCGGCAGTCAATTTACCTACACCACTGATTTGCTCTGCCTCAACGGTAAGACCTTTTGTTGCGGTAGCTGTCTTCGGATCGATACGATACACGGCCGGTTGACTCCCATCGGTAGTCGTAACCGCCATATAAGCGATACCATCCTCCGAGAACGGAGTATTGCCAAATCCAGAAATAACATCCGTGGAAGGCAGCCCCTTCACGTAAGTAAGACTCTTATCCTCTCCTTTATAAATAGCCAACTCTTTCGCGGCGAATCCGGATTCAGTCAACGGACGATCATACATCAACAACAAGAAATAATCTTCCGTGATATGCCAACAACGCAAGAATGCCTTACCACCCGTCTGTGCCTCCAAATTACAATAATAATCAGGATCAAACTCCTCCGCGTTAGCCTTAATACGAACTACACCGGCCGGCAAAGTCGTTTTCTGTACCTCCGCGGTCATCGTCTTGGCATAGCTGGGCGAGAACACATACACATCGCCGTTGTCTGCCGTCCAAATGGTCTGGTAGTATTGAGAACGGTTACGTCCGCAAGCATAACTGATCTTATCCGTCTTTATCAGTTTCGGGTTCTCGAATTTCTCGTTCGCATAAATAGCGACCCAAGCCTCGTTCGGATATTGCGTCCATTGCAATTCCCCTTTTTCGTAAGCGCCACTACCGCTTCCTCCGGATTCTGTCTTTACCAGCTCCGGGTATTTAACATATTTACCTCCCTCCGCTTTCACGCCGTACTTACTCAATCCCATCGGGATAGCCGCGGAATAGATCCGGCCGTTCGCTTGGAGAATACCCGCTAACGTAACGAACTCGCCATTTCCCAAATAATTCTCCGACAAGATCGTATTCGTGTTTGTCGTAAACGTCTCTTTGGCCACATCCAGATAAGAGAGCAAGAAGCCTTTAGGCAGATAACCATTCTCGTCCGCATATTCCTCACCCAGATCACCGGTAGAAGATGTAATGATATAGTCGCCATAGATACCATAAGAAGTAAATCGCTTGATCTCGTAAGTATTATCACGCTCTTTAATCTTACCTTCCGCATTCAGTACGTATGAAGAAGTAACACCAGCATTTCCTTGGTTGTAAACCAAACGATACAAATATTTATCCTTATAGAAGATCCATTGCGTACCGCTTTCCGTAGTGAGTCCGTTGTTTTTAGCGGAGATAGAGCCATCCCCCAGCGTATCGGCTGTCAACAAGTAATTTGCGTCACCGACAGAAGCGGCGACTACATAGCTCGAAACCGCCTCCGAGGTCGATCCTCCGCCATTTCCATTCCCGTTGCCTCCGTTATCCGGGTTTACAGGATCGTCGTCACTACAAGAAGTAAATACTCCCCCAACCAATAACGCGACGGCAAGACCTGTCATTAAATAATTCTTCTTCATGTTGTTTTAATCTATTATGTTTTGAATTAATTATTGATAAATAAAAGATAGTCACACTTTAAATTAATTACCGAAATAAACCCTCACCTTACCATAGAAAGCCCTGCCAGCCTTCTGCAAGCTGAAGTTATCGTATAATTTCTCGTTCGTGAGATTCCTGCACTCGAAAGAGATATTGTAACGCCCGTTCTGTATACCATAAGAGAGTGTCAGATTATGCGAGAATTGAGTTGGTACCACAAATTCGGATTCACTGCCTACTGCCTCCGAATACAGCGGGAAACTATGCATATATAAATTATCGTAAGTGACACTTAGCGTATTGCCTTTCTTCCACAAATTACGCCAGTAGAAGGTCACATCCGAGTTGGCAAACTGATAAGGAAGATTCGGCATACGTGCGCCATATGTCAAGCTCTCTTGGTTCGTCCCGCTGGTAACCGTCTTCACGTTATCCCTTACATTCATCTGCGTAAAGTTTCCTCCTACGCTTACCCAGTTAGCGAAACCGTAGCGAACCGAGATATTGTAACCCTTGGTCTCTACACGACCATGATTCACATAGGTAGCGCCATATTTACCGCCGCTCAAATCCGATATATTCCGTTGGATATAATCTTTCGTATTTCGGTAGATCAATCCGCCTTCCACATATACGGAATGCTTACCGAATGTCTCGTTGTAGCTTAAATTCAGATTCACGTTATCGCTGTTCTCCGGTCTCAAGGAATATCGCCGGTCTCAAGGTCCTCATCGCCAAACATCTCCTCATTGGTCGGCAGGCGATAGGCTTTCTCATAGGACAATTTCGCTTGCAAGCTTTTCAAGATAAAGTAAGTTCCCGCGGCCCCATATCCCATCGCGCTTACCGAATTGGTCGTACGTATATAGTCATCTTGAGCCGAGGAAGTAGCGACAGGCCCCGCGATAAACTGGTTGTAATATTTACCGAACACAGACAAGTTCCAATGTTCCGTCGGCATCAAGCGATACGAAAGACCGCTGATATTTTTACGGGTTTCCTTCGGGATAGCGTTCGCTTCCGAGTCCTCGTTCAAAAGAGACTGATTCGAACGCCGGAACGCGTTGATCACGTGATTGAACGTGAACGTATGCGCCTTACCGATACGGTAGTTAGCTGTTAAGGTTCCGTTCCAGTTATTATTATCCGACCGGGTGTTCTGATAAGATTGCTCACCGGGCATCCGGAGCGGACGCATCTCGCCACGCCAATTATATTCATAGGAAGAGGTATCTACATTGTTCGTCATGTTCTTATTATAATTCGCCGTCAATACCACATCCAAGCCCCTAACGAAGAAATCACGCTTGCGATAGTCCAACGACGGCATGATCGAGTATCCCTTCCGATATTTGCCGCCAAACACCACTTCTTGCGTACGCCCGTCTGTATATCTTTATACATATGTGAATAGGTAAACCCAAACATCAAACGATCCGCCCATTTCTTATCCACGAAACCTATTTTCCCGATAACGGCCTCGTTATGATACGTATCATGAAAACGCTTCACATGCTCGATCTTTTTCTTATTGATCGCTCCGGTCGTAAAGTCCTTCACCGGAGTATCCACATAGTAATTATTATCCGAATAATTCTGGAAAACGTTGATCTCATACGTGAGTCCGCTCCGGAAAGTTTGTCCGAAGTTCACATAAGATTTATGCGTATTGAAAGACCCGTATGAATAAGAAGCATCCAAGAACCATTTGTTCCGGTTCTTCTTGGTGATGATATTGATAACACCTCCGATAGCGTCTGTTCCGAAACCCACCGGTACCACACCCTTATAGACCTCTATACGCTCGGCATAATTCACCGGAATGTTATTCAGTCCGAAAGAACTGCCGACACCTTCTTGCGGAACCCCATCGATAAAGATCTTGATATGCTTGCCGGTAAATCCATCCATCATCAGTTGCATATCCGAGCCGACACCGCCGGACTCCCGGATCTTCATTCCGGGCGCTTGAGCCAAGGCTTCACTCAAGTTCTGGGTTGAATTTTGCAAGGCTTTCGTATCGAGGCCACGGCATTGAACGCAGAACGCTTGAGCCGGGTCACGCCATTAGAAACGACAACCACCTCATCCAACTCCGTAGCTTGAGGCTGATTACCACATTCATCTTTGTCCGTTCCCCACGCATCAGTTTCACGGGTTTCTCTACCGTCTTATATCCGATAGCCGATACTACTAATGTATATTCTCCCGCGGAGCTTGAAGATGATAGATACCTTCCTCATTCGTAGTCCCGCCGTAATTCGTACCTTTTAGATAAACGGTAGCGAAATCCACGGTTGTTTTTCCGTGGACAGGACTTTACCCGATATCATTGTTTTATGTTGAGAAAAAGCCGAGATGGAAATAAGCAACAGTAAAAAGGAGAGGAAAAGCCCTCTGATTTCTTCATCATCATTTAATCAATTATGTTATTTAAAACGCTGCAAAGTTACGATCAGAGACTACCGTCCCACAATACCTAAGAATGGGTAAAATCACATTAAAAATCCACGGAGGTATACCAAACAATCCCCTTATTCAGGTAATTGGATGTATGGAGTAAGTTCGTAAAATTGAGTTATGTCAAATTTTAAATCTATTTAAACCCAATCGCAAGTTTTTGAGAGACATTTTCTTAATAAACTTCAAAAAGGTTAACTATATTTGCGAGAAACAGATGTTTAATTTTAATTCTTTATCACCATGACAGACAGAAGAACATTTTTGAGAAACATTTCATTACTTACTTTAGGGGGCATAGCCAGCCAAAAAGTAATGGCTTCAAATCCCACCAGATCCATACCCGCCACGGATGCGATATCCTCGGCAACCGCCGGGAAAAAGATGGGGTTGCAAACCTATTCGCTCGGACAGGAGTTACTGCAAGATATGCCTAACGGATTGAACCGATTGGCAAAAGCGGGATATACCGATCTGGAGATTTTCGGATATAGGGAAGACACTGGTAAATTCGGTGATTATAATCCTAAAAATACGACATTCATCGCCTCCAAGGATTATAAGAAAATGGTGGATGATGCCGGTTTGAGAATCAGTAGCTCACACCTGACCCCTTCTCTTCGTGAGTACACGAAAGAGAATATGCCCAAATTCGACGAGTTCTGGAAAAAGGCAACCGATATCCATGCCGAGCTAGGTGTTAGTTGTATGGTACAACCGAGTTTACCCCGTATCGAAAACGAGGATGACGCCAAAGTAGTATCGGAGATCTTCAACCGTGCCGGAGAGATCACGAAGAAAGCGGGAATCCTATGGGGCTACCATAATCACAGCAATGAGTTCAAACGGGTATTGAAAGCCGGCGAGAAACCGGAACAGAACCCGAATCCGTGGGCACCTCCTAAGGTACTTATATCGAGGAGTTATTCCTGAAAAATACCGATCCGGATAAGGTTATGTTCGAGTTGGATGTATATTGGGCCGTTATGGGGCAGCAAGATCCCGTGGAATGGATGGAGAATTATCCGAATCGTTTTAAGTTATTGCACATCAAGGATCGTTGGATCATCGGTGATTCCGGTATGATGAATTTCCCGAATATATTCAAAAAAGCGTACGAGATCGGTATCCTCGGCTACTACGTGGAACTGGAAGGTGACAAAAAAGGCCGTACCCAGTTCGAGGGCGTAGAGAAGAGCGCCGCCTATTTGCAAGCCGCTCCGTTCGTTAAATAAAACATCCCGATTTATCCCATAAAAGACAGTGTTTCCGTAGGGCGATCATACGCTTGGGAACACTGTCTTTTTATTTATTTTGCCTTCAAAAACACGTACATGTTTTTTCAAAGGGCATTACATGATTAAAAGCTCATCTTTACACCGGCAAAATAACTTCTCGGGCTAGCCGGGCCATAGATATAGGAGGAATCCCGGTTCTTACCTTGGTCAAAGTCGGATTGGTAAGCGTTGAACAGATTCTGCACGCCCCCATTTACTTCTAGTTTCAGCTCTTTGTAAAGCGGGAACTCATACGCAAGCTTGATATTCATATCAAAGAAATCCGGAGTCTCCACCGCCTTATCCAAAGGTATATATCCCGCCAAATGCTGCACCAACATACTTCCCGTATAGGTTCCCGACAGGGAAGCCGTGAAACGTTTGAAAGGCGTGAGAGTAGCCGTAAAATAACCATAGATATCCGGCGTACGGAACATCTTTGTCTCGGCTGGCACATTCTCGTCATCGCTCCATTTCTCGGCCTCTTTATAACGGCTTCGCTGGAAAGTAGCGCCCGCTTGCAAAGATAGCATGAAGTTAACACCGACTTTCCTTCCAAGGTTAATCCCATCACTTTCGCCCCGGAACCGTTACGACGTTCCTTAATCAGATTGCCTTGCTCATCTTTCCCGATATCTTCCAAGAC
>ENA-OQDF01000526-OQDF01000526.1-human-gut-metagenome-genome-assembly--contig:-NODE-526-length-15840-cov-1.957742_pt1 | contig 15840 bp, 23 predicted proteins | sample MGYA00242769_ERZ504597 | MGnify/ENA primary metagenome ERZ504597 (study PRJEB26092, sample SAMD00036305) | human gut metagenome | host: Homo sapiens | study: EMG produced TPA metagenomics assembly of...
GAGACCATAGGTTTCCGAGGGGTTTCGAATAAAGCTTGCTGTAAGCTTTAGCGCTTCGAGAACTGCGGAGCGCGACGTGCCTTGTGCAGACCAGCCTTCTTGCGTTCCACGACGCGGGCGTCGCGGGTCAGGAAGCCAGCCTTCTTCAGGGCGGCGCGGTTCGCATCACGATCGATAGCGTTCAGAGCGCGGGCAACGCCAGGCGGATTGCGCCAGCCTGGCCGGTGGTGCCGCCACCGTCAACGAGGACGATAGCGTCGAACTTGCCTTCGAGCTTGAGCAGAACGATCGGGGAGTTGACCTCACGCTGCAGCAGCTTGGAGGGGAAGTACTCCTCCAGAGTGCGGCCGTTGATGGTCCACTTGCCGTCACCCGGAACCAGACGGACACGGGCGACAGCTCCTTGCGGCGACCGGTGCCGTAGCCCGGCTCAATCGCGGAGGTGCCGGTGCCAGCGCCAGCGTTGGTCTCGGTGGTGTAGTTGGTGAGCTCCTCTTCGGTCTCGACAACCTGGGAGTCGTTGGTGTTTTCAGCCATGATTCTTATCTCCTCTCAGGTTTCACTTGGCCTGCTGCGAGACCTGGGCGATCTCGAAGACCTGGGGCTTCTGCGGGGTGTGCGGGTGCTCGGCGCCACGGAAGATACGCAGGCGGTCGAGCTGCACCTTGGCCAGACGATTCTTCGGCAGCATGCCCTTGACAGCGTTCTTGATGATGCGCTCGGGGTTCTTCTCGAGCAGCTCGGCGTAGGAGTCACGACGCAGACCACCAGGACGGCCGGAGTGCGAGTAGAGTTCCTTGCCCATCTTGTTGCCAGTCAGAGCAATCTTGTCGGCATTGATGATGATCACGTGGTTGCCGGAATCGGCGTGCGGAGCGTAGGTCGGCTTGTTCTTGCCGCGCAGCAGGATTGCAGCCTGGGTGGCGAGACGGCCGAGCACCACGTCGGTGGCGTCGATGACGTACCAGTCGTGAGTCAGATCAGCTGGCTTCGGAGTGAAAGTTTTCACTGGATTACCTTTTCTATATTGTGTTCCGGGTCTCAGCTGCTTGGTGTGGCTTGGTCAGGGCCGCATCCAAGAGGCGTCGAACCTCATTATCCGTGGGCTCCCTGAAGTCCTCGATGGCGAGTGGGATAGCGCTTTGAAGGACCCCTTAGGGAAACACAACAATCCACTAGTATATCGCCGGGCTTGACATAGGGCAACTGGGGACACTCCATTGGGTTTATGGCTTCTCTTCCCCTATTTATGGTTTCTCTCCCACCCACTTCGGCTAACCGACTCACCTACGGTGAGGCAATTCCCTGCCTTCTCTCAGCTATCGCTTCTTTCAGGCCTCGTCTACGGACAGTCCACTGGACTGTCCGCTTAACGACTCGGCTCGTCAGAGGGAGGTAAAGCGGGTCAGGAATTGAAAGATTTGGGCGAAGCGTTGGGCACCGGGGGTGTCGAAGAGGGTTTCGAGCGGTACCACGTTGCCCTTGGCGTCGGCCAGTGGGATGCGCCAGTTCGGGTATTCGTTGTTGGTGCCCGGCTGGTTCTGCGCACGCTTCTCCCCCACCGCGTCGGTGATCGAGGCGGCGAGCAGCTTGCACGGCGAACCCTTCAGTGCGTGGTACAGCGCGTCGACGATATCCGCCTCGTGATCCTCACGATGTTCGGCAAAGTCGGCATCAAGATAACCCTGCTCGACCAGCATGGCCAGCATCGCATCCTGCTCGGCCTTGGCGGAGGCTTCGAATTCCTCGGCCGGGCCGGTCAGCAAGCCCAGACGCTCACGAATCTTGACGTGCTCGTATTCCAGGTAACCGGCGGCCGGCGGCAAATCATGCGTATTCACGGAGGCCAATGCATACGGACGCCACTGGGAGGGGGCGCGGAACACGCCGTCGCACTGCTCGAACCATTCAACGGCGCAACCGAGAATACCGTGGCTCGACAGGGAATCGGCCACATGGTCCGGCACCACGCCGAGGTCCTCACCTACGACCACGCCGCCGGCGCGAGAGGCCTCGATGGCCAGAACGCCCAGCATGATGTCTGAGTCGTAGTACACGTAAGCGCCATCCATAGCCGAACGGTTCTCGGGAATCCACCACAGGCGGAACAGACCAAGGATGTGATCGATGCGCACCGCACCGGCACGGGCGAACATGCCATGCACCATATTGCGGTAGGCCTCGTAGCCGGTGGTCTCCAGATTGATCGGGCTCAGCGGCGGCTGGCTCCAGTTCTGGCCTTGCTGGTTGAACATGTCCGGCGGTGCGCCGACCGTGGCCCCCTTGGCGAAGCGCTCGGGATTCCACCACACGTCAGCGCCGGAGGGGTGCACGCCGACGGCCATATCGGACATGATGCCGATATGCATGCCGGCGTCCTTGGCTGCCTGTTGGGCGGAGGACAGCTGCTCGGCGGCAATCCATTCCAGCCAGCGGTAGAAGTCCAAAGTGTCCGGGTACTGCTTGCGCAGATTGGCGATTTCCGGGGAGTTGCGATTGAACTTGCGCTCCCAGTTGCTCTCCTCGCCGTTGGGTGCTCCCCACTTGTCGTAGCACAGGCACCACGTGGCATACGCCTCCAAGTCGGAACACAGTCCGCCTTGAATTGGTCGAATACGCTTTGGCGTTCGGCGGTACGGCCGGCCTTAAAGATAATCCACAGGGCGTGCATCTTGCTGCGCCACATGGCGTCACGGTCGATGAGCTGGGAATCACCGTTCAGCGGTTCGGTGTCGGCATGCAGTCCGTCGACGGCATTCTTGTCGCCCTCGCTGAGCGTGGCATATTCGGCGATCGCCTCAGGACGGATGTACGTGAAGTTGATCAGGCGACGGCTTACCGGCAGATACGGCGACGGGGTGAGCGGGGACACCGGCTCGGCGGCATGCACCGGATTAATGAGCACGAAGTCGGCACCGGTCTTCTGCTTGGCGTCCACCAGCATGGTCTTCAGATCCTCGTAATCGCCCACGCCCCAGGAGTTGGAGGAGCGAATCGAGTACAGCTGGGCCATCCAGCCCCACAGACTGCCGCCCTTCATCGGGTCAAGCAGATCGACGCGATCAGGTGCACTGATCAAAGTGGCGTCTTGCACACGGTCGGCGACCTTGACGTGCAGCGTATGGTAACCAATCGGCAGATCGGCGGGAATGACCACAGCCGCATTCGAAATGAACGTACCATCCAAGTCGTAGGCCTGGGATCCATCTCCAGGACCAACTTCAATGGTGCCTTGATATGGCTCGCCATTCTCCAGCGTGATGCTCGCCGAAGGCACGTCCAGAATACCGGTGTTCACCAGCACCCGGTCCTCGCTACCGGCGATATGCAGCACGGTGGGTGCCACCAATCGGGCGTAACGCTCGTTCAGAATGCGTCGGATGGCGATGAGTTGGGCGCTCTCGCTGGAGCGTCGATGCCAGCGCTGCCAGCACCTCGATCAGGACGTCATCGTCTATCTCGTGGTAGTCATGGCTCATGCCCAAATAACTCGTGCCGACACCGACCAACTTGGCCAGTCGAATCAACGGACGGGCCAGACGCTCTTCACTCTCGGTAATCTCACTCATAGCCCCAGTCTAACGCCGTTTGATTGCGCCACACCGTAAGAAAAATGCCATGATTCCGCCAAATTATGTACTTTTTACCCTCACATAGTGAGATGTGAGCGCTCACAATGGTGGACAGGGGGTGATTGCCGGCCAAATTGCGCGGCAAAACACAGCAATAGTGTGCTTAGCGGCGGCTTTCCACGGCGTGCCGCACCTCGCCGAGGGGTCGTTGGCCAATTTGGCAAGCATCGCTTCGGACGTATTGGGGTTCAGTGCCACGGCACGGCGGACCATCGAAGAAAGCACCGCCGGTGCTCCCTCTTCGGATTCGGTGCCAAGTACGCCCAAGAAATCCAATGTCTCCGCATCCGCAGTGGGGTCCTGCGCACCCTCAAGCCGCATCTTCCAGCTGGTGCGCTTGTTTTTCAACGCCGTATCCCCGGACCGCAGGCACCGGTCCTTGGTCAGACGGCCGACCAGCCAATTCTTGTCGTCCCCGTTGGCGGCCACGGCTTGACGCACGGACGGTTCGGGGTCTTCGGAGAGTTTGACCAATACGTTCGGGAACGGCATGGTGTCGGCGAGGAACACACGATCGGCCACCGGGGTGTGCGGGTTGCCGGCCACAGCCTCCAAAAGTGCGGTGGCGCGGGAGAACGCCGCCTGATCGGCACGGTCAGGCAACGGCCGACGGGCGAATTCGGACAGTTCGGCCGGGTCGGTGGAATGGCGCAGACGCTCGTATGTAGCGGTCAGCGGGTTCGAAATCCACCGGAGCGGCGGACTCGGCTGCGGACTGCGCGCCTTGGTCCTGCTGCTGGGCGTCCGTGTCGGTTGCAGTCTCGGCCGCGGCCTCGGTTGCGGCCTCGGTGGGCTGGGTCTGCTGGCTGGTGGTGTTCTCGTCGGTCATGATGCCCAGCTTAGTCATACAGGCGTCACGCGAGCGGAACCGGAATGTTGACCATGTCAATCGGAGCCGGCACCACAGCGGCATTGAACGCTTCCCGCACACGCTCCTCGAATCGCGCGCAATCATCCTGCGGCACCACCGCGGTCAACTCGACGTTCACCGCATACGATTCATCCTCCTGACTGCCACCAAGCTGCGCCAGGATCTGCTGGAATCGGGCCAACTGCGGGTATTCGAGGCGAACCCGGTATCGCTTGGCGGTCATGATGCGGGCGGCGCGGGCGGCTTTCATCGCCAATGATGCGGCGGATGAGTACGCGCGGACCAGCCCACCGGAGCCCAGCAGAATACCACCGAAATATCTGGTGACGGCAACCACGCAATCGGTGGTGCCCGACTGCTTGAGTACGTCGAGAATCGGCTTGCCGGCGGTACCGGACGGCTCGCGTCATCGCTCATGCGTTCGGACAGTCGCCCATCCGCGCCTCCGCACACGGCGGCATACGCCACGTGTCGGGCTTTCGGATGCTGCTCACGGATCGCAGCCACGAACGCGAGCGCCTCGTCGAGCGTATCGACATGGGCGGCGTCGCCGATAAATTCGGACTTTTTTCGACGAGCGAATCGTGGGCAGGATCGTCGGGCGTGTTGAGAATCGTCTGCATGAGCGTGTTCCGGTGGTCGACTGGCTGGGTGTTCGATTGAGCGCGAGGCTAGGCAGGGCTATCAGCGTTCGGAGACGACGACGTTATAGTCTTCGCCGGCGAAGTAGGCGGTCAGGCAGGCGATCATCTGGCGGGTGAGCTCCTTGAACGCGCCGTCGGCACGCCAGCCGACGTGCGGGGTCAGGACGATGGCCGGGCACATGGCAGATGGCGTCGTCGGCGGTCAGCGGCTCATGGTCGAACACGTCGAGTGCGGCGGGAACATCGCCCTTTTGCAGTCGGGCAAGCAGCGCACCGGATTCGATGACTTCGGAGCGGGCGGTGTTGATGAACAGGGTGCCGGGCTTCACATGCGCAAGGTTCTCGGCGGTGACGATGCCGCGCGTGGCGTTGTTCAGCGGCAGATGGACGGAGATGACGTCGCTGGTTTCGATGAGCTTGTTGAGATCGTCGACCGGAGTGGCACCGGAGCGTTCGAAATGCTCGGGCGGCACATGCGAATTCCATGCGGCGACCTCCATGCCGAGGCGCGGGCGATGCCGGCCACGGTGGAGCCGATGCCGCCCAGTCCGATGATGCCCATGCGACGGCCGGCGAGTTGCAGTCCATCGCCGCTGGCCCACGCCCAGTTGCCGGCCTTGACGTCCTTATCGAGTTGGCCAACGCGGCGGATGAGCTCGAACAGAAGGGCGAAGGTGTGCTCGGCCACGGCGTGATCGCCATAATGTTCGGCGTTGCAGACGCGGATCTTCAGCTCGCGCGCCTTATCGAGATTGAGGTAGCTGGCGACGCCGGTACCGCAGAACACGATGCACTTGACGTGCCCCTGCCCGCTGATGGTGCGCAGCAGATCGTCCGAAATGTGGTAGCCGCCCACCAGCAGGCGTCGGCATCCTTCAGACGCTCGGCTATGGTCGCCTCGTCGGACGTGAATTCCTCGAACATACGCACGCGGGCAACGTCGTGGAGCGCGGGGAACTGGGCCTTGATGGGCTCGATCATCGAGTCAAGCACGGACGGCATCACGACGAGGGGCAGATCGGTGCGTTCGCTTTGGGTTTCGTAAATCTCGGTCATGGGCTCCACATTAGGAGGCCGGCGGGAAAAGCGTCACCTTGCGGCTTCCCCTCCTTGAGACCAAGCCGAGCAACTATTGCTTTGCCGCCTGCTCCTGCGTGATGTTCCATTCCTTGACGACGTTCTGGTCCGCGCCCATCGAATAGATGACATCCCAGATGCGTTGGCGTATCTGAGCGTCGTAGGCTTCGTCCCAACATGTGCCTATGGGATGGTCGCTGGATATCGGGCACCATTGGTAGTTGCCTTGATGCACGTTGGCGGTGGGCACCCAATCGATGCGGTTGACGCGCCACGACCCCTTGACGCCCTTCTTGCCGGCGAACTGGATGCGTGCGGTCACACCCTGATTGTTGACCAAGGTTTCCGGCGTGTTCGCCGACTCGGTGACGGCGTTGCCCAGACCGTAGATAATCCACGTGCCGTTATAGTTCTCGATGGGCTGCGCACAATGGCAACCGGCACCGTAAATAACGTCGAAGGCACCAGTGTCGGCAAGCTCATGGGCTTCCGAAATCTGCCAGGAATCGGCGTAATCAAGGTATTCCTGCACCGAGTGCATGGCGATGGCCACCACATCGGCACCTTGCTCGCGGGCCTTGTTGGCCTTGTCTACCGCGCGCTGGATGTCGCTGTCGTGATTCGGGTCGCCGTCTTCGCGCAGACGATCCACCTGCCAGTCCTCGTCGGCGGTCATGCCGTTGAGGGAGACCGTGCCGGTGACCAGACCCAGCTTGCCGCCGGCCGGTCGGGGAATCGATGACCAACGGTTTGGTGGAGTCGGCTTCGGTTTTGTACGAGCCGGTCTGGGCGATGCCATTGGCCTCAAGCGTGTCCCACAGACGGGCGATGCCATCCGCCCCCTGATCCCAGGAATGGTTGGTGGCGTGTGTGCAGGCGTTGTATCCCACGTTGCGGGCGGCATCCGCCACTTCCGGCGGAATGTTGAAGATCGGGTACGCGGCATATGGGCCGCCGCGCTGGGCGATCGGGGTTTCGAATTCGCACACGGCGATGTCCGAAGCCTGAATGTACTGCTTCATCGGCGCGAACAGCGGGTCGAAGTTGAAGCGGTGCCATCCGTGGCGTTGGGGTTCGGGCCTTGGAAATGGCTCCACAATCCCTCATGGAACAACAAATCGCCGTTGACCAGCATGGCGATGCAGTCCGTATCCGGGCAATCCGGTGAATTGCCGTGATGTTCGGTCACCGGTTTGGGCGTGTTCTTCGCTTTATTCAACGCGACGTCCGACACTCCGGCGTGTGCGGGGCCATTGCCGTCCGTGCGATGGGTTGCGAACCATGCGCCGATGCCCAGCGCAACGGCGAGCACGATCACGAACACGATAATCAGCGCCGCACGGTTGGTTCGTGTCGAGTTGGAGCGATGTTGCCCCTGCCCAGCGATATGGCTCATCTTTGCCCGCCCTTCGGAACTCTTCTTCTCTCTCTAGGGTACCGCCCAGTCTCGGTCAAGTACTAGCGGGGGAGGGAGGCGATGAGCAAGCGATTGGACAAGCAATATACTAAACCGGTTAATCTTCAATCACCATTCACGAACACCACGGCAAAAGTCTCACTTAGTGGACATTTTTCTTTCGTCGCTCGGACTTTTCCCGACGTGCCGCACTCGTTCGCCCACTAAAATGGCGGTTTGGAGGCGGACGGACAATGGCGTACCTCCGACTCCGCTTACCACAAGCGGAGACCGCCCGTCCTCGGTTATTTCAGGAGTTACTTAACCCGGAGTTTCCGGAAAACAAAAAAGTTCCGAGCTTTCACCCGGAACCTTAATCGGCGGAGTCAGAGGGATTCGAACCCTCGAGCCGTTTACACGACTAACACCTTAGCAGGGTGCCCCTATCGGCCACTCAGGCATGACTCCACGTTACGCAATAATGCGCAACAGCAAATTACTGTACCACGTCCTGCGGATACGGCGTGCCGAACGACACATTATTGAACGTCCGCGGGTGCGGCGTCGCCGGAGAACGTAACGATAACCGCGCAAATCACCAACGCCACACCGACGATTTCACCAACGCTGGGAATCTCGCCGAACGCCAGTCCCACGGCCACCGCCATGGCGGGATTGATGGATTGCATTACCGAAAATGCGCCGGATGTGGTGCGTCGCAGCGTGATCTGCTCCACCACATAGGGAATGAACGAGGCCATCAGGGAAATCACAAACAGCAGAGCCAGCAGCTTCAGCGAGCCGCCGGGCTCAAGCGCCCACGTGGCATCGGCCTTGGGGTGAACCACATGAGCCACAGCCGGCACGCCAAGGAACAGGGACTGGACCAGCCAGCCGATGGTCACGGCGATGCACAGATTATCCAGCGAATTGCCGCCAGCCGCCACGCGCCGGCCGGTGATGATATACATGCCCCACATCGACCCGCCGATCAAAATCGCAATCAGACCATACAAAAACGTGCCATTGCCGGACGGATTGGCCAATGATATGCCAGCTAACAGCACCACACCGACCGCCGCGATACCGATACCGACCCGCTCGCGCCAGCTTTTGCCGGTAATCACCGCCACCGAAAGCGGTCCCAAAAATTCGATAGACACGGCAATGCCATATCCATATTGCTGATGGCCACATAAAACAGGGTATTCATCAGCACCAGCGAGCAGCCGAGCAGTACGACCAGCCCCCAGCTGCGGGCGTCGCGGTGAAACAGTTGCGCTCGCTTCGCCTTGTTCCAGGGCCTGCGCCACAGCAGCAACAGCACCGCCATGAATCCCACGCGATACCACACCGAGTACAGCGGATCGAGCTGGGTGAACGCAAGTTTGGCGACGGCCGTAGCCAAATAAATCACCAGTGCCTCACCAATCACGATAAGAACCACGGGAACACGGTTGAGGATACCGACCACTGCCTTCTTCATGAGGTTTACGCTACTCGGAGAGCCGGGACAGCGCGCATTGACTTGGAAGGCGTTACGGACAGTGACGCAATGTGGACGATTCCGTGGAATCGCACCCACCATGCGAAACAGCCGCACAGTGCGTAAACCCTTGGAATTCCGGCGATATTCGGCATTATGACAATGAGCGCCGCGTCATGCGCGCCACATAGTGAGCATGACCTCGTTCGGCATTCCTACAATGGTGGCATGAGCACCGCACCGAGACTTGAGGCCGCCAAACGCGATTGGGGCCACGACGAGACCGGATGCACCGTGCTGCATATCGACATGGATGCCTTCTATGCCTCATTGGAGGTGGCGCGCAACCCCGGGCTCAAAGGCAAGCCGGTAATCATCGGCACCGGGCCGCGCGCGGTGGTGTCCGCCGCGAGCTACGAAGCCCGGAATACGGCATCAATTCGGCGATGCCGGCCGCGCGCGCCCATCGGTTGTGCCCGAACGGCATTTTCTGCCAGTGGATATGGCGTATTACCGCATGATGTCGCACCGAATCATGCATGAGGTGTTTTTGACCGTCACCGACCGGTTCGAGCAGGTTTCGGTGGACGAGGGCTATATGGATGTGTCCGCCGCACTGCTGGAGTGGGGGCGGCCGAGCGCGATCGCGCGTGGATTCGCGCTCAGGTGGCCGAGCGCTTCCACGTGACGTGTTCAGTGGGTATCGCCTGTAACAAACTGGTGTCCAAAATGGCCTCGACCAATGCCAAGCCGGACGGCATGCTGCTGATTCCCGCGGCCCGCTCGGCCGAATTCGTGCAGATGATGCCATTGCGTGGTATTCCGGGAATCGGGCCGTCTTTGGAGAAGCGGCTTAATGCTTGGGGCGTGCATTCGGTGGCTGAATTGGCTCAGCTGGATGAGGCTGCATTGACTCGTGCCACTGGCTCCCCGGCTGCGGCACGTGGATTATGGGCGGCCTCGCACGGGTTGGATTCCCGCGAAATTACCACGGTACGCGAGGAGAAATCCATTGGGTCCGAGGAAACCTTGGCCGAGGATACACGCGATATGCGCGTGGTGTGTGGGCTACTGCGTTCGGCCTGCGACGAAGTAACCAGCACGCTGCGGCGCAAGGGGCTGGTGGCGCGCACGCTGACGGTGAAGTTGCGGTTCGCCGACCTGAGCTATCAGACCCGGTCTTTTACGATGGAGCGGCCGACCGATACGGCCGGCGTGCTGTACCCGGAATGCGTGCGGCAGCTGAAAGTCATGCTGGGGCTACCGGCCTCGGCGGAGTCTGCCACTCCCCTGCCAAAACTATTCGCTTGGCCGGTATGAGCACGTCTTCGCTCAGTAAGGCGGCGGCTACGGCCGTGCAGCCTTCACTGGATGACATGCTCGAAGAGGCCGACAATGCCCGCGGCCAGACCTCACAGGCGCGTTTGCATGATGCCGAGGCCGCACTGGACGCTGTGCGCCGCAAATTCGGCAACAAGGCCGCCCAGTTTGGGGCGTGAACGGCTCAACGCCACTTACGATCTCATTACGCCGTGAGACGTTCGCAGGCGGAACGGATGGCCTCGTCGGTGGCGGTGGCGGAGAAACGCAGGTAGGCGGGAGCGCCGTAGAATTCGCCGGGGCTGGGATGATGCCGATCTTGGCGAGCTCGGCCATATCGGCCCAGCAGTCGCCGGACTTGGCCTTGACCCATACGTACAGCGCGCCGGAGGGCATTTGTGCCGAATAGCCATATGCCTTCAGTGCGTCAACCAGCGCGGATAGGCGGCGACGGTAACGCCTCCATTGCTCGTGCACAGCGGCTGTGTCCTTCAGGCCTGCGGCCATGGCGGCCTGCACTGGGCCAGGGATAATCTGGCCGATCTGCTTGCGGTATTCGGCCATTTCCTTGACCAGCCGGTAATCGCCGGCAATTAGAGCCGTACGGTAGCCGGCCATGTTGGACTGCTTGGACAGCGAGTAGAGCACCAGGATGCCAGCTGCCGAACCTTCACACACATGTGGATTCAGGGCACATGGCGTGGCGGAGAGACTGAATGCGGTATCGGAGGCGGGCTCGTTGGATTCGGCCACCGGTGCGGCAGGCACAGACGCAGCAGATGCAGACGCGGCAGGCGCAGAGGACGCGGCTGTATTGCGGCGCACCGAACGCCAGTCCATTAACGCATAGCATTCGTCGGAGAGCACCACGGCACCGATGCGACGGGCAGCAGCCACGATGTCGGTCAGCCAGTCAGCGGAGATGACCTCGCCGGAGGGATTACACGGCGAGTTGATCCAGATGGCCTTGACGTTCGGAATATTCACCCAGGAATCGACGTCGGTCACATCATCGACTTTGACCACGGTGGCGCCGGCAAGTTGGTACCGATTTCGTAAGTCGGGTAGGAGACAGCCGGTTGGACGACCACATCGCCTTCGCCAAGGTGCAGCAGGCTGGCCATCAGCGCCACGGCCTCCTTGGAACCCACGGTGGGTACGGCGCAGCGTTGATGGATTTCAGATCCACCCCGCGCAGTTCGCGGAACCATGTATCGATAGCGCCTTAAGGTCGGCGGTGCCGGCGGTGACCGGGTATCCATGGGCGTTGGGGCGTCTGCGCCGGCAACCAGCGCCTGCTGGACACTGCTCGGCACCGGGTCCACAGGCGAGCCTACGGACAGGTCGATCATGCCACCCGGCACGGTTTTGGCGGTGGCTTTGAAGCCGGCGATACGAGACCAGTCGTATGGCGACGAATATGCGTGGAAGCCCATGAGAACCCCTTTCTTGGACGGTATGTTCCTAAGATACGACGAACCCTCGGCCGTGATAGACCGAGGGCTCAATCCGAACTATGCGCTGTGTGCAGCGCTTATCCGCAAATCAGCTTACTGGTTCTGCGGCGGCAGCGCGGCGACCTGTTCCGGGTCTTTGCCGATTGGACCATTGGCGGAAGCGCCGCCCAAATCGCCGACTTCAGCGAAGAAGTTGACAGCGGCATCCTTGTACCAAGCCCACTCGTCCGGCAGATCATCCTCATAGAAGATGGCCTCGGTGGGACACACCGGTTCGCATGCACCGCAGTCGACGCACTCGTTGGGGTTGATGTACAGCGAGCGGGAACCTCGTAAATGCAGTCGACGGGGCACTCGTCCACGCAAGCCTTGTCCTTGACATCCACGCAAGGCTGAGCGATTACATATGGCATGGAATCCTCCTTAACAAATACTGATACAAGGGTACGCGCCTGTTGGGACGCTCCTCGCTCTCAGCCGTTAACGGCCTTATCGGTTTCGGCGGACAGCGTTTCGGTCAGGTCGCCCTTGCCGAGGCGCGCATGCCAGTAGCCGTAGCCGAAGTAGATGGCGAAGCCGACCACGAGCCACACCACGAAACGAATCCAGGTGAGCACGGACAGGTTGAGCATCAACCAGAAGTTGGCCACGGCGATGAGGATCGGAATCCACGGGCTGCCGGGCATCTTGAAGGCGCGCGGCAGGTCGGGGCGCTTCTTGCGCATAATCGGGATGGAGATGGCCACCAGCGTGAAGGCGGACAGGGTGCCGATGTTGACCATGTCGGAGAGCACGCCGATGTCGAAGAAGGCGGCCACGAGCGCCACCACCGCGCCGACGACGATCTGCAGAGCGGCCGGGGTGCCATGCTTGCCGGTCTGGACAGGCCGCGCGGCAGCAGACCATCGCGGCTCATGGCGAAGACGATACGGGTCAGGCCGAGCAACAGCACCATAACCACGGTGGCCAGGCCCAGCACGATGCCGAAGCTGATGATCTTGGCGGCCCAGTCGGCGCCCACCAGTTCGAAGGCGGTGGCCAGCGAGGGGCTGTCTTGCTTGGCGAGATCGGCATAGGAGACCATGCCGGTGGTCACCACGGCCACGAGCATGTACATGACAATGATGAGCAGCATGCCCACGCCGATGCCGAGCGGCACGTTCTTGTGCGGGTTCTTGGTCTCCTCAGAGGCGGTGGCCACCACGTCGAATCCGATGAACGCGAAGAACACGAGCGCCGCGCCCGAGAGGATGCCAGGAACGCCGTACACGGATGGGGTCATGCCGGTGGCGAACTGCCACAACGGCTGGGTCATCACGCCGGTGACGGCGGAGGAGCCTTCCACGGTGGAGGCCGGCTGGCTCGGCGGAATGAACGGGGTGAAGTTGGAGGCCTTGACGTAGAAGAAGCCGACGATCACCACAAAGAACACGATGGCGATCTTGAGCACGGTCATAGCACCGTCCACGCGGGCGCCGATCTTGGTGCCGAATACGAGCAGCGTGGTAAAGAACGCCACGATGATAATCGGGGCGATATCGATGTGGAAGGAGCCGAACGTCAGGTTGGTGTTGGCGTTCCAGCCCATCAGGCGCATGAAATCGTTGAGGTATACGCCCCAATATTTGGAAATCACGGAGCCGGCCATCAGCATTTCCAGGATCAGATCCCAGCCGATGATCCAGGCCATGATCTCGCCGACCGTGGTGTAGGTGAAGGTGTAGGCGGAGCCGGCCACCGGAATCATCGAAGCGAATTCGGCGTAGCACATCACGGCGGCGCCGCACACGAGCCGGCGATCAGGAAGCTGATGATCACGGCCGGGCCGGCGTGGAAGGCGGCGGCCTGCGCGCCCACCGAGAAGATGCCGGCGCCCACGGCTACGGCCACACCCATGATTGACAGATCCCACCAAGTCAGGTTGCGCTTGAGCTTGCGGCCCTCTTCACCGGTTTCGGCAATGGTCTGTTCGACGGATTTTGTACGGAACAGTTGCATAGTGCTCTTCTTTTTTCTCTGTTGTTTGCGCACCGAATGCGCACAATACCGACAATCGAGTATAGAAGAGCCCGCGTGTCTTGTCTATTAATAAGACTCAGAGTCCGCAATATATGGGATTAATAACCCACTCCATCAATCAATAGCGCGATTACAGCACACCGACGCAGACCGGTTCGGGCACCAAGTCCACTCCGAACGCGCTCTTGACTGCCTGCTGAACCGCACGCGCCAAAGCTGCGATATCGGCCGCGCTCGCTCCCCCACGATTGGTCAAGGCCAGCGTGTGCTGCGTGGATAGACTGGCCGGCGCGTCCGCATCGACCTTATATCCCTTATGGCAGCCGGCATGGTCGATGAGCCAGGCGGCGGACGTCTTGGTGCCGGGAGTGCCGTCAGGCAGAGTCGCGTCGAACTTCGGCGCATCTTCGGGCAGGGCGCCGCTTGGTCGGCGGTCAGAATCGGATTCATAAAGAACGAGCCGCAGCTGTGGCGATTGTAGTCGGGAGCAGGCAGACCGTCATCGCCAACGGGAATGCCGGCGGCCTCATTGAGGGAGGCCAGACGCTCCAGATCGGTCAGGATATTGGCCTCGCGCTTGGCGGTGGCCATGTCAGGCAAGGCGTAGCGAGTAGGGTCCTCGAGCATGCCCTTGGCGGCACGTACTGCGAGCACGGCTTTGCGGATGTCGGCGGTGGCCATACGGTCGCCCACTTCGACGCCAAGCGCTTTGGCAAGCTGTCCGTAACCTACCGTGCCTTCGGCCGAGTGGGTCAGGGGCAAGGTGACGGAAGCACCACGTAACGTGCGTCGGGAAGAATCGGCCGGCGGCGGCCGGGGCCGGCGTACATGCTGGTCTTCAGTGCGGAGTATCGATAGCCGAATCGAAGATCGGCGGGTGTGAGGTCGCGCGTTGTTTTGGTGTCTCGATCCCAGACTTCCACCGATTCGACCGAAGTGGCGACTTCCTGCCCGTAGGCACCGATGTTCTGCACCACGGAAGCGCCGACTGTGCCGGGAATGCCGGACAGTCCCTCGACGCCCTCGAGCCCGAGCTCTACGGTGAAGGCCACGAAATCATCCCAATTGCACCGGCCTCGGCATTGACATGCACGGTGCGATCCTCGCCCTCTACCGGTGCAGCCTCGTCCGGCACAGTGATGAGGCGTCGGGCGTCTCGAACCACCACGCCGTCAAAAGGCTTATCGGAAACAAGCAGGTTGGAGCCGCCACCGACGACGACCAAGGGCAGGCCTTTGGAATCGGCTTCCTCCACGGCTTCGATGAGTCCCACGCGCGTGGTCGGCTCGATGAAATGGGCGATGGGGCCGCCCACGCCCATGGTGGTGATGTCTGCAAAGCTTGTCATGGCTTACTATCTTAGTGGCGCAGGTGCGATATCGAGGCAATCATCGGCTGAAACGCAGAACGCCCGCGTCTGAACGAAGGTGGCGCGGGATTTCTGCCGTTTTGGCGGCCCGAAACGCAGAACGCCCGCGAGGGGTTCGTTCAGACGCGGGATTTCTGCCGTTTCTCACGCGATGCGGATACTGATTCCGCACCCTACTACTCGGCTCTGGAGTCAATACGCAAAAACCCGGCCGAATGGGCCGGGTTTTGTAAAGCTGTGATGCTTGCGATCAACGAGTCTCGCGGTGCACGGTCTGCTTGCCGCAGCGCGGGCAGAACTTCTTGAGCTCAAGACGGTCGGGCGTATTACGACGGTTCTTAGTCGTAATGTAGTTACGCTCCTTGCACTCGGTGCATGCCAGCGTGATGCCCGGACGGATGTCGGCGCTCTTAGCCATTGTCATTCACCTCTGTGTTCTTAGGTATAGTGCGCGCCCACCGGTTAGCGGGCGCGATTTGTAGCGAGGAAGAGGCTCGACTCTTGACCTTACGATTATGAGTCGTACGCTCTAGCCAGCTGAGCTACCCCGCCAGAGAGCCCCGAGTGAG
>ENA-OQDF01000527-OQDF01000527.1-human-gut-metagenome-genome-assembly--contig:-NODE-527-length-15825-cov-1.899478_pt1 | contig 15825 bp, 22 predicted proteins | sample MGYA00242769_ERZ504597 | MGnify/ENA primary metagenome ERZ504597 (study PRJEB26092, sample SAMD00036305) | human gut metagenome | host: Homo sapiens | study: EMG produced TPA metagenomics assembly of...
ATATCTTTAGGAGTTTCCAGCAATTCAAACAGTATTGGATAGCTCTTTGTCTATCTCTACGTACATATTTCTATATACGCTGACTATTTTGTTCGCCTAACTCATGATTAAAATCACAAGTGTGCGGTTCACAATAATCAAACTAGACATGAATTATCAACCTTTATAATAATCTCTCATTCCATATTTTTCTACTAATTTGTAACGTAACTTCTGGAGCATTACTACTATCAATTACCACATCTGCACGTTTTTGCTTTTTCTTCTAAAGACATCTGTGCATCTATTCTGCTTATTGCTTCTTCTTTAGTTAAGCCATCACGATTTTGAATGCGCTCTATTTGCAACTGTCTGCTGATTTTTACAACCCAAACTTCATCTGCAAATTTATCCCAATTAGCTTCATATAAAAGAGGTATATCTAAGATTACTACTTCTATACCATTTTGTCTACACTCATCTATTTGTTTTACAATTTCATCTCTAATCAACGGGTGCATTGTTGTATTCATCCATGTTTTTCTTTTTCATCAGTGAATACAATCTGCCCAATGAGTCTACGATTTAAACTATTATCTGCATTTAAAACTTTATCACCAAAATGATTTACATACGCTTGCCAAATTGATTTTTTAGGCTCAGATAGTTGTCGAGCTATAGCATCACCATCAATGATAAAAGCTCCTTTTTGTTTTAAATAAGCACTAACCGTACTTTTTCCACAAGCTATACCACCAGTAAGACCTATAATCTTCATAAAAATCCATCCTTTCTAGCTTTAAATTTATTTATCATCATTTAATTTTTGACAATTAGGGCAAAAATAAGTACCTCTACCATTTAATACGATTTTAGTTATTAAATTATGGCAAAATCTACATTCTTTGCCTTTGCGATTATATACATATAATTTATCTTGATGACTTCCTTTTTCACCTAAACCATTGCGATAATCGCGAAAACTTGTACCGCCATCTCTTATACCTTCATTTATAACCAAGTTAATAGCTTGATGAAGTCTTTCTATTTCTTCATCACTTAAAGAATTTGCTTTGCGTTCTGGATGAATTTTACTGATGGCTAATGCTTCATCTACATATATATTGCCCAAACCTGCCACATTTTTTTTGATTTAATAAAAATGGCTTTATTTTTGTTTTACTCTTATCTAGACAATCTTTTAAATACTCTATAGTAAAATTTGAAGATAATGGTTCTGCACCTAAAGTATATAGCCCTTTTAAGCGAGAGATTTCATCTGTAGTTATTAAATCCAAAGTTCCTAATCTGCGAATATCTGCATATATCAATTTAGTTTTATCTTCTAAATGATATATTACACAACTATATTTATCTATATCCTCATTTTCCTGTTTATATAATAGCTTTCCTGTCATTCGCAAATGAATGATATTTAATCTGCCATCATCTAAGGACATGATGATATATTTTCCTCTGCGTTTTAAAGATTTGATAATTCTATCTTGCAAAAGCTTTTTATATTCATCACTACTAGGAGATTTTATTACATCACCTTTTATGATTTCTACATCTACGATTTTTTTTTATTTTCGATAAAATCTTTAATTCCTACGACAATATTTTGTACTTCTGGCATTTCAGGCACAAAACCACCACCTTTTTATAATTAATTTACTTTTTATTTTGCTTCTGCCCAGTTTTTACCATAATTAATATCAATGATAAGTGGCACTTTTAAACTAGCTGTATTTTGCATAGCTGTTGTCAAAATTTCTGATACTTTTTCTATTTCTTCTTTTACAACTTCTAACACTAATTCATCGTGTACTTGCAATAAAATTCTACTTTTCAAATTAGCTTCTTTTATCGCTTCACTAGCTCTGTTCATCGCAATTTTTATGATGTCAGCTGCTGTTCCTTGGATTGGTGTATTCATAGCCATGCGTTCTGCTAATGCACGCTGATTAAAATTACCGCTCTTAATCGCTGGCAAATAACGGCGACGACCAAATAAAGTCGTAACAAAACCATCTTGATGTGCTTTTTCTACAATTTCATGCATGAATTCTTCACGCCACTACATTCTTGTAAATAATTATCTATATATTCCCCAGCTTCTTTTGGCGAAATATGCAGATTTTTTGCCAAACCAAAAGCACTTATACCATAGATAATACCGAAATTTACAGCCTTTGCCTTACCTCTAAGTTCTGAAGTAACTTCATCTATAGGCACTTTAAATACTTGAGCTGCTGTCGCTGTATGAATATCTTGATTATGACAAAAAGCATCTATAAAATGTTTATCCTCTGACATATGAGCCATTATTCTAAGCTCAATCTGAGAATAGTCAGCAGATAAGATATAATCATAACCTTCGCCAGGCTCAAATAGACTGCGAATTTTTTTTACCTTCCGCTGTGCGTACAGGAATATTTTGCAAATTCGGCTCAGAACTGCTGAGTCTTCCTGTTTCTGTTACAGTCTGATTGAAACTTGTATGAATTCTCTTAGTCTGTGGATTGATTAATGCTTTCAAGCCATCTAAATACGTAGTTTTTAATTTATTTAACATACGATAATCTAAATCTTAGCGATAATAGGGTGAGCATATATTAAATTTTCTAGTACTTCCGCATTTGTAGAATATCCTGTCTTTGTCTTTTTCAAAGCTGGCAAGCCCAATTTATTGAATAAAATATCGCCTAATTGTTTTGGTGAATTAATATTAAATATTTCTCCAGCCAATTCATAAATATCTTGCTCTAAAGCTGTGATTTGTTTATACATCTGTTCATTCATATCATTGAGTTTTTGCTCATTAATATAAATACCTACAGTTTCCATATCACAAAGCATTTTAGCAAGTGGTAATTCTATCTGTTCATAAAGATTTACCATTTTTCATCAGCTAATTTATCCGCCAAAACATTACTCAAATCAGCTAAATGTCTTGCACCGCAAATTAATTTTTCTTCTTCATTGAGATTTTCCCATGGAATTTCTTCTTCAATATCTGCCATTTGCCACAATACATTCATTTCATAGCTTCGTTTAGCAGGTTCTAAAAGATATGCCATAAGCAAAGTATCATAAATCTTACCTTTTAAATCTAAATTCAAATGATAAAACATTTTTACATCATAAACAAATTTAGTGATTGTTTTATCTTGCAATACTTCACTGAGTTTATCTATATCTTCTTTTGCTCTTATGATACCGAGACTATCTTTACAACAAATAGCCATCATATCAATGGATATATCCGGCACTTTTCCTTCAAATAAAACCATAAAGGAAACAGATTTTTCAGCTTTTATCTTTGATATTAAAGCATCAATTTTATCTTGCGTAAATTCCTCATAAACTGGCATAGTAGCTTCAAAATTCAAAGCCAATTCAGTATCATCATTTTGACTTACAACTTCTAATTTATCAGCTAAGACCTTTTTCATACGAGTCAAAACTGTTTTCAACTCATATTTGACAAAAATCATTTAGTTTTTGCAAATTAGGAGCCAATTCAAACTCTTGTGGTTTAAAATCCATATCTACTTCACAGCATATAGTAGCCAATTTATAAGATAATCTAGCTAATTCTTGATTTTCCTGTAATTTTTCTTTTAATTTTTTACCTGAAACATTATCTATATTATTCAAGAGATTTTCTAAATCTTGATATTGTGATAATAATTTCAAAGCTGTTTTCTCGCCAATTCCTGGCACACCTGGAATATTATCTGAGCTATCACCCATCAACGCTTTTATATCAATTAATTTTATCGGTTCAAGACCTGCATATTTTTCTTTAAATGCTTCTTCATCAAAAAATCTGCATATCCATGATACCGCGTTTAGTGAGCATAACTTTTAAATTAGGACGAATTAATTGCAAAGCATCTTTATCACCTGTTACAATCAAGGCTTCATAATCTTGACTAGCTGCTTTTGTTGCCAAAGTACCGATGATATCATCTGCTTCATAATTATCTTTTTCAATAAAAGCAATACCCAGAGCTTCCAAAAATTCACGTAGTAACGGTATCTGTGATTTTAATTCATCTGGAGTTTTTTCTCTTTGTCCCTTATACTCTGCATACATTTGTGTACGAAAAGTTTGACGACTTTTATCAAAAGCCACAACTATATTATCTGGCTTATATTCTGTTAGGATTTTTCCCAACATATTAGAAAAACCCATAATAGCATTTGTATATATGCCACTTGAAGAAGTAAGTAATGGCAAAGCAAAAAACGCTCTATACATTAAACTACTACCATCTATAATAATAAATCTTTTCTTATTATCTTCTCTTCGTTCCACAATGACCTCCATTATTTTTTAACATCTGTATTTGCTTTTTCCTGTTTGTTTTTCTTATCTGTTACAGCTTTTTTATCGGATTGTGTATTATTATCTTGTTCAAGATTTTTATTATCGTTTTCCATTAAATTAATTTTTCATCTGTTTGTTTTTTAGGAACAACAATTTCTTTATTTGTAGTATTAGCAGGGATATCTACTACATTTTTATCAGCAGTAATTTTATTTAAAGTTATTTCTGTAACATTTTTATTTAAGCTATAATCATAATCAAAAATATTTGCTATATCTGTCAAACGCATATAAGCTACATTACTATAAAGACTGATATCAGCTTCACCTTTTTGTGTTTTTACTAAATTATTATCCATAGTTATTGGCGTATTTAATGTAGTAGCCAAAGCTTTTACTGGTACATAAATTAAATTTTTATAATTAACTGCTTTATAATTAAGTTTTTTACCATTAAACATAATATTTACAGGTGCTGCTACATAATTTGGTTGACCATTGGATAATTCTATAGATTTAGCCACAGCTTCATCAGTTATAAAATCAGCTATACCATAACCTTTTAGACCTTGTTTTACAAAATCTACTGTTAAATTTTGCATATCATATCCATCTGGATAAATATAATAAGCTACTCTACCATCAAAAGTTTTATCAATAACTAAACGGTTGTACATAATTTGAACTTCTGTACCAACTTCAACTTTATCAAATACTTTTTCTACATCGGCTTCAACCATACGTACACAACCATTAGAAACATAATGACCTACAGAATCTGGTCTGTTTGTTCCATGTATACCATAATTGCCACCAATGCCAATCCAACGATAACCAAGTGGATTATCTTCACCGGAAGGAATAACTACGCTTACATCAGCAGGGTCTGTCCAAGTAGGATTTACAATTTTTTCTACAACTTTATAAAAACCAACTGGAGTTTTAGTTTCTATTTTACCTACGCCAACAGGATACATCTCTATACATTTATCATTATCATATAAACGCAATGAACGTGCTGGTATATTTATCAAAATCCAACGTTTTACAGTATTTACATTATTATTTACCTGTATATCCGTTGCTTATCAGCTCCACCAATCTTATCTTGCGCTGTATTTTCAGCTTGTGCATATGCTACTGTATTAAATACAAACATCACGCCTAAAAGCAAAAATACGATAAATTTTTTCATTATGAATCACTATTCCTTTGCTCCAAAAAATTATATTATATCGTTTACATAATATCACATTTTATTCGTAGTATCTATTATCTAGCTAAAATACTACCATCTTTATCTACTTATACTCATTAGAAATTTTTATATAGACAAGCCTTCTTTATAGTTTTATAATTGATAGTGCTATTCAGCAGAGTAGATATTTGTGCGTTAAGTGTCAAATAGACGGGGAGTTGCTATTTGAACGAAAGTTTTTCTTGCGGTACAAATATCGCATCCCGCTGCTACATGAAGGAATATTCCTCCTATGTGGCAACGCAATATCAAGGAGGTTTAATCTCATGTACAACAACTCATCATTATCATCTATCGTTTATGGTGGTATTTTCATGGCTTTAACAATTTTATTTACTTATGTTTTTGCCATTCAAACCACTTTCATTCGCGTAGATTTTGCTTTTATTCCGATTTGTTTATATGCCATGCGTTTTGGCACGACAAAAACTATTATTATGTCAGCTCTTGCAGATATTATCGGTAGCAATCTTTTTATGCCAGGTTTATATTTTCCTGGATTTACTATAAGTGCTATTGCCTCTAGTTTTATTTATGGCAAATTTCTTTATAAAAAAACTATTACTTTAAAAAAATTATTGCTTATGAATTTAACTATTTTCTTATTTGTTGATTGTATTCTCAACAATATCTGGCTTACTTTAATGTATAAAGATGCTGCTACTTCTTTTTATATCATGCGTATCGTAAAATCAGTTCTTCTATTACCGATAAAGCTGCCATTTTATATAATATTTATAAGCCTTTACGCTACTTTATCCTCAAATATAATAATTAAAATTTAATATATTTTATATTGGAGATTTTATTATGGGTGATTTATTTTTATTATTTCTAATCGTTGTAGTTTTTCTTTATACATTCTGGGACGATGTATTCACTGACACTAATCAATTTTAATGTAAAAATACTCTAGAGCTTATATTGCTCTAGAGTATTTTTTTTATAAATAAAATTGATTGTCTTTACGTTCACTACACAATGGAGTCAAATGAACACGTAAATTTTCCAATACTCTATTATCCACAAAACGACAATTTATCGGACAAACTTTTACACAACGTAAGCAAGAAATACATTTTTCACTATTACATTTATAAGTCTTACTATCAATAGCACCTGTAGGACATTCACTTGCACATTTACCACAGGCTACACAATTTTCTTTTACAAAATCTGGCGCCATTGGTGCTAATTTTACTTCTTTATAAGGTCTATTTCCTAGTATTTCATCTACTAATAAAACATCTTCTTGAAGTTTATTTTTTACCTTTTGCATAAAACTTATCAATTCAGCTTTATCTTTTCTATCTGGTCTACCCTTGCCAAAGTCACGAATTATTGAATGCTCTGTTACAACTGCTGAACCTGCTAAAATTCTAAAACCTTGTTCTTTAGCCATATCAAATAATTCTATTAAAGTATCTTCTTGTGCTCTATTTCCATAGGTTACAACTATTATAGCTAATGCGTTATTACCTTTAATTTTGCTAAAACGTTCTTTAAAAGTAATAGGCACTCTACCTGCATATGAAGGAACACCTAAAAATACTAAATCATTTTCAGCTAAAGATATATCATCTAGATTTGTATTTCTTGATGTTAAATTTATATTTTTATAATTAGGGCTTATTTGCTCACTCAAAAATTGCAATACGAAATTTTGTTGTATCTGTTGGACTAAAAAACAGATTATAAACTTATCAATATCCATAATAATCTCTCCATTTATAAATATAAAGATTATATACAAATACAAAAAGAACCCATTAGCTTAACTAATGGGCCCTTTCTTTGTAATTTATCGATTAATATTAACCGATAACAACCATAGTCTGACCAGGTTTTACGCTATCGCCAGCGTTAACTGCGAAAGATTTAACTGTACCAGCAGCTGGAGCTGTGATTTCGTTCTGCATTTTCATAGCTTCAAGAATTAAAAGAACATCGCCAGCATTAACAGCTTGACCTACGGAAGCTACTAATTTTACAATTTTACCAGGCATTGGAGCAGTAACAGTGTTGTCACCAGCAGCAGGTGCAGCAGCAGCAGCTGGAGCAGCTTTTGGTGCAGGTGCAGCAGCAGCTGGAGCAGCTTTTGGTGCAGCAGCAGCAACTGGAGCAGCAGCTTTTACTTCTTCAATTTCAACTTCATAAGCGTTACCATTTACAGTGATGTTAAATTTTTTCACGACGTATTCCTCCAAGAATTATCTTTTTATTTGATTGATGATTTATTAAACAGCATCGCGTCTGCCAGCCATAACCCATGCATCGCTACGTTTAATACGAACAGCCATAACTTTATGACCAACCATCATTTCTACAGCAGCAGTAATAGCAGCTACTATTTCTTCACTGATAGGAGCATTATTATTTGCCATCTTAAAACTCTCTCCTCTTATTATAATGGAACATTACCATGTTTTTTCGCAGGACGTGCTTCACGTTTGCTTGCAAGCATGTTCAATGCAGTGATAATACGAGGGCGGGATTCTTTAGGTTCAATTACCATATCAATGTAACCACGTTCAGCAGCTTTGTATGGTGTAGCGAATTCAGCTACATATTCAGCTGTTTTTGCTGCAACATCAGGGTCTTTTCTGAAGATGATGTTTGCTGCACCAGCAGGACCCATAACAGCAATTTCTGCTGTAGGCCAAGCCATAACTTGGTCAGCACCGAGTTCACGAGAGCACATAGCAAGGTAAGAACCACCATATGCTTTACGAGTGATAAGTGTAATTTTTGGTACTGTTGCTTCGCAATAAGCATAAAGCATTTTTGCACCATGACGAATGATACCGCCATATTCCTGATCTGTACCTGGTAAGAAGCCAGGAACGTCAACGAGGTTAACGATAGGAATATTAAATGCGTCACAGAAACGAATGAAACGTGCTGATTTATCAGAAGCATTAATATCAAGGCAACCTGCCATTACAGCTGGTTGGTTTGCAATGATACCAACGGAACGTCCATCAAAATGAGCAAAACATGTAATGATATTTGTAGCATAATGCTGATGAACTTCATAGAATTCACCATCATCTACTAAGGAACGAATAACATCTTTCATGTCATAAGGCATGTTAGCGTTATCTGGAATTACAGTGTTTAATTCTTCATCCATACGGGATGGATCATCATTTGTAGGTCTTTCTGGAGCATCATCCATATTGTTGCTTGGTAAGAAGCTTAATAAGTAACGAATTTGTTCGATACAATCATCTTCATTTTCAGCAGCAAAATGAGCAACACCAGAAGTAGTGTTATGAGTCATAGCACCACCGAGCTGTTCAGCTGTTACTTCTTCAGCAGTAACAGATTTGATAACAGCAGGACCAGTGATAAACATCTGGCTAGTATTTTTTACCATGTAGATAAAGTCAGTAAGAGCTGGAGAATATACTGCACCACCTGCGCATGGTCCCATGATTACAGAAATCTGTGGAACAACACCGGAAGCGTCTGTATTTCTCTGGAAAATTCCGCCGTAACCAGAAAGAGCGTCAACAGCTTCTTGAATACGAGCCCCACCAGAGTCATTGATACCAACGCATGGAGCACCCATTTTCAAGGACATTTCTTGTACTTTCCAGATTTTTTTAGCATGCATTTCACCAAGAGAACCACCTTCAACAGTGAAGTCTTGAGCGTAAGCATATACTAAACGTCCATCAACTGTACCATAACCTGTAATTACACCTTCAGCAGGTAAATCTTTCTTTTCCTGACCAAGTTAGTGCAACGATGTTTTACAAACTGATCTAATTCTACAAATGTACCTTCATCAAAAGTTTTTCAATACGTTCACGAGCAGTCATTTTGCCTTTAGCATGTTGTTTTGCAACACGTTTAGGACCACCTGCTTGTAAAATATGTTCCTTTTTGGCATTCATGAGTCAATTCGTTCTTGAACTGTAGCCAAAGTTATACCTCCTTAATAAATCTATATCTATTAAAAAATTTAATATAGATTATTTTGTTTCATCTAAACGCTGAGCAAGTTCAACTAAGATACCGCTAGCTTTTGGATGAACGAATGCAATGCTGGAATTGCCAGCGCCGTAACGAGGTTGTTCATCAATCATACGAACGCCTTTTTCTTTCATTTCAGCGATAGCTCTTCAATGTTATCAACATTTAATGCAACGTGCTGAATACCAGAACGGCCACCATTTTTTGCAAGATATTTTGCAATTGGGCCATCTTCAGTTGTGGATTCTAAAAGTTCGAGTTCAACTTCACCGCATGGAACGAAGCTTACTTTTACTTTCTGATCTTCGATAACTTCATCTTCTTTAGTGATTTTAATACCTAAAACTTCTTCATAGAATTTTTTTTGCTTCTTGAAGATTTGGTACAGCAATACCGATATGGTCAACTCTGTTGATTTTCATTGATAAAACCCTCCTGATATAAATATTATATCTAAATTATTTTTTTAACATATTATCCATAATAGTATTAACTACTGTATATGGGTCATTCTGACGAGTTTCAATATCTTTTACATAAGCATCTAATTCGCCAGTTTCTACAATATGTTTTGTTATATAAGAACCAATAGATGCACTCAAGCGGTCCAATAACTCATTTTTAGCACGTTTATGACGTCTAATAGCTAATGTTCCACTTTCTACTAAATAATTTTGATGTTCAGTAATTGTATCTACTAATTCATTAATACCTTCGCCTCTACTAGCCATGACTTTTTTAACTGGAGGACGCCAATCTGGTGTTTCTCCATCAAGGTCTAGCATCATATTAAGCTCTGTATATAATTTATCTGCACCATCAAGATCTGCTTTATTGATAGTGAAGATATCACCAATTTCCAATATTCCTGCTTTTATAGCTTGGATATCATCACCAAGGCCTGGTACCATTACAACCATAGTAGTATCAGCCGCTTTAACGATATCAACCTCAGATTGTCCTACCCCTACAGTTTCTACAATAATTACATCTTTGCCAAAAGCATCCATAGCTTTTATTGCATCAGCTGTTTTATGAGATAAGCCGCCTAAGCTACCTCTTGTCCCCATACTACGGATAAAGACACCTTCATCGAGGGTTAAGCTGTTCATTCTTATACGGTCACCTAAGATAGCTCCGCCTGTGAATGGACTAGTTGGGTCAATAGCTATAATACCAACTGTTTTTCCCTGATTGCGATAAGCTCTTGCGAGTCTATCGGTAAGAGTGGATTTACCTGCACCTGGTGGGCCAGTAATACCAAGGACAAAGGCATGCCCAGTATGTGGATACAGTTTTTTCATGATTTCTACTGCAGCAGCTGTTTCATTTTCAATTGCTGTGATTGCACGAGTTAATGCTAAACGATTTCCATTTAACAATTCTTGAGCTATATCCATATAAGCACCACCTTTGATGTCAGCTCCTGTCCCTTATGCACAGAAGCCACAAATACATTTATATTAAAAATCATCTTGTCTCCTTATAGAGACTAAGAAAGACAAGATGATTTTCTTTATATTATTTAATTAATAACGTTAACTGTTAAAAATTAAGCTTCTTTTACGTGAGCTTTGATGAATTCAATAACGTCAGTTGTTGGTGTACCAGGAGTAAATACTTCTGCAATACCTGCTTCTTTAAGAGCTGGGATATCGCCTTCTGGAATAACGCCACCGCCGATGATTAATACATCGTTCATGCCTTTTCTCTAACAAGTTTTACAACTTTAGGGAAAAGATGTGGATGAGCACCAGAAAGGATACTCATAGCAACTACATTAACGTCTTCCTGTAAAGCTGCTTCTGCAATCTGTTCAGGAGTCTGACGAAGACCTGTATAAATTACTTCAAAGCCTGCATCGCGAAGAGCACGTGCTACAACTTTTGCTCCGCGGTCATGACCATCTAACCTGGTTTGCTACTAATACTCTAATCATTATATTTACCTCCAAATATCTTCACTTATTAAAGATTTACATGTGCTTCATATTCGCCGAATACTTTACGCATTACGCCACAGATTTCTCCGAGAGTTGCATAAGTTTTAACGGCAGCGAGGATATGAGGCATAAGATTTTCGTTTTCATCTTTACAAGCAGCTTCTAAGTCAGCAAGAGCAGCTTCTACAGCAGCGTTGTCACGTTTAGCTTTCATAGCTTCAACTTTAGCTTTCTGTTTTTCACCAACGGAAGCGTCAACTTTGAGAAGACCTTCAACTGGTTTTTCTTCGATCTGGAATTTGTTTACGCCGACAATTGTTCTAGCACCGGATTCAACATCCATTTGCCATTTGTAAGCACTATCCTGAATTTCTTTCTGGATATAGCCTTTTTCAATTGCAGATACTGCGCCGCCAATTTCGTCGATTTTTTTGATGTAATCCCAAGCTTCTTTTTCGATTCTGTTAGTCATAGCTTCAACATAGTAAGAACCAGCAAGTGGATCTACAACATCAGCTAAACCACTTTCATATGCAACAATCTGTTGAGTACGTAAAGCGATCATTACGGATTCTTCTGTAGGAAGAGCAAGTGCTTCATCACGGGAGTTTGTATGAAGGGACTGAGTACCACCCATAACAGCAGCTGCAGTCTGTAAAGCAACACGGATAATGTTGTTGTTAGGCTGTTGAGCTGTAAGCATGGAACCAGCTGTTTGTGTATGAACACGAAGCATCATGGATTTAGCTTTTTTAGCGCCAAATCTTTCTTTCATAACTTTAGCCCAGATACGACGGGAAGCACGGAATTTTGCAACTTCTTCAAGTACGTTGTTATGAGCATTCCAGAAGAAGGAGAGACGACCTGCGAAAGCATCAACGTCAAGACCAGCTTTGATAGCTGCTTCAACGTAAGCGATACCATCAGCAATAGTGAATGCGATTTCCTGAGAAGCAGTAGAACCAGCTTCACGAATATGGTAACCGGAAATGGAGATTGTGTTCCATTTTGGTACATATTTAGAGCAATATTCAAAGATGTTAGTGATAAGACGCATAGATGGACGTGGTGGGAAGATATATGTTCCACGAGCAGCATATTCTTTAAGAATATCGTTCTGGATTGTACCTTTTAATTGATCAGCAGGTACACCCTGTTTTTCAGCAACTGCAATGTACATAGCTAAAAGTACGGATGCAGGAGCATTGATAGTCATAGAAGTGGAAACTTTACCAAGATCGATCTGATCGAAGAGGATTTCCATATCTGCTAAGGAGTCGATAGCAACACCAACTTTACCAACTTCACCTTCGGAGATGTCGTCAGTAGAGTCATAACCAATCTGAGTTGGAAGGTCAAATGCACAAGAAAGACCTGTAGCACCGGATTCAATTAAATAACGATAACGTTTGTTGGATTCTTCAGCAGTGGAGAAACCTGCATACATACGCATTGTCCAGAAACGACCACGATACATAGTAGGCTGAACACCACGAGTATAAGGATACATACCAGGGAAACCAATTTCTTCTGTGTAGTCAGTACCTTCAATGTCAAGTGGAGTATATAAACGTTGTTCTGGAAGATGTCCACGTTCTGGGAATCTTGCAACTGTTTTTTCTACACTAGCGTTATATTCAGCTAAGCCAGCTTGGATTTTTTCTTTTTCATTGCTCATAATTTTAAATTCCTCCCTAAAAAGGTTATTATTTCATTGAACCTGTTTCCATGAATTTTTCATGCCAGGACAAAGCTTCTTTAATAATATGTGGAGTTTGTGCATGTTTTGTTGCAGCTTCTGCTCTTTCCAAATAATCCATTAACATAGGTTTATAATCTGGATGAGCACATTTGTTAATAACTTCACGAGCTCTTTCGCGTGGAGCAAGACCTCTTAAGTCAGCTAAACCTTGTTCTGTAACGATGATATCTACATCATGTTCTGTATGGTCAACATGAGAGCACATAGGAACGATAGAAGAGATAAGACCGTTTTTAGCAGTAGATGCTGTAAAGAAGCAAGTGAGGTAAGCGTTTCTAGCGAAGTCACCAGAACCACCAATACCATTCATCATTTTTGTACCCATGATATGAGTGGAGTTTACATTACCATAAATATCGCATTCAATAGCAGTATTCATAGCAATAACACCAATTCTTCTTACAACTTCTGGGCTATTGGAAATTTCCTGTGGACGAAGTAAAAGATGTTTTCTATATTCTTTGATATTTTCATAGAAACGTTTTAATCCGTCTGGAGATGGAGATAATGCTGTACCAGATGCAAAGTTTAATTTACCAGCATCAATTAAGTCAAACATACCATCTTGGATAACTTCTGTATATACAGATAAGTCTTTTAAATCAGAATCAACGAAACCGCTGATTACTGCATTTGCTACATTACCTACACCAGATTGTAATGGTAAGAGATTTTTAGGCATATGACCTTTTTTAACTTCATCTTGAAGAAGTTCAATGATATATTCAGACATTTTGTGATCAGCTTCACTAATTTCGCCAAATGGACGAGTTTTATCTGTAATATCACAAGGAACAATGCATTTAATTTTATCTGGAGTGCAAGGTATGTAAGGTGTACCAATACGGTCGTTAGCCTTAACAATAGGAATTGGAAGACGATGTGGTGGATCAAGAGGCACATAAACGTCATGCATACCTTCGAGTTCTAATGGTTGGCTAGTATTAACTTCTACTATAACCATATCTGCTTGTTGAACGAAAGAAGCTGTATTACCCATAGATGTTGTTGGGATAATGTTACCTTCTTCTGTAATAGCACAAGCTTCTACGATAGCAACATCTAGTTTACCATAGAAACCATAACGTAATAACTGAGCGGATTCACTAAGATGTAAATCGCTATAAGAGATTTCACCAGAGTTTATTAAATTTCTTAATAATTTGTTAGTTTGATATGGCATACGTTTATCGATACCATTAACTTCACAAGTGCACCATCAAGTTCTGGTCCTACAGAAGCACCTGTATATAAATTAATTTTAAATGGGTGTTCTTTCATGCGTTCAGCAAGAGCCAAAGGCACAGCTTTAGGATAACCAGATGGTGTAAATCCACTAGTTCCCACATTCATGCCTGGTTTAATTAACTCAGCAGCTTCTTGTGCACTGACAATTTTCGCATGCAAAGCTTTATTACGCACACGATCTAAAATGTCAATCATTAAAAATTCTCCTCCTTACCAAAATATATTGTTGCATTATTATGTCGTTGTTCCATTATATCATTGTCTAATACGATTAATCAAAGATTATTGTATCATTTATGAAATAATTTTTTATTTATAATTTTCAAACGGGAGAAAACCAAAGCGTTGGTCATGTTTCTGATTTTGCCTTAAAAGGCAGAAGTAATGTAATGATAGATGACATTTTATATTTTTATATCAGCACATATAGTGATAACGATATGAAAAATGTTTTGTATGCTGTAGACTTCTCAGAAATGAAAATGACACCTATATCTGAGAACCTATATTTACAAAAATTAATTCCTGTGGTTGAAATGAATAATCAAATCATTGCTTTACAGGGGAATGCTCTTTCAGACGGTTCTATGGATACTTTTCTTGAAATGATCACTAAAGATGGTGATTTAAGCAAATTAGTATTGATTCAAGCAAGGTATATTCAACTAGTGCAGAGTGTAACATAATCTATATTGATAGCGATAACGAGTATTTATATATCCTCGAACGAGCTAAGAATAATTCTGACACGCAATATTTTTTAAATAAATATGATCCTAACTTCATTTGTGTTGGGACAATTGACATAACTTCTATTTTTCGTGATTATGAAATAACCGATAATATTGGAGTGTTTTATGCTTTTGACAATTATTTTTGCATAACCGATTATTCTGGCGTTTCCATTATATGTAAATATATCGACAAAGAAATCGAAATGCTCTTATGTGAAGCTAATTTGGAGTACATTCCTAATTCAAATAATAAAACAGGTTATGAATTGTTCTACTTGAGAAACACAAATGATATTTATCGTCTAAATAAGCAAACAGGTGCTTTGGAAATTCAAAATTATTCTATGGAAAATGAACAATTTGTTATTCGATGTGTGTTATCGTCGGAAAATATGCTAATGATTTCAAAATATTCACTGTCAGAAACTGATACTAAAGATAAACTCTATTTAGTGCCTTTTACAGATAATTCTTTAAGTAATTCATAGTCTTTTATGCTCTTCTCTTTAATAATTGCAGATTTTATCTTGTTAATATTCCATTGAGGGATGACTGGTTTGCTTTACTCCCAAATTCCAATTTC
>ENA-OQDF01000529-OQDF01000529.1-human-gut-metagenome-genome-assembly--contig:-NODE-529-length-15787-cov-1.533653_pt1 | contig 15787 bp, 21 predicted proteins | sample MGYA00242769_ERZ504597 | MGnify/ENA primary metagenome ERZ504597 (study PRJEB26092, sample SAMD00036305) | human gut metagenome | host: Homo sapiens | study: EMG produced TPA metagenomics assembly of...
GCCTTACTGAATTTAATACCGATGCATACTCCCAAAATTGTAAAGATTATAGCATCATCACTGCTGCTCCTAAGCCGATGATATAGCCGAAACTTGTTCCATTCTCTTGTGATTTAATTAGGTAATTGAGCTTGTTTTTGCAATAGTATGAATTAAAAACCGGGTCAAAAATAAGACCTTTTCTCAATTAATCAAACTTGAAAAGCATAATTATTAGTAAATGGAACAATTTTGGACGAAATTGGTCGTTATCGTGCACAAATTGCTCGTTTTCGTACACGAAACCAAATAACACATCTTCTACGTTGAAACTACATATCCGTTTGGAAAGAAAGCATTACTTTTGTTTTGGGAAATAAAACTGTTCTAATACAAAAATGAATGATTGCATGAAGAAAGATTCGATTTGTAAATTTATTGTATCTGCATGTATTTCGATTAAGAGAGTCGGGGGAGGAAACTAATCCTCGTGTACGTGCCTTTTTCTCCAAATTCGGGTGGAGTGAACTTTCATACCGTTCGCAGTGTTATTATAAAACATTGAAACAAACCGGACTATAATGATATATTTGATTTTTTTATTGGCAATAGGACTATTGGTCGGATGGAGCTTATGGAAAGCTCCATCTGATATTGATTTATGGGGAAAAGATGTGGAGGATTGATAGTTATATTGGTTATATTCTGAAAATTTACGGGCATGCCTATCTTGTGATGGGGGGAGATAAAGGTGTGATGTGGGAATTGTTCTGACCCTACATATCTTGGGTGATAGTTGTTGTCATCACTTCCTGTTCCTTATCACCTCGGGGAGGGAGTGCCCTCTCAAAGAGCAGCGATAACGGCAATGTCCGTAGCATTGTCTACGATATGTGCCGGATGAAACTCTTCCAGTTCTGTGCGGGGACGGAATCCCCAAGTGACTCCGCAGGCGGTGACTCCGGCATTGGCGGCTGTCTGCATATCCACTCCGGAGTCTCCTACATATAGTACGTCTTCACGGGATATCCGGGTGATGTCCAGAATGTCATGCACCACTGTTGGTCGGGCTTCACGTTGACCCCTTCCCGCTGTCCGAAGACGGCGGTAAAACGTATGTTGGGGAAATAGTGTGAAATCAGTTTCACGGTAGCCGATTGATATTTGTTGGAAGCCACTGCCAATATCATCTCTTTCTCCTGCAACTGTTCCAGCAGTTCGGGGATGCCGGGGTAAGGGCGGCTTTATCTGCATTGTGCACGTCATAATAAGGCACAAACTTCTTGCGGACACGCAGGACGTTCTTCGCTCTTTTCCCCTTCTGGGAGGCGCGCTCGAACAGTTTGTTGATCCCGTTGCCAACCATGAAGTTATAGGCCGATTCCGGGTGGGTGGGATAGCCGAGCGCTTGCAGGGCATGGTTTGTACCTTGTGCCAAATCGGCTATTGTATTCAGTAAAGTTCCGTCCAGGTCAAATATAATCAACTTCTTCATTGCTTTCTCTATTTTTTAGTTTGCTGCAAATATAGGGCTTTTTGCGCTCATGTTCAAATGCTGCCTCGGGTTTCATCAGGTATTTGCAGAATAGCAAGCCCTGGGCTGATAATCAGTGCATTATTACTGCATTCCTGTTGCATGCGTTTTGCAGTAGTACTGCAGATGGGGTGCAGCGTTACTGCAAATATGTTTGCAGTGATACTGCAACTGTTTTGCAGCGTGACTGCAACAGTATTGCAGTGGCACTGCACAAGCGTTGCAGTAGTTTTGCAGTGGGTGATTGGTGTATTTTTGCCGTTCTTCCTTTTCTTTGCACACTTTCGGGCTTTATGCAAAACTTCCTATCTTTGCAGCCGAATTTTACTAAAAATAGGTATGAGTTACAATTTGTTGAAAGGAAAAAGAGGCATTATTTTCGGTGCTCTGAATGAGCAGTCCATTGCCTGGAAAGTAGCAGAAAAAGCAGTAGAAGAAGGTGCAACCATCACTTTGTCGAATACGCCGGTTGCCGTACGTATGGGCGAAGTGTCCGCTCTTTCGGAGAAACTGAACTGCGAGGTGATTCCCGCAGATGCTACAAGTGTAGAAGATTTGGAAAATGTATTCAAACGCTCTATGGAAGTATTGGGTGGCCCGGTCGACTTCGTGCTGCACTCCATTGGTATGTCTCCCAATGTGCGTAAGAAACGTACATATGATGATTTGGATTACGATATGTTGGAAAAGACGCTGGATATTTCCGCTGTCTCTTTCCACAAGATGATACAAGCTGCCAAGAAGCTCAACGCCATTGCCGACTACGGTTCAATCCTGGCTCTGAGTTATGTGGCTGCGCAACGTACGTTTTACGGTTACAACGATATGGCAGATGCCAAGGCACTGCTGGAATCTATCGCCCGCAGTTTCGGTTACATCTACGGACGCGAACACCATGTACGTGTCAACACCATTTCCCAGTCTCCTACGATGACCACTGCCGGTTCCGGTGTGAAAGGTATGGACAAGCTGTTCGACTTCGCCAACCGCATGTCTCCGCTTGGTAATGCTTCTGCCGATGAATGTGCCGACTACTGTATCGTCATGTTTTCCGACCTCACCCGCAAGGTTACCATGCAGAACTTGTTCCACGATGGAGGTTTTTCCAGCGTAGGTATGAGTCTTCGCGCCATGGCTACCTATGAGAAGGGTTTGGATGAGTATAAGGACGAAAACGGAAATATCATCTACGGCTAATGGAAATCGCACTTTATCTTTTGCCTGTCACCTTGGGCGATACGCCTATTGAAGCAGTGTTGCCTCCTTATAATAAGGAGATAATACTGGGAATCCGTCATTTCGTCGTGGAGGATGTGCGCTCGGCACGTCGGTTTCTGAAGAAGGTGGACAAGGGAATAGATATTGATGCGCTGACATTCTATACGTTGAACAAGCATACGTCGCCTGAAGACATCTCCGGCTATCTGAAGCCGCTGGTGGAGGGGCAGCCGATGGGCGTAATCTCCGAAGCCGGTTGTCCGGCTGTGGCCGATCCGGGAGCGGACGTAGTGGCTATTGCACAACGGAAAAACTTGAGAGTGGTCCCCTTGGTGGGACCTTCTTCTATTATCCTCTCTGTTATGGGTTCCGGTTTCAACGGTCAGAGCTTTGCCTTCCACGGTTATCTTCCCATTGAACCGGCAGAGCGTGCCAAAAGCTGAAAATGCTGGAACAACGCGTCTATAATGAACATCAGACCCAGCTTTTCATTGAAACGCCTTACCGCAATAATAAGATGATAGAGGATATTCTTCATAACTGCCGTCCGCAGACCAAGCTCTGCATTGCGGCGAACATTACTTGTGAAGGGGAGTATATCAAAACCAAGACAGTGAGGGAGTGGCAGGGAAAGACTCCCGACCTTTCTAAGATTCCTTGTATTTTTCTCTTGTATAAATAATAGCTTCCAGGTGCTCGAATTCATATTCCAGGCAACTGCTGAAGAAGTTCCGTCCCAGGTTGTGTTCCATTTGCTGGAACGTCCATAGCTTTCCACCCTTGAAATTCTTATTGCATAAGATGGAGTCATCGTCCAGGTCTAGCGTGAAGAGATAGACCAGGCGGTCGGTGGCTTCATTCTCAAAATGATACATGAAGTTGAAGTGCAAATGGTCTAATGGGGCGGTGGGAAGCGTTTGCCGTAAAATTCTGTGTGCGCCTTGTTCCAATGTTTCTCCATATATCAGGTAACCCTCCATCAGTAAGTCGATTTTGTCTTCTCGAAAACGTTGCATTGGGGCGGGGGAGGAGAAACAGCATGCCGTGTGAGGCAACGGCAATCCGGATGACCGGATTGATATAGTCGTTTTTCCGGTTGATGGCTTCTGAAGCGATGGCTTTCCCCATGACATCTCCTTTGGTGTTGACTATCGGTACGAAAACCGTGTGGTTCATCACTATATTGAAATAGAAGATACCGAATTGGTTGAACAGAATGCCTAATATAAAGACGAGGGGAGGCGCCACATAAAACAGAATGTGGCGGGTAGTGTCTCCCAAAGGGTAACTGACCAGAATCGCCAAGGAGATAATCAGAAAATGCAGCAGGCTTATGATAAGGATTACGCGTGAGGATACGATGGCGGCTTCTGCCCCTTGTGCAAAAAGCTGCTTGCAGCATTTCTGTGTCTGAGACATGTGGTAGTCCAGAAATTTTCTCCTATTGAGGTAGATGACGAATGGGGGAATGATAGCGCTGATTTCCAGTGTGAACGGAAGCATAAAACGTGGACAGTAGTTTACGAGGAATAGGGTTGTTACCGATAATAGCAGTAACATTCCGGTAGTGCAGTAAAGTATGATTTGTGGAACATGAGTCCCTCTATGCCTCACCGAATAGATGCTAAAGAAGAGTCCTACACCTGTACCGATGTAGATGGACATGTCCTGCGTTATAAACTCGCATAATATGATGGATATTATAACGGGGATGAATCCCAGCGACATATTGAATCTTGATGATAGAATTCTTTGATGATTCATTATCCGTATTATGATTTTGTCGTTTACATCATAACAACTGGGAGATTTAAATGTTTCCTGTTTTACTTCTTTTTTGTATAAAATGAATCTGTTTTTCTGCATGATAGGAGGAGCGTACCAATGGGGCGCTTTCCACTTGCTGAAACCCTTTTTCCAATCCTTTCTCTTTGTAGAGTGCAAATTGTTCGGGAGTAATATATGCCGCTACCGGATAATGTTTGTGTGTGGGTTGAAGGTATTGCCCTATGGTCAGTATGTGACAGCCACTTGGCGAAGGTCGTCCATCAGTTCTTCCACTTCTTCCGGAGTCTCGCCCAATCCCACCATAATGCCGGACTTGGTGGTGGTATTGCTTTCTGCAATCTGCCGCAACACTTCCAGCTTGTCTCATACTTGGCGGCACTGCGCACGAGGGGGCTGATGCGGGCGGACAGTCTCCATGTTGTGCGAAATGATTTCCGGTTGTGCATCGATAACTTGTGCCACGAGCTCCTTTCTTCCCTGGAAGTCGGGAATCAGCACTTCGACGGTGGTGTCCGGATTGAGCCGCTTGATTTCCCGGATGGTACGTACCCAGTGCGATGCGCCTAAGTCGGGCAGGTCGTCACGGTCTACAGAGGTGACGACTGCATGGGAGAGTTTCATCAAGGCGATGGATTCTGCCACATGTGTAGGCTCATCGGCATCCAGCGGCAAGGGCTTCCCGCTTGCCGTGTTGCAGAACTTACAGCACCGGGTGCAGATATTTCCCCCAATCATGAAGGTTGCGGTGCCTTTCCCCCAACATTCCCCCATATTGGGGCAACGGCCGCTGCTGCAGATGGTATGGAGGCAATGCGACTCGACAATGCGTTTGGTCTCGGTATAGCGCTCGTTGGCACCGATGCTTATTTTGAGCCATTCAGGCTTACGTACTCTTTCAGGCATTATTTCAATTCTTTGTTGAAGAAGTTGGTCAACCGCGTATATAGGTGTAACCGGGTATTTCCTCCGTAGATACTGTGGTTGCGGTTGGTGTAAACCTGCATATCGAACTGTTTGCCGAGCTGTACCAGTTGTTCGGCATATTCGGCACAGTTCTGGAAGTGTACATTGTCGTCTGCCATGCCGTGTACTAGCAGCAGGTTGCCGTGCAACTTGTCGGCACGGGTAAAGGCGGAACTGGCTTATAGCTTCGGCGTTTTCTTTCGGTGTGCGCATAAAGCGTTCGCCGTAAACGGTGTCGTAGTAGTTCCAGTCGGTAACGGCAGCTACGGCTACTCCGGCCTTGAATACCGGTGTTCCTTCACTCATACTCATAATGGTCATGTATCCACCGTAACTCCATCCCCAGATTCCGATGCGGTTTTGTCCACATAAGGCTGGTTGCCCATGTAGAGGGCGGTTTCCACCTGGTCTTTGGCTTCCTTGATACCCAGGTTCAGATAGGTGCATTTGGCGAATTCGGCACCACGTCCTCCGGTGCCACGCCCGTCTACGCAAACCACGATATAGCCTTGCGATGCCATGTAGGTTTCCCAGCTTACACTGAACTTGTCAAGCACTTGCTGTGAACCGGGGCCGCTGTACTGGTACATCAGTACCGGGTATTTCTTGCCGGCGGAGAAGTCGGCAGGTTTCATCATCCAGCCATTCAATGTGGTTCCGTCGGAAGTCTGGAAAGTGAAGAATTCCTTTCGTGGCATGTCATAGCCACTGATTTCCTGCTTCAATGCCGCATTGTCCATCAGGGTGGCAAGAGTCTTGCCCGTATTGTCGTTCAGTGTAATGACGGTCGGAGTATCCAGATTGGAATAACGGTTCATATAGTACTTCATGTTCGTACTGAACTGCGCACTGTTTGTTCCGGCTTGTGACGATAGCCTGGTCTTTTTGCCTTTCCGGTCAATCTTGTAGATGGCACTGCGCATGGGGCTTTCCTCGTTGCTGCTGAAGTAGAAGCTTCCTTCTTCGGGGTCATAACCCAGGAACTCCTGCACTTCATATGGTCCGGCTGTCACTTGTTTCAGCAGATTGCCACCTATGCTATACCAGTACAGATGGTTGTATCCGCTCTTTTCGCTGACAAAGCTGAAATTTTCCGGATAGAAGACGATGTTGTCGAATACATTCTCGCGGATATAGGTATCGCTTTCATCACGCAGAGCCAGTTTGGCTACCGTGCTGCGAGGGTCGGCAAAGTATAGGTCGAACCGGTTCTGATGGCGGTTCAGTGTCATGACGGCAAGCTTGTTGGGGTCTTGGGTAAAGCGGATGCGGGGAATATAGCCGTCTGCATCTACCGGCACGTTTATCTTGCGGGTCACTTTCGACTTGATATCGAAGGTGTGTACGGACACTTTGGAATTTACTTCTCCCGTTTTAGGATATTTGTAAGTATACTCTCCCGGATACTTCTCGAAAGGGGTGAAGTGGGGGGCTTGTCCGGCAAAAAGAGGGAAAGAGTAGGAGGGAACATCTTTCTCGTCGAAGCGGATGAAAGCCAGCATCTGGCTGTCGGCACTGAATTCTAGCGCACGGTTGAAGGAGAACTCCTCTTCGTAAACCCAATCGGGGATGCCGTTCAGCACCTCGTTCTGTTTTCCGTCTTCCGTCACCTGGCTTTCGCTGTTGCCATAGAGCAGTTTCACAAGGAAGATATTGTTGTCGCGTACAAAAGCCACCTGGTTGCCGTCCGGTGAAAATACGGGCACCTGCTGCGGGCCGCCGTCCGAAAGTTTTTCCACAATATTGTTGATTTTACCGTCCAGATTGCGCTTCAGGCTGTAGATGTAATGCACAGCCGTATAGGAATGGCGGTAGATGGGAGTTGTTTCGGTGGCAATGAGCAGTTTGCTGCCGTCCGGAGCAAAGCTGTAGCTGTCAAATGTCTTGAACGTGCATTCGCGTGCGGTAGCGGCATCAAACAGCACTTCCACGGGTTTTCCCGTTTTGAAGGAGTATTTGATGATTTGTGTCCTGTCCGCATTCATTTGCGAATAATGTTCTCCGTCTCCCGGGATGGGGATAACGCCGGAAATGTTCTTCGGAGTGAACTTGCCCGATATGATTTCTTTCAAATCGAGCGCCTTGCCACCTTGGGCGAAACCTGCCAGCGTACAGAGGCAGAGGAGAAGTGCGATGCTTATCTGTTTCATATCTATCTTTTATGCTTATCTGTTTCCATCTTTTTTCTGGGGAACAAATATACAACAAAGGGAAGATTTATCGAAGCAGTGGGCCGATTTATTCTTTTTGAACAGAAAAAGCCCGTCCTGCTCCTTGGGGGCGAAGCAGGGAGGACGTCCGTCACTCATAGATGATGATTGGATGAGATGATGATTGGAATATCTTTCGTTACAAGCACTTGACTTTCTTTGATATTCTGCAATGGCTGCATCCAGTCGTTCGTGGGCGGTTGTGTCACCCGGAACGTTGTGCGACGGATGGATGTACAAGTGTACGCCACGGTCGGCAAGGATTTCGGCAACGGTAGTGATGGTCATCCATACCATGGTGACGAAACTCAATGTAGACAACGGACTACCTTGTCGAAGTGGTTCTTCAAAGGTACGGAGGCGTCTACCAGGGGAACGCAGGAATCCACTACGATATCTGCCAACTGGAAGAGGTTCTTTCCGCTGGAGTGGCGGCTGGCCTTGTCGCCCGTTTCGCTGGCCGAACCGTATACAATAACTTTCATGCCGCGCTTCTTGGCTTCCAATGCCATGTCTATATTGACGGCATTGATACCGGTATGTGAGAAAATCCACATACAGTCTTTGGAATCAAAATCATAGTTCTTCATAATTTCCTGGCCGTAGCCTTCTGCCCGTTCCAGGAAGAGGAACTGATGAATACCCATCTGGCCGATAATCTGCGTGAAGAATGTCAGAGGCAATTCGCAAAGCGGGTGGAATCCTACAAAGCTGCCGATACGCGGATACATTTCTTCTACGGGAATCGTTGCGTGGCCGCAACCAAACGTGTGGACCCAACGACCGGTTTCGATGGAGTCTGCCATAACAGTGGCTGCTTTTTTGATGTTTTCCAACTGGGTAGCTTCCAGCTTTTCCATAATGCCATGGGCATTCTTTAACCATTCGAGTGCTAACATAACTTTTTGTTTTTAAGAAGTTAATAAATTTATTTGAGTGAGCGTTTATACAAAAGGAGCATGACGGCAAGTGAGGCAATCATCAGATAAGGATAAAGCCCGATGCCATTGGTGTATTGGGAAACCATTCCCATCAGCCATTCATTGCAGTCTGGCCAATGAGGCTATGGCAAGCGCCACGCTGAATGCTGTTCCCGATAAGGACGGGTACCGGCTTCCAAGAATGCTGAGTATCACGGGATACGTGGCCGACAGCCCCATACCTACCAGCACCATGCCGACTGCTGCGCGTGCAAAACCCGGCGAGAACATAAGGAAACAGAATCCTATGGCAGTGAGCGTAAGGCTGTAGGGCAGTACGGTTTCTGGTTTTATCTTCTTGAATATCGCAACCTGCACCATACGTGCCACGGTCAGTCCCGCTACCATGCAGGTCAGTGCAATCAATGCCTGATTGGCCGGAATATCCGTCATCTGCCCAAAGTAACTTGTGGACCAATTGTTGCAGACACCCTCAATGCCGCTTTGGAAAAAAAGAATGAAGCTGAGTAGCAGTAAGCTGCTTTCTTTCAGCAGTCCCAATCCCTCTTTTACCGGGAAACCTTGTGCCTGCTTAGGGGCGGGGAAGCGTACGGGGATGCAGAATATAATGCCCGCAAGCATCACTACACCAATTCCCAGCAAGATGGTTTCGAATGAATAATGCTTGGAAAGGGAGCCCAGCAACATCGGTATGCCCAATGCGCCCAGTCCGTAGAACATGCCCAGAAAGCTGAGACGCGACCCTTTCTCGGATTCTCCCGAGATATCGGATACCAATGCATTGGTTTCTCCGTTGAGGATGCCTCCGCCCAAGCCGATGCCGACGATGGAAGCTTGCAGTAATGCACACTTCAAAGAAGGCAAGTCCTTCCATCCCCAGCAGTACGATGATGCAGCTGGGCACCAGCAGGGCTTTATGTCCGAACCGGTCTACGATGGGACCGAAAATCAGGGAACCGGCCAGCATGCCCAGCGGCAGGAAAGTGGCCAGTGAGGTTGTCTGCAACCCGCTCAGATTCAGCTTGGCTATGAGGGATGGCAACACTGCTCCCAATGTAATCATGGAGACTCCGAAGAAACACATCCCGATGCACGCTGCCGTGAATACGAGATTCTTGTGATAACTGTTACTCATACAAGTGATTTTTGATGGCAAGAAACGCTGCTCCTATCAGTCCGGCATTACCGGACAACTGAGAAGGTACAAATTCCACCTGCTTGATGCTGAGCGCTGCGCCCATTTGCAGGCTTCCTTATAAATGTCATCTATAAAGATACCGGCAGGGCCGAAGACGCCTCCGCCCCAAATTATCTTCTGCGGGTTGAGCAGGCTGACCAGATTTGCGGAAGCCATGCCCCACATCTCGACGGCTTTGTGCAATACGGAGATGGCGATAGGGTCTTTTCATTATAGGCACTGAACACATCATAGGCCGATATGCGGCAGATGGGTTTCTGGCGCAGTTTCCCTTTGTATGCCTTGTTGGCGCGTACGGCATCGCGTACCCGTGCCCCGATACCATTGCCGGAAGCGTAATATTCGAAACATCCGCATGCGTCATACTCTTCCCGGTAGGAGGTTGCAGGGCCATCCAGCCGGTGGCGCCGATAATGTCGTTGGCTCCGTGCAACACGTGCCCGTCGATGATGATGCCGGCACCGATACCGGTTCCCACGGCAATGAATATGGCACTGTGACATTCTTTGGCGGCACCTTGCCACATCTCTCCATACATATAGCAGGTACGGTCGCTGTCGATGTATATCTCGATGCCCGGAGGCGTTACACTGCGCAGCTCCTCATAGAGGGGGTAGTTATCCCAGCCCGGTATGTTGGGGGCCCATACCCGGTTGGTTTGGGAGTAAACGATACCGGGGATGCAGACACCTATTCCGTCGATGTGTATACGGCTTCTGCGTGCTACGGTAAGAAGTTTGGCGAGGATATCCGCGGCGAGCTTGCCCACTTCGTGACCGGTTCTTCCTTTCAGGAGCCGTTTGCGGTTAAACATCATGCTTCCGTCCGGAAAGAAAATGGCGCTGGCTATTTTTGTGCCGCCTATGTCCAATGCGATTGTTGCCATGGTGTTATAGTATTTATAGGTTGATTCATTAAGGTTGTATGCAAAGCTATGAATTTATTTCATTCTTGAGGAGTATAAACTGAGGAAATTGTGTGTAAAAAGAGTGTCTAATCACTAAATTGTGTTTAATTTAATTGAGCTTGGATGTACTCTTTCTCAATTAATTAGTTATATATCAGTAGATGAAACATTTTTTAGTGCAGGCGGAAATTCTTTGTTTTATGTTCGTTAACAAATCAAGTGGAAGTATTCTTGTTTTTGCAGGTTCATCCCACGGAAAAATCCTATATTTGCCACTTACATAAGGAATATGTATGGAAACCAAATCTACGCTCTATAATGAGTTCCCTTTTTTTCTGAAGCGATATTTTCCCTATAAGGTACAGAAAATATCGCTGAATGCCGGTTTTACGTGCCCCAACCGGGATGGAAACAAAGGAGTCGGCGGTTGCACCTATTGCAACAACCAGACCTTCAACCCGATTATTGCCGTACGGAGAAATCCATTACCCGCCAGCTGGAAGAGGGCAAGCAGTTCTTTGCACACAAATATCCGGAGATGAAGTATCTCGCCTATTTCCAGGCCTATACCAATACGTATGGCGAATTGGAAGACCTGAAGCGGAAATACGAGGAGGCCTTGTCGCAGACGGAGTGGTGGGCCTGGTTATCGGCACCCGTCCGGACTGTATGCCCGACAGCTTGCTGGACTATCTGGAGGAGATGAACCGGCATACATTCCTCTTAGTGGAGTACGGCATAGAGAGTACCGACGACAAGACACTTGCCGCATCAACCGCGGGCATACTTCCATGCCGCCGCCGATGCGGTGGAAAGAACCGCTTCACGCGGAATCCTGACCGGTGGGCATGTCATCCTCGGACTGCCGGGCGAGACGCACGAAAGTATCGTAGCACAAGCCGGTGTATTGTCCCGCCTGCCACTCACTACCTTGAAGATGCACCAGTTGCAACTGATAAGGGGTACCCGCATGGCTCTGGAGTACCGGCAGTATCCTGAAGATTTTCATCTGTTTGATGTGGAGGAATATATCGACCTCGTGATAGACTATATCGAGCATCTGCGGCCGGACTTGGTGCTGGAGCGTTTCGTCTCCCAGTCTCCTAAGGAACTGCTCATTGCACCTGACTGGGGACTGAAAAATTATGAATTTAATCATCGGGTTCAAAAAAGAATGAAAGAACTCGGTGCATATCAGGGAAAGAAGTATGAAATGTGAGAAAAAAGAATTATTTTTGCCGCAACTTTAAATATGGAATCAATCTAAATAAAGAATAATTATGAACCCAAAACAGTGATAAAAGGAAAAATCCACTACGTGGGAGTGAATGACCGCAATAAGCATTTGTTTGAAGGTATGTGGCCGTTGCCGTATGGGGTTTCCTACAACTCTTACCTGATAGACGACGAAATGGTCGCTTTGGTCGATACGGTAGACATCTGCTACTTCGAGGTGTATCTGCGCAAGATAAAGAGTATCATCGGCGAGCGCCCCATCCAATATCTCATCATCAACCACATGGAACCGGACCATTCGGGTTCTATCCGTCTGATAAAGCAGCATTACCCCGACATCATCATCGTGGGCAACAAGCAGACTTCGGCATGATAGAGGGCTTTTATGGCGTGACGGGCGAACAGTACATGGTGAAGGACGAGGATTTTCTGGCTTTGGGACATCATAAACTCCGTTTCTATATGACCCGATGGTGCACTGGCCCGAGACGATGATGACTTTTGACGAAACGGAAGGAGTTCTTTTCGCCGGTGACGGTTTCGGCTGTTTCGGCACGTTGGACGGAGGGTTCCTGGATACCCGCATCAATCTGGACAGATACTGGGATGAGATGGTTCGCTACTATTCTAACATCGTAGGCAAGTACGGCTCTCCGGTGCAGAAGGCGTTGGCTAAGCTGGGCGGTCTGCCCGTTTCCACTATCTGCTCCACGCACGGACCGGTGTGGACGGAAAACATAGCCAAGGTTATCGGCATCTACGACAAGTTGAGCCGTTACGCTGCTGACGAAGGTGTGGTCATTGCTTACGGTTCCATGTACGGCAACACGGAGCAGATGGCGGAAGCCATTGCGGCGGAACTTTCTGCACAAGGCATCAAGAACATCGTGATGCACAATGTGAGCAAGAGCAATCCTTCTTATATCATTGCCGATATCTTCAAGTATCGCGGACTTATCATCGGCAGCCCCACCTACAGCAACCAGATTTATCCTGAGATAGAATCCTTGCTTTCCAAGATTCTGGTACGCGAAGTGAAGGGACGTTATCTGGGATACTTCGGATCCTTCTGCTGGGCAGGTGCTGCCGTGAAGCGTATGGGCGAGTTTGCCGAAAAGAGCAAGTTCGAGATTGTGGGCGACCCGGTAGAGATGAAGCAGGCCATGAAGGACATTACTTACGAACAATGCGAAAACCTGGCACGTGCCATGGCAGAGCGTTTGAAGAAGGATAGAAGTAATTAAAGTTGAATTACCCCTAATTTATTAACCTAATAAAAACAATCACAATGAGACTTATCATTCAATCGGATTATCAGTCCGTATCAAAGTGGGCGGCACATTATGTGGCTGCCAAAATCAAGGCCGCTCATCCGACACCTGAAAAACCGTTTGTATTGGGATGCCCCACCGGTTCTTCTCCGTTGGGCATGTACAAGGAACTTATCGACCTGAACAAGAAAGGCATCGTGTCTTTCCAGAACGTAGTGACTTTCAATATGGACGAGTATGTAGGTTTGCCCAAGGAACATCCCGAAAGCTACTATTCCTTTATGTGGAACAACTTCTTCAGCCATATAGACATCAAGCCGGAGAACACCAATATCCTGAACGGCAACGCTGCCGACCTGGATGCCGAGTGTACACGCTATGAAGAGAAAATCAAGTCCTACGGCGGCATTGACCTCTTCATGGGCGGTATCGGCCCCGACGGACATATTGCTTTCAACGAGCCAGGTTCTTCCCTTGCGTCACGCACCCGCCAGAAGACATTGACTACCGATACCATCATTGCCAACTCCCGTTTCTTTGACAACGACGTGAACAAGGTTCCCAAGACTGCCCTGACCGTCGGTGTGGGTACTGTGCTCAGCGCCCGCGAGGTAATGATTATCGTAAACGGACACAACAAGGCACGTGCCTCTATCATCAGTCGAGGGTCCCGTGATGCAGATGTGGACCATCAGCGCCTTGCAGATGCACGAAAAGGGTATCATCGTTTGTGACGATGCGGCTACCGAAGAATTGAAGGTGGGTACTTACCGCTACTTCAAGGATATTGAGGCGGAGCACCTGGATGCGGAAAGTTTGCTGAAGTAAGCAGATAATTATTGTATAATATGGATTAGCGCAGCTTGTTTGATTATGAAAAACAAGTTGCGCTTTCTTTTTGTACTTCGGAACGGCATGATTATCTTGGAAAATGATTACTTTTGCTCGATTTTGTAACCTGAATGGATACTTGAATTTTAAATATGGAAGTGCGGAGTACTCTTTGGATGAGCTATTATGTCAGTCTCTTCTGTTGTTTCGTCAGTATCGGTTTTATGATGCTCCGGAATGTGGAGAAAAAGCATTCCGGATGTTGGAGGAAGCCCATGTATGGATGGGGCGTACGCAAGAGTGTGTGGATATAGCGAAATGGGGGTGCGTGATAGAGTGTCTTGCGCAGAAATACTACATAGAAGATGATACGGATGCGATTCTGGAAGAAATTGATGCTGCCTTGGTTGTGCATCGGAAGAGATAGAGAAAATCCATGCAGAAGTCACCGCCGTTTATTTGTGGCTGGGGTACTATTTCCTGCTACGTTTCAGAAACCGGGAATCCCGTTCCCATTCCCGTTGTAAACAGATAATGTCCAGCTTGTTGTGTGCTTTGGTCGAAATCTTCCGTAAGGTGGAGAAGGGGGGAGCCCCGACAGAAGTCTTGTCACATCTTTCGGTAGATGTTTGGAGAGAGATCGTCTGCTGGATGGAGCAGGTACATGATTCCCGTCTTTGCGAGAAGCAGTCGTCAGCTTTACTGGCACAATTTTATAAAAGGTCCGGGAAAGCAGGATGCTTTGCTCTAGCAGATTCTGGAGTTTTATTGCTTTTAAGGGGAAATTATCTCTGCTTAGTTTTATCATTTCTGCTTCCACACTTCCACCCACTTCCTGCATCCCTTTATTCATCGGCATTACAAGTGCTGTGGAAGCAACTCAAAAAGGTGGAAGCAACTTTTGCTTCCACAGCGAAAATACGCCGGAAGTAAGTTAATATCTTGTTTGTTAGTTTATTAATAGAATGTACAGCAATTTGCAAATATCTTGTTTACACGATATGAGTTTCGTGTAAACAAGGTATTAACTTCGTAAAAGACTGTTTACCGATAGACTGCAGCTGGGCTCATAATAGGAATAAGATAGGTGTACAATATGGGGAAACCATGAGTGTAATAGGTGTTCAACGGCTATGAGGCACCTTGTTGACGGTCGTTAGTCGAGTGGTTGACGGCCGTTGGCAGAGCGTATCACGGTCGATAGGCGCTGATAACTCCGTACAGAAAATGGAAAGGAAGCCTATGTAAGGGGAAACAAGCTCTGAGCTATTTGTTTTGTTTGTCACATTTATCTTGTTTTTGTACATTATTGAAGCGTTTTTTTTTTGTATCTTTGAAGGGAGGGGCCGTAAAAAAGCTTATTCTCATCCAAAGTTTAATTATATATACATGAATTATGAAGTGATGTATAGTGCTGTTCATAATATTCTGCTGTACAGTTATTTCTAATGCGCAGACAAATGGCATTGTGACTGATGGGGAAAAAGGATTGCCGTTGGCTGGTGTGAATATTTATCTCCAAAAGGATTCTGTGTATACGCAATGATAATCTGGTAAAGAACATGTTCATATGAAAAAACTGTTATATCTTGGGCTTTTGTCCGTTTGCGTACTGTTAGGTTCTTGCGTAGAGAAGAACGTATCCAATGCTTTTGATAAGGTAGAGAGGTATATGGATGTATATCCTGACAGTGCATTGCTGCTGTTGGAG
>ENA-OQDF01000530-OQDF01000530.1-human-gut-metagenome-genome-assembly--contig:-NODE-530-length-15763-cov-2.212458_pt1 | contig 15763 bp, 18 predicted proteins | sample MGYA00242769_ERZ504597 | MGnify/ENA primary metagenome ERZ504597 (study PRJEB26092, sample SAMD00036305) | human gut metagenome | host: Homo sapiens | study: EMG produced TPA metagenomics assembly of...
AATCCATTTGATATAGTCTGAGCAGTCGATTATCGCTTGCTGAACTGCGGAGCGCGACGAGCTGCTTTGAGACCTGGTTTCTTACGTTCTTTCATACGTGGGTCACGAGTCAGGTAACCTGCAGATTTAAGAACCGGTCTGTAATCAGCATCAGCCTCAAGGAGTGCTCTGGCGATTCCATGACGGATAGCTCCTGCCTGTCCTGTATATCCACCACCACATACATTAACGATGACATCAAACTTGTCAACTGTCTCTGTAGCCACGAGCGGCTGGCGAACAACAACTTTCAGAGTCTCAAGTCCGAGATACTCATCAATGTCTCTCTTATTAATAGTAATTTTTCCTGTTCCAGGTACAAGATATACTCTTGCGATTGATTTTTTTCTTCTTCCTGTTCCGTAATATTTTGCGTTAGCCACTGTTATTTCCTCCTTTCAACCTCTACCTAAAATGTAAGAACTTCCGGCTTCTGAGCCTGATTTGCATGCTCTGGGCCAGCGTAAACATGAAGCTTCTTGATCATGTCTCTTCCCATAGGTCCTTTCGGAAGCATTCCCTTAACAGCAAGCTCGATTACCTTCTCCGGCTTCTTTGCAAGAAGCTCAGCAAGTGTAGTCTCTCTCATTCCTCCAACATAATCGGAGTGATTATAATAAACTTTCTGCTGTAATTTCTTTCCTGTTACTTTTACTTTCTCAGCGTTCACAACGATTACATAATCACCTGTATCGATGTGCGGTGTATATTCCGGTTTGTTCTTTCCTCTGAGCACTTTAGCGATCTCAGATGCAAGGCGTCCTAATGTAGCACCTTCAGCGTCAACCACATACCATTTTCTTTCAATCTTATCCGGGTTAGCCATATAAGTTTTCATGGGTGTTCCTCCTGTAAATAATCATCAATGTTCTTGCTTATTTATTTGAAATCAATATACTCCGGGGCTTTGGTGTATATCGTTTCTCCTTATGTCATGCTGTACTATTATAGACCTTTCCTCTCTGAATGTCAACATTTTTCTTCGTTCTTCTTCTCATTTTTCTGCTGATTTTTTCTCCGTCATATCTCATTTTTATTCTCTTTTTATTTTCATTTTTATTCTACGTTGTTCAAATTTCCTCCAAATGCTATAATAAAAGACAGTAGCCTCACTGCATATTTCCAACGCAGTGAACTAAAGCAGAAAGAAGGTACATCTATGTGGGCTTATAATGAAACTTTTATCAGATTTATCCGATCGGGTTTTGTGGGGCTCCCGTTCACAATGACGGAGTTCCCGCACACCGCATTTTAAAGATCGGGGACTGGGCGGAATATCTCGAAATCTCGGCATCGGATCGATCATTCTCAATCCGATCTTTGAATCCGACAATCATGGATATGATACAAGAGATTTCCGCAAAATTGACTGCCGCCTCGGCACAAATGAAGATTTCAGTGAAGTATGTAAGAAACTTCATTCACAGAATGTCAAAGTAATCCTTGACGGTGTCTTCAACCATGTCGGACGCGGCTTCTGGGCATTCCGGGATGTCCAGGAAAAGAAATGGGACTCTCCTTATAAAGACTGGTTTCATATCAGTTTCGACGGAAACAGTTGTTATAATGATGGTTTCTGGTATGAAGGCTGGGAAGGTCATTTTGAACTGGTCAAGCTGAATCTTCAGAATCCGGCTGTTGTAGATTATCTGCTGGACTGTGTAAAGCTTTGGATCGAAGACTTCGGCATCGACGGACTCCGTCTGGATGTTGCCTATTGTCTGGATCATAATTTTATGAAACGCCTCCGCAGCTTCTGTGAATCGATCAAACCAGGGTTTGCACTGATCGGAGAAGTCCTCTTTGGTGACTACAATCTGATCGTCAATGACGAGATGCTTCACAGTTGCACGAATTATGAATGCTATAAGGGAATTTATTCCAGTTTCAACAGCATGAATCTGTTCGAGATCGCACATTCCCTGAACCGTCAGTTCGGACCGGAACAGTGGTGTATTTACCGCGGAAAGCATCTCATGACATTTGTGGATAATCATGATGTCACAAGAATCGCAAGCATTCTGACGAACAAGAACCATTTACCGTTATGTTACGGAATCCTCTTTGGAATGCCGGGAATCCCCTGTATTTATTATGGAAGTGAATGGGGTGAAGAAGGGGTGAAAGCTCCTGATAATGACTATGCCCTCCGCCCGTGCTTTGATGCACCAAAGCCAAATGAACTGACCGACTTTATCTCACGGCTGATCGAAGTAAGATGCACCAGTGATGCTCTCTGCAACGGTTCTTACCGAAATGTTGTCATTACGAATCATCAGCTTATCTTTGAACGCCGCACAGAAACAGAACGCATCCTTGTTGCCATCAACGCTTCTGATTCTGACTTCACCGCAGGAAATGGAGAACTTCAGGGATCTTATATTGACCTGCTGAAGACCGGCGATTCATCAGAAGCCGCTCCACAGACCCTGAACGGACAGCTTTCCATGCCGGCTTACAGTGTCCAGTATCTGAAAATGCTGTGATCGGCTTATCGCTCAGTCGCAAAAGACATCCGGTGTCGGACCTTTTTAAGGCTCTGTCCCGGATGTCTCTTTTTTATCTTTTATAACTCTTTTCTTATTCTTTTTGAGCTGCTCTTTCTTTCCTGCAATTCAGCAGCTATACTTCACCATTTTTAAATCGGATGATCATCTCATTGGTGATGCTGTCCCGCTCTGGCTCAACCGGGATCTCATCTCTTTGAAACCATTCTGCCATGGCAAGCTCTTCCCGATCCAGCGTAATGGCAGCTCCTCCATCTAAATCACAGTAAAATCCCATCAGAAGCGTATCAGTAAAAGACCAGGGCTGACTCTTATAATAACGGATATTCTTTACCTTAAGCCCTACTTCTTCCATGACTTCTCTCTGCACCGTCTCTTCCAGAGTCTCACCAATCTCCGTAAATCCCGCCAGCAATGCATACTTTTTATACGTTCTTCCGGCATACTTTGACATCAGGATCTTATCACCATCCGTCACTCCGATGATCACTGCCGGACAGATCTTCGGGAACTCCATATTATGGCAGGATTCACAATACAGCATTCTTTCCTTACTGTCTTTTTTCATTCTCCTGCCACATTTTCCACAGAACCTCCGGCTCTGATACCAGTTATGAAGCTGATATCCCGTAATCCCGGCAAATGCAAGGTACTGTGGCTCTGCATACCGGAAAATCTCTGTATTTTCCATTGTAAAATGCGACTGCCGCTCCCGGTTGATCTCCTCTACAAGATAATACCGTTCTCCGTCAATACTGAACAGATACACTGCATCTTCATAGATATCTTCATTCAGTCGCTCGATGTCCCGAAACTTAGGAACTCGATCCGATCCGGGTATTTTCTCACAAGAGCCGCATGGTCTTCATAATACAGTGCATAAGACTCCCGGTCAGGCGGACACGGATGATACTGGTTATCAAATGTATGCTCTCCTATATCCTGGATCATGCCTCTTCTTCTGCTGCCTCCTGTGAACGGGCTGCATCTCCTTTCACTGCCTCCTCTTCAAATAAAGATGCATCTTCTTCCCGGAGCTTTATATCTTCAGTCTCATCTGCAAGATGCTCCTCTTCTGCCGCCGCACTCTTTTCTGCCTCTGCTGTTGCCACAGTTTTCTCTGCCTCTTCTCCCGCAAACTCTTCATAATCTGCAAAACATCTTCATCATCCACTGCTACCGCCGGCATCTTTTCTCCACAATACGGACAGAAGACCATCTCCTTTGCTACCGTCTTTCCACAATTCGGGCATTTTCCTGCTCCTCTGATAGCTGAGATCTTCTCCTCAAATTCTGCAATGCTCTCTTCTCTTGAGCTGATCGCCTCGCACAATCCTTCTGCCTTCTCATCCAGAACTGCTCCACTCTTATACTGCTCATAGACTCCCCGTCCAAGTTCCAGCAGATCGACCGTATTCTCATGTGTAAGGCTTCTCACCTGCGATTTCAGTTTCTGCGTCTCGATTACCTCTCCGGCTTTATTTCCTACTATCGTCGCGGTCTCCCCGATATATTTTCCTAATTCTTCAAAAAATCTTTCATCTTTTTTCTTCTCCTTTCCGTAACCATTCCGCCAATCTTCTCCTCTGACTGCTATTTTCATCACACCCATGGGCATTTCCTCTGACCATCTTTCTCATCACAGCCATGGATCATTGTCTCCGACTCCTGCTTTCCTGCGGTCATAAATTAAATTCATTATACCTCATTCTTTTCCTTTGTGAAGACTGACGGGCAAAAATTTATAGATCTTTAGGGTTATAAAGAAATTCTTAAGTTCATATATTGACAGAAAAAAGAGTCAGGAAATGTGCCATGCCAGATTTAGAAACCTGCCGCCGGAACATCCTTTCCGAAGATTACCGTGATTTTATCGAGAACCGGACACGCACACCTCTTTTTAATGAACTTCTCCTTCAAAATCCCTGTGAACAGGATGCCGGTAGTGGATACACCTGCTATTATTTTCCAAAAGATCCGTAGAACCAATCACGCTCTCCCGCTTTTCCTATAATTCTATCCCCCAGTGCTTTTCGCCCCTGAGTATGGAAACTCTGAACCAGGCAGGAATCCTTCCGGTTCAGAATTATCCTACGCTCCAGCTAAAAGGACAGGGGTATTGATCGGATTTTTGGACAGCGGTATTGATTATACAAGCCGCCTGTTCCGCAATCTTGACGGCTCGACAAGAATTGCCGCCATCTGGGATCAGACGATCCAGAGCGGAACACCCCCACAGGGATTTGCTTACGGAACGGAATATGCCCGGGAAACTATCAATGCCGCCCTTTCTTCTGAAGATCCTGCATCTCTTGTTCCTTCCGTTGATGACACCGGACACGGGACTTTTGTTGCCAGCCTCGCCGCAGGCGGTGCAGATATCTCCGAACAGTTTCTCGGAGCCGCCCCTGAATGTACCATTGCAATGGTAAAATTAAAAACTGCCAAGCAATATCTGAAGGAATACTATTGTATCGCCTCTGATGCTGTCTGCTATCAGGAAACGGACCTTCTGCTGGGAGTGAAATATCTGAATGACCTTGCATCCGCCTTGATCTTCCGCTTGTCATGTGCATTACCGTCGGGACAAATATGGGCGGACACGTAGGGACTCTCCCCCTTCCCAGCCAGCTCGGGGCTTACAGTCTTGTAGCCAACCGGATCGCCGTCATCGGAACAGGAAATGAAGCCGACAAACGCCATCATTATTACAATACCATCCAGAATCTCAGCGACACCAAGACCGTTGAGATCCGGGTCGGGGAAAATGTCTCCGGCTTTATGCTGGAACTCTGGGTCATGATTCCCAACATTTTATCCATTTCCATCATTTCTCCTTCCGGTGAAAATACTTCCCGGATTTCCTTCCGCGGTGGCTCAAATGTTGAACTGGATTTTCTTTTTGAAAAAACAAAAAATTTATGTCGATTACCGGCTGATGGTGGAAAAGACCAATTCTGAACTTGTCTTTTTCCGGTTTAACACCCCTGCTGCCGGAATATGGAAGATCGTCGTCGAGCCGGTCCGCCTCATTGACGGACAGTTTCATATGTGGCTCCCCGTCACAGAATTTCTTGATGGAGAAGTCTATTTTCTCGAATCAGATCCCTATTACACCCTGACCAATCCGGCCAACGCACCAAGTCCCATCATCGTTTCCTATTATGACGGGAAAATGGCGGACTCGCCCAGGCATCCGGCCGTGGATACACCCGCACTCAGTTTCAGAATCCTTCCATCACAGCTCCCGGTATCAATGTAAAAGGGGCATTACCGGGCGGACGCTTTACCGTTCGTTCCGGTTCCTGCATTTCCACAGCCATCACTGCCGGAGCTGTTGCACTTATGCTGGAATGGGAACTGGAACAGAAAAATATTACCGGTATTGATGTCTTTCAGATCAAAAGTCTGCTGATCCTCGGAGCAATCCGCCCGGATTTTCTCGAATACCCAAATCGTGAATGGGGATATGGCCAGTTAAACCTCTATAATACATTTGAAGCCATGAGACAGCTCTGACGCTGTCCCATGGCTTCTCTTTTTATGGACTATCACTCATCCCATATCCCGGATTACCGATTATCCTCACGGTTCTCATAATAACTCTTAACCCGTTCTGATTCCGGTACGATCTGCTCTGCTGCCGGAGCTGTTCCCGGTGCAAATACAACTTTCAGCATAACCGGTGTAATAATCGTTGTAATTACAACCACAACGATGATTGGTCCAAGCAGGGCAGAACTCATCAGCCCCAGTGCCGCACCCTTGCTGGCAACGATCAGTGCAACCTCACCTCTTGAGATCATACCAACTCCGATCCTCTTTACCTGATAATTTTTATAACCACACACTTTTGCTCCAAGTCCGCATCCAATAATCTTTGTAATTACTGCAACGATTGTCAGAACTACTGCAAAGGCAATGATCGTCATAGACATTTTCGGCAGTTTTACCTTCAGTCCGATGCTTGCAAAGAACACCGGTGAAAGAAGCAGGTAAGACATTGTATCAAATTTAGACTCCAGATAAGTAGAACGCTGTACATTGGAAATAATAAGTCCTGCGATATACGCTCCCGTAATATCTGCAACTCCGAATACTTCTTCTGCCACAAATGCCATGATCAGACAGAATACAAATGCAATGATCGTATGGCGGTGAAGTTCTTTTTCCGCTTCATCAACCCATTTCTTATACATCTTGTAGAAGATCAGACCGATGATACCTGAAAATGCGAAGAATCCAACGATCTTCAGCAGAACGATTCCAAGACTTACAGAATCATCTGCCATACTCGTAACGATCGTCAGTGCAATGATTCCAAGGACATCATCAATGATCGCTGCACCGAGGATTGCATTTCCTGAACGGGTCTTCAGCTTTCCAAGTTCTTTCAGTGTCTCTACTGTATACTTACCGATGTCGCCGTCAGAATGACTCCGATAAAGATATTCTGTAAAAAGACCGGGGAAGTCACATCGGACTCGATCGCACCCGGTTTATTGAAGAACCACGCAACCGCATAACCTCCTGCCAGCGGTACAAGTACTCCAAATAATGCAATGATAAAAGAAGCTTTTCCACTTGCCTTAAGCTCTTTGATATCTGTCTCCATACCTGCCGAGAACATCAGTACGATTACACCAATCTCGGCTACTTCATGGATAAATGAAGTTTCTGTTAATAATCCAAATCCTGCAGGTCCTAAAATAAGTCCTGCAAGCAATGCTCCTACAACCTGCGGCATCTGGACTCTCTTTGTCAGAAGACCCAGTACCTTTGTTGATAATAAAATTATTGCCAAATCCAGTAAGTATCTATAAGCATCCATTTTTCCACTCTCTTCCGTTTTCTCTATTCGCTGTCATCTGATCCCATGGTTCTGCCCTACTCATGGAATCCTCTTTTCTTGCAGTGTACCGGTCTTTATCAACCATTTAATGCCGGTACTTCCTGCCCCCGCAGACGGATGACCGGTCCGCCTGTTCCTTCAATATAAGCTCTGGTGATCGTCACCTCTCCGATATTATCATCTTTCGGAATCTCATACATGATATCCAGCATAAATTCCTCTATAATTGCACGAAGTGCTCTTGCTCCGGTATCTTTCTCCATCGCTTTTTCCGCAATCGCCTCCAATGCACTGTCATCAAAATCCAGTTTCACTTCATCCAGTGCCAGAAGCTTCTGGTACTGCTTCAGGATCGCATTCTTCGGCTCTCTTAAGATCTTCACCAGCATCTCTTTATCCAGTCCTTTCAGGGTAAAGATGATCGGAAGCCTTCCGAGAAACTCCGGGATCATGCCGAACTTACGCAGATCTTCTACCGTAACCTTTGACAGAAGATTCTCGTCATGTTCATATGTATCCTTCAGCTCTGAATTAAATCCCATGGACGTCTTTCTTCTGAAGAGTTCTTTGATGATCTCTTCAATATCCGGGAACGCTCCTCCGCAGATGAACAGAATATTCTTCGTGTTCACTGTGGTCAGCGGAACCATCGCATTCTTGCTGTTCGCTCCCACAGGTACTTCTACCTCACTGCCTTCTAAGAGCTTCAGCATTCCCTGCTGTACGGATTCTCCGCTCACATCCCGCTGGCTGGAAGTCTTTTTCTTGGCGATCTTATCAATCTCATCAATAAAAATAATTCCCTGCTCTGCACGTTCTACATCATTATCTGCTGCCGCAAGTAGCTTTGATACAACGCTCTCGATATCATCTCCGATATAACCGGCCTCTGTCAGGGAAGTCGCATCCGTGATCGCCAGCGGCACATCCAGCAATCTTGCCAGTGTCTTCACCAGATATGTCTTTCCACTTCCGGTCGGTCCGATCATCAGCATATTAGATTTTTCAATCTCAATATCATCCATCGTATTGGTTGCCACCCGCTTATAATGATTATAGACCGCCACTGCCATGGTCTTCTTTGCACGTTCCTGACCTACCACATACTCATCCAGTCTGGCCTTGATCTTATGCGGTGCAGGAATATTTTTAATATCCAGCTCCGGAAATTCCTTTGGTTTCTCTTTTTTCTTCTTGATCTTTTTTGCTTCTGGCTGCATTCCTTCCAAATCAGAAAGATTCAGAAACTGCACGCCCGGCATATTCATCATTTTTCCCAGATCCAGAGGACTGCTGCTCATCGCATCAAAGCTTCTCTGCATACAGTCCGGACACACCGTAATATGATTCGGAAGATCGATCATCTTCCCGGTCACACTCTCCGGTCTGTGACAGATAAAGCAGATCTTCTCGTAACCGTCATCATCCTCACGCTCCTTTTCAGCGTCTTTGACCACTTCCTTACGGGAATCCTCTGTCCGGTTCTCTTTTTCCTGTGGAATCTCAGAATCTTTTTCTTCGTCCACAATAACGAAATCCTGATCTGACATACGCTTTCCCTTTCTTCTCCTGTTTCATTTGCTTCCTGTGTCACGTCGTATCCTGCCTGAAAAATTCATAAATATCACAGCCAGAGATCTCCAACCTCCGTTTCATTTTGCAGAATCCTGACGATCCGCAGTTCATTATAGTACAATCACTTCAAATATTCAAATAAATAAACTGTGAACTCTTACACAATTTTAACACCACACTACTGTTCCAGCATCCCGATCAACGTCTCTTCCGAAATGATCGGCACTCCAAGTTCTCTCGCCTTTTTGTTCTTTGAAGAAGTTGAATTTACATCATTATTAATCAGATAACCGGTCTTTGATGTCACACTGCCGGTTACCTTTCCTCCACGCTTCTCTATTTCCGCTTTTACCTCTGCCCGATTGGCAAAATGTTCCACACTTCCTGTGATCACGAAATTGATCCCCGAGAATTTCTGACTGTCCTCTGTCACAACCTCCTTCTGCAGCTCTACCTCGTCCAGCAGTCTGCGGTAGATCTCCCGATGCTTCGGATCAGCAAAATATTCTACATAGGTCTTTGCCATGATCCCGCCAATGCCCTGAATCTCTACCAGTTCTTCTTCGGTTGCCTCTTCCGCACGCTTTGGATCATCTCCGAATGCTTTACAGATGACCTTCGCATTGGCACTTCCGATATTCGGGATTCCAAGACTGTAGATCAGTCGTGCCAGCGTTGTCTTCCTTGCGTTTTCAATATTTCTGAGCAGCTTCTGATAAGATTTCTCTCCAAATCCATCCATGCTCTTAATTTCTTCCTCATACCGGTCCAGATGGAACAGATCCGTAAAATCTTTCACATACCCATGCAGAATGAATTTTTCCAGTGTCGCCTCTGAAAGTCCTTCGATATTCATCGCATCCCTGCTTACGAACAGGCTGAACGCTTTTACGTGCTTCGCCTGACATTCCGGGTTCGTGCAGAATAACGTCTTTGTCTCATTTTCCATGGAATCTTGTCGTACCACCACAGACCGGACAGACTGTCGGAATATCTTTTACACCGCTCCGTGTCAGATTCTCTGCGATCTGCGGAATGATCATGTTGGCCTTATACACCTGGATCGTATCACCGACTCCCAGTTCCAGCTCTTCCATAATACTGATATTATGCACACTGGCACGGCTGACCGTCGTTCCTTCCAGTTCTACTGTTCAAAACCGCAACCGGATTGATCAGTCCCGTTCTTGACGGACTCCACTCAATCTCAAGAAGCGTTGTCTCCCGAATCTCATCTGCCCATTTAAATGCAAAAGAATCTCTCGGAAACTTTGCGGTCGTTCCCAGTGACTGTCCATAGGCAATATCATCATAGACCAGTACCAGTCCGTCAGACGGGATTTCATTTTTCCCGATTGCCTTTGCAAACCATGCTACTTCCTCTTCGATTGTTTCTGCCGTCACAGGATGATGTTCCACCACATCAAATCCCTGCTCCTTCAGCCACTGCATCTGATACATTCTTGAATTATGAAAATCTACCTCTTCCGCACGCACCAGCGTAAATGCGAAAAACTTCACATTTCTTTTTGCGGTGATCTCATTATTCAACTGCCTCACAGAGCCACTGCACAGATTTCGCGGATTTTTATATTTTGCATCGACATCTTCGATCTTTTCATTGATCGCCTCAAAATCTTTATAGGAAATCACTGCCTCTCCACGCAGAACCAGCTCACCCTGGTACGGAATATGCAGCGGCACATTCTGAAAGACCTTTGCATTGTTCGTGATGACCTCTCCCTCGATTCCATTTCCTCTTGTGACCGCTTTGACCAGTTCTCCGCCCTGATACGTGAGAACAATGGTCAGTCCGTCCAGTTTCCAGGAAATCATCGCTTTCTTCGTGCCAAGAAATTCTTTCAGCCGCTCTACTTCCTTCGTCTTATCCAGTGACAGCATCGGCCGCTCATGGCGTTCTTTCGGCAGTCCACTGACCACCTCATAACCGACATTGACCGTCGGACTGTTCGCCATCTTTGTTCCCAGTTCTTTTTCCAGTTCTTCCAGTTCATCATAGAGCCTGTCATATTCATAGTTACTCATGATCTCTGTATTGTCCTGCTCGTATGCCTTTCTCGCCCGGTTCAGAAGTTCTACCAGTTCCCGCATCCGCTGCTGCTTACTTTTTCCCTGCTCCATTTTATTTTTTTCCTGCTCCATCTTTTCTCTCCTGCCTGCTTTCCCGTCCGCCCGGAAGACTGGAAGACTGCTCCAGTAACTGATCCAGCTCATTTAATTCCCGGTCTGTCAGCTTGCGGTATTTTCCCTCTTTCAGTCCGTCCAGCGTAATATTCATCACCCGGACCCTCAAAAGATCTTTTACCTCATACCCCAGTGCTTCACACATTCTGCGGATCTGACGGTTCAATCCCTGCGTCAATATGATCTTAAATGTATATTTCCCCAATTTCTCTACTTTACACGGTCTTGTCACCGTATCCAGGATTGCCACTCCCCGGGACATTTTCTTAAGGAAATCCTCTGTGATCTCATGATCCACCGTTACTTTGTATTCTTTCTCATGATAATTTGCCGCCCTCATGATCTTATTGATGATATCTCCATTATTCGTCATCAACAGCAGACCTCTGGAATCCTTGTCCAGCCTTCCGATATAAGTCACCCTCACCGGATAATTCAGGAAACGCACAATGCTGTCGCGTTCCCGCCTTTCTTCTGTGCAGACGATACCTTTTGGCTTATTTACCGCAAGCACAATCATCTCATCCTGCCTTGATACGGTCTTATTTCCCACTTTGACCGTCTGTCCCGGATAAATCTTCATTCCCATTCCGGCACGCTTTCCGTCCACACTCACCTTTCCGGTCTCAATGAGGCGGTCTGCCTCCCTTCTGGAACACACTCCCGCCTCACTTAAATACTTATTCAGTCTTACCGGTTCTTTTTTCTGTATAAATTCTTCTCTGATCCGATTACTCACCCGTCAACACTCCACTTATATTATTATCTGTAAAAAATGTATTTCCACTGTAAAGGAACAGCACCTCTGAGATCCTGTAGGAACTGAGCAGTTCCTCGATCGTGCCACTATAATATCTCGGATCGACCACAACGATCTCCCGGTAATACGGTGTTAAAAACTGCACAAAGCAGTCTGCAAAAGAGTCCTTGATCAGAAGCAGTCTTTTGCTTTTCTGTCGACACTGTCTTAATATCTACAACAGAAAAATCTCCTCCCAAAAAGACATCATACTGATCCTTTGTATCCAGCTTTGAAGAATCAAAAAGAGAAGTCGTCCTTTTTCCTTCATCTACATATCTACGATCACATCTGTATCACTGTCACTCGGAACATAAATATCAACCTGCTCTTTCTCGCTCAGATAAACACCGCTTTTGGATGCCAGCATTCCATTAAAATCATTGGAAACCGCATAAGATACATATTTCCCTGAAATGTCTCCCTCTATTCCCAGCGAAGGGGCTGCCTCCTGAAATGCATAAAAAGCCCCCAGGGAAGTCCAGTGATGATCCGTCTTATAATAAATCTTTTCATTCCGGTGCTTATTCAGAGCTGAGGCTGCATCGATCCATTGCAACGGAACTTCCCAGTTCCTTCTTTACCATGCTTATGAGCTGTGTCTGATTCTCCACTTCTGCCATAGCCGGAAGCTTTGCTCCAAGAATCCCTGCCGCATCCGGTACAAGCATCATCCTCACCGGAAGATCCGTATTCGTCTCAGCAAAATTCTGAATGGATTTCAGATTGTCTGCCAGATATTCCTGGTTCGGCAGCTCGATCTCCTCCAGCAGTTGTCCGTCTTTTCCTATATATACTCCATGTTCCTTGCTGACACCTGCCAGTCTGTCCACACCGACCTTGATCGTTCTCCAGAAATCTCTGCCGACAAACTGATCTGACATATACCGCTCAAACTTTCCATATAATCGCCCGAAATCACATTTCCCCAGTTCCATTTCGGAGCAGATGCAAGCATTCTGTTCTCCTGCACTGACTTTCTTTATCCGGTACAATGATATTGATCAAAAGAAATACAAACAATACCAAAATAAAAATTGTCCCTGTCACCCGCTCTAATGAGCCTCTCTGCTTCTTTTTCTTCATACTCTTTCACCTGAATCAGCCTTTGGCTACGCATTTTCATTCACCTTCTGGCTCCGGTCTTTCTTCTTTTAAAATCTGAAATATAAAAATGGCTGATATGTCTCTGTTACCAGAAATGCCACCGAAATTGCCATCATTCCGAAAAATAAAATCCCAGCTACAACTGTTCGTGCCGTCTCACTCTCCGGCAAACTGATGATCCTTCTCAGCAATCTGCCTCCAAATGCCGACATTCCGACCACCGCCAGCAGATAATACAGCCAGTGGGAAAAGCAGACATACCCTGCCCCCGCATCCAGCAGCCCGGCCCCTGTTCCGACCATTGCTCCAAGATAACGGAAGGCTGCTCCCAGGCTCGGACTAAAGAAGAAGACCCAGCCGACCAGCACGCAGACTGCCGTATAGATTCTTCTGAGCGGTGACGGCAACCGGTCCACTTCTGAACCCCATACATATTTTTCCATCACCAGCAGGACTCCGTAATAAAATCCCCACACAATAAAATTCCAGGCAGCTCCATGCCACATTCCCGTCAGCGTCCAGACGATCAGCAGATTCAGGATATGCCTTCCTCCACTGCAATGGTTTCCGCCCAAAGGGATATAGACGTATTCACGAAACCAGGTACTCAATGAAATATGCCATCTTCTCCAAAATTCCGTCACACTTCTCGACACATAAGGATGATCAAAATTCTTCTTCAGTTCAAAACCGAACATCCTCGAAAGTCCGATCGCCATATCAGAATATCCGCTAAAATCATAATAGATCTCAAACGCATATGTGATACAGCCGATCCATGCCATCGGAACAGAAAGGTTACTTGCTGAAATGGCTGAAATCTCCTCAAATACTGTCTTAAATGTATCCGCAAGTACTGCCTTTTTGCAAGACCGATCAGGAACAGCATTGCCCCCTGTCCCAGCTTTCTTGCGGAGACTTTCCTCTGTGCAAGCTGTGGTTCTATATCTTCATACCGCACAATCGGCCCCGCGATCAGTTGCGGGAACAGGGCGATATAAAGTGCAAAATTCAAAAGACTCCTCTGTGCCTTTGCTTTTCCCCGATAGACATCCACCACATAGGAAATGCCCTGAAAAGTATAGAAAGAAATCCCCACCGGCAGAGCCAGTTCGCGGTAAGTAAGTTCCACTGAAGTCACGGAATTGACCAGCTCCAGGAAAAATCCGTAATACTTAAAGAAAAACAAAAGAGCCAGATTCACAGCCACCGCAAAGATCATTCCCCGGTGAGCCTTTCTCTCATCCTCTGCATTTGCCGCAATCTCTCTTCCACAGCAATAATTCAGAAGAATACTTAAGATCATCAGAACCACATACACCGGTTCACCCCATGCATAAAGATCAGGCTTGCCAGCAGAAGCAGTAAGTTGCGTATCTTAAGCGGTGCGAGATAATATACTGCCAGAACGACCGGCAAAAATAAAAATATAAACGTAAGACTGCTAAATAACATCCTTCTTTCCCTTCTACAAGCTCTGGTCAAAAGCAGCTCTGTACTCAGATGCCTTTGAAGATACTACATAAAAAATATAATTCCCACGGACACTGGTCTGTGCCTCTTCCAAAAGTTTCTCCTGCTCCGGCAGATATCCCTCAAAATCTTTTTTCCGCTCCTGCAGCCGCTGTTCTACCGCATCTGTCACCTGCTCCGTCTGACTGCTCTTTTTGACACAGATCATCAGGACTTCCTCGGCATCGATACTTGATTCAGAAGAATAATACATCACACCCTCATAATCTGTACTGTTCAGCCCGAAGTTCCGCTTGAGCATCTGACCGTCCAGTTTCTTCATTCCGGTCGTATCAATGACTTTCTCCATGGAACTCTCCATCTCTGAAAAAGAGCGGTTACTTCCGCTTACATAAATCATAAGCAGGGCAATATAACCGAGAATCAGAAGCAACACCGCATACGATGCAGCTTTCCATATTCCCTGTCTCTGTCTTGTCATAATGTTGCTACCTCCGCCATATTCGTTGCCCAGACCGGATAAAATTCTGCCTTGAAATGAATCCCGTCTTCTTCATAATAATTTTCCTGCACAAGTGCGGTATTATCAATAAATCCCAGATGCTTTCCATCGCACATTTCCTGCAATGCAGTATTATAATCTGCAATTTTCGCCAGTGCCGGTTCTTTTTCAGCCGCAGATGCACTGACCGGAAAGATCGAATTGATATAAATACGGACGGACGGCATCTCTTTCGTGATCGACTCGATCACCGCTGCATATTTCTTAATAAACGCTTCTGTATCTCCGTCTGTTGCGATCACATCATTCATCCCATACGACAGGAACACGACCTGTGGGTTCAGCTTTTTTGCCTGACTGATCTGCTCGTCCAGTCCCTCCAGTTGTATCCCCCTCTTTGCAACAACACTTGAGGCATTCAGTACGTCATATTCACTGAATCCACTGCTGATTGAATCTCCCATCACCACTGCACCTGAAAAACGATCTTTCAGACTTCTCTCTGTATCCCCTGATGCCGGGTCTTTTGCCTCCAGGCTGGCAATCTTCTGCTCGATCACCTTGACCTCTTCATTTTCCTTTGACTGAATATATTCAATTCCCTTTTTTGTATCTGCATTTTCTGCTGTAAACTGCTTCACTCCGTGGATCACGACTCCCAGAAGAATCAGCACAGTAATACAGCCTGCTCCAATATAGATTCG
>ENA-OQDF01000531-OQDF01000531.1-human-gut-metagenome-genome-assembly--contig:-NODE-531-length-15759-cov-1.413511_pt1 | contig 15759 bp, 24 predicted proteins | sample MGYA00242769_ERZ504597 | MGnify/ENA primary metagenome ERZ504597 (study PRJEB26092, sample SAMD00036305) | human gut metagenome | host: Homo sapiens | study: EMG produced TPA metagenomics assembly of...
ATTATTTTGGTGAGAAAATTTATAAAGTATCTTTAGATGGCGGTTTTACATGTCCAAATCGAGATGGAACACTTGGAACTGGTGGCTGTATTTTCTGCAGCGAAGGAGGATCTGGAGATTTCGCTTCTTCATCCTGCTTATCTATAACGGATCAGTCTCTGCTGGAATTGAGATGGTTTCTAAGAAGATTGAGAACGGAAAGTATATTGCTTATTTTCAAGCATTCACAAACACTTATGGTCCTATTGAGAAATTAGAATCTTTATATATGGAAGCGATCCATGATCCAAGAATTGTTGCTCTTGCGATCGGTACAAGACCTGATTGTCTGCCTCCTGAAGTTCTTAACCTGCTTGAGCGTTTGAATCAGATCAAACCTGTGTTTGTGGAACTTGGATTACAGACAATTCATGAAAAGACTGCTTCATTTATCAGGCGTGGATATCCTTTGTCTTGTTTTGATGAGGCGGTTTTGAATCTTCATAAATTGGAGTGCTGACGGTTGTTCATCTGATCCTTGGACTTCCTGGTGAAACAACTGATATGATGCTTGAATCGGTTCGTTATTTAAATCAACTTCCTGTTCATGGAGTGAAATTTTCTATGCTGCATATTTTGAAGAATACAGATCTGGCAGCTTATTATGAAGAACATCCATTTGATGTTTTTACTTTGGATTCTTATGTTGATCTACTTTTAAAATGTATTGAAAATTTAAGTCCTGAGATCGTGATTCATCGATTGACCGGGGATGGCCCGAAAAATCTGTTGATCGCTCCTGTTTGGAGTCTTCATAAGCGGAAAGTTTTAAATACGATTTCGCATGAGATGAAGATTCTTGATATTAAGCAAGGAGATCTGTTGTGATTTTTAGTTGTGTATTCTTCAGGAACATGATCATGTAATTTGATGCATTTTCAAATAGCTCTACTAATTTATATAAATATTTGTTATATTTAAGAAAAAAGGGCCATAAAACAAACTATTTCATCTCTAAGATTACGTTTATTTTATGGCTCTTGCTATTATACCCTTGTACTATATTTTATATAATGCTTCTTCCTATTTAAAATATTTATCCAAGATCTGGCGCTCTCCTTCGTTATCATTGATATCTGTGATAATATCTGCTGCCTCTTTTTACCTCATCGGTTGCATTCCCCATGGCGACTCCAAGTCCTGCGTATCTGATCATATCGATGTCATTGAAATTATCTCCAAATGCCATTGTCTCTTCCTGTTTTACATGAAAATGATCTTTTAACATGTGGATTGCATCAGATTTGGATGCTTTCATGGACATGATCTCTAAATAGGTGTCCTTAGATCGATAGATTCTGATCTGTGGAAATTCTTTCACTAACTGTTGTTCCAATGCAGCAATATCTGCTTTATCACCCATACATAATACTTTATGCACTTCTTTATAGACTTCTTCATCTTCAAAGGATACTTCTTGTGGAATCACGCCTGTGATATCACTTTCCTGCGCTGCCCAATATTCTTTTTTTATCTTTTACCAGCCATTCATCGTTTGTGTAAATGTTAACCGAAATCTTTGGATTCAATTCATAGACTCTTCTGCATAACTTCATGGCAACTTCTTGTGGCATTGCCACACTGTAGATTGGATGATCTTCTTCATCAACAACTAAGGCACCACTATAGCAGATCATTGGACTCTTCGCCCCTAATTCTGCTCTGATAGCTGTCATACCTTTGGGCATTCTTGCGGATACTAAGACATATGGAATTCCATTTTCATTGATCTGTTTTATTTTTTCTTTTGTACTTTCTGGTATCTGATGCTTTGAATTTAATAATGTTCCATCAATGTCACTGAATACTGCTTTATATTTTTTCATCATGTCTTCATCCTTTCATTTTTCTACTTTGTTGTCCATTTCTTCTATTATAAAGTAAGAAAAGCCATCTGGCGAGGATAAAATGTTCCAGATGGCTTTCTCCTTTTTTTAGGTCTTGGATCTTTAATATGCTTTCACTGATTTTGCTTTAGAATATGTTCCATATACTTCTGATTTGTTGAATCATAATAGTAATAACGAACCTGTACGTAATATTTCTTACCTTTTTTCAGACCTGTTTTGGTATAAACGTTTTTTGCTAAACCTGTTGTTTTGTATTTTGCAGATTTCATCTTTTTACTTGTAGAATAACGGAATCTAAATCCTCGTTTTTCTCCATATTTATTTGTGTATTTGATAGATTTGGCTACAAATCCTGTTCCTTTTCCATGACTTACCTTTCAAAGATGATAGTTTCGCTGTTTCTACTTTGATTTTAACAAATTTTGCTGTTAATACAATATTTTTATCTGAAGCAGGTACTTTATTAACAACTTTTCCTTTATAAGTCCATCCTGCAAATACATAACCTTTCTTACCAGCAGCTTTATATTTTGTTTTATTCCATCCTGGTAATTTAGTTCCAGCTTTTGTTTTATTTATTGTTGTAACAGTTTTTCCACCATTACCTTTTAATGTTACTGAAATTGTTTTTGGTTTTTCTGATGGTTTTGTTGGCTCTGATGGTTTTGTTTCTTCTTTTTTATCTACATATAAATTCTTGAAACTTACTGCACCATCCCATAAACCAAGTCCCATATATCCAGTTTTGATATCAAAGAAATCTTTGTCTGACTCTTTATCTGCATCAAAAGTATAATTTAAGCATTCCTTATCATCTACATATACTTCACTGCATTTGCTTCTTTTTCAATCTTCACATGATGATATGATCCATCACTAATGCTAGAAGACATCTCTCCTACTGCAATATCACCATCTTTATACATTCTAAACAATCGCACTTTGTTACTACCTGGAACAAACTGAAGACAATATGCTCCATTTGGATCCGTTGATTTTGATGCAAAAATTAAGTTAACTAATCCTTTTTCAAAGGACATATCCGCTTCTATTGTTGATTTTTCATTAACTACCGCATCTTCAGACATATAAAAATCATTTGCAGACTGGTTGGAATCTGATAACACTTCTCCATCAATCGTCCAATTACCACTTACATTTACAAATTTCTTAATGTTTGTTTTGAAGTTATTTTCTTTTACATTAATCGTAAATATCTTTTTCTTTGATGGATCTGATTTACTTGATGCAGTAACTGTTGCTTTTCCTGATTTTAATGCTGTTACAACTGCTTTTCCATCTGACTCTTTGATACTTACAACATCTTTTCCTTCTGTAACATCCCATGTTATCGTCTGATCCATAGAAATTGGAAATACATATGCACTTAATTCTACACTATCACCAGCATATAATGTCTGGTTCTCATTCTGCATAGATCCAACAGATTCCACATCTGTCAATTCTTCCTTATCTGTCCAAATTGACTTCATTGGATAAATATCAATATCTGCTTTTACAGGATCACCTTCTACTAGACAGATGCTCCTAAACTTGTTGGTGTTGGGAATATCTGGTTCGCTCCTGCTGCTGTATTATTACTGCTAAATACTTCGACACTGGCTTTGTCTACATAAATATGTAATTCTACAGAACCATCTTCATTCTTTTTCACATTAGACTGCTCATTTATTTTTTTGAATTCTTGACTGATAATCTTTCCTGATTTACTTCTATCGATAGATAGTTTCTCATTTTCTAAATCATAAATTACATCGGTATATTCTGTATCATTTTGATTCTTTCTCAGTCTGAACCCAACTTTCTTTGTTTTCTCTGATGGTTTAAATTTAGCAACAATCTCATATGTATCCTTTGCAAAATCCTTTAAGAGATCATTATCTTCTGAAGTTGTAACATCTTTATAAGAAATCTTATTTTCTGCATCTCTTAAACTCTCATATTCACTAATTGGTGTCTGTGTTAAAACGTATTTTCCATTTTCCTGTTTTAGTCCTACTTTAAGATTCAGATTATAAGTTCCATTAAAATTCTGTCCTACAGTATCTGCAACTTTATTACAATAATCATCCCATGTATTCATCCAATTTCCTTCAATAATCTCTGGAATCGTTGGATTTTCCTGTGTTCCGAAGTCTTGTACATAATATGTCATTGCTGCATAAGAATCCTTACCAAGTTCATAACACCGTCACTGTTTTTGTAAGCTTCATCTGCAACAAAATTTCCATTTTCCACTCAACTTGTTTAAAATCACCGACTTTATAAGATCTTCCACCGCGGGAAGTACCCATTTCACACCATCTTTTGTTTCAATTGGATAAAGGTCAGGGCATTCTGTATGAAGATCTGCATATGTAGATTCACATTTCCAATCTGTCAGATTGTCTGATGAATAAATACGAAGTGGTCCGCCTGCAATTACCATGAACCATTTATTTTCCCATCTAAAAACTTTAGGATCTCGGAAATCTCTATTGTTTAATGGATCTTTTGACCAGTCTGCTGCAATTTTATTTGTTTTTTCCAAGTTTTTCCTTCATCTGTACTATAGGCAACTTTAATACGTTGTCCATTTCCATCTGCTGTGATCAATGCAACTAATCCACCTTCATTGCCGTCACCAAAAAGTCCTGATGTATTCTTTTCATCCGCTACAATACATCCTGAAAACATAGCTCCATTTGCATCTGGATATAATGCAATTGGCTGTTCTTCCCAATGGATCAAATCTTTACTTGTTGCATGTGCCCAATGCATTGGCCCCCATTTTGTATCATCATAGAACTGATAAAACATGTGATATGTTCCTTTATACTTAACCAATCCATTTAAATCATTTCCCCATCCGTCCTTTACAGAATAATGATACTGATTTCTGTATGCTTCATTATAATAAGTTTTATCTGCTGCTCGGCGATGCACATTTACACGATATGTTAAAGTTGCTGTCTGTCCATTTTCTCCCTGAACTGTGCTCTTTACTGTAATGTAATTCTTACCAACTTTAACTGGAATATTCTTTCCATCGTTATATGTTTTCCATCATATTCAACCTGTACATCTGCATTTTATTTTCTTTTCGATTATTCAAGTCTACTGTTTCTGCATTATTCTTTACATACTGAATCATAATTGGTTCTGTGGATGTAAATTGTGCTGCTTTCTCCACATCTCCAGTTGAGGAAGATACCAAGATATTTTTTAACTCTGGTGTGTTTTGATCATTTAATTCTGTATAATAGGTATTTTGGAATGTCATCTCACCATTCCAATTTAATAGACCAAGAGAACCTTCTGTCAAAACAGTACTCTGTCCTTTGTCGTCTTTTTGAAGTGTTATAATCACCTGTACTTGCTATCAAAGTATCATTTACATAATAAGAAATCCATGAATCATAAGCCACTACTTTTAAAGTATATTTCTCATCATCCGTTGCTTTTACTTCTTTTTCATCAATCAACTGATAATCACTATTTTCCTGCCATCGCCAAAACTTGCATTTATGCGAACCTCCATCGATATTTACCGCATAGCATTCTTTATTATCAAGATTATTATTACAACGGAAAATTAATGTTGCTGCACCTTGATTTCTCTTAAATGTTACGTCTGTAGAATATACAAAATTCTTAGCTGTTGTTTTACTGAATGCAAAACAGTCTCCTTTATCAACTGCATTGCTGTACAGACCATCTTTTGTTTCTTTCCAATCACCTTTCTTATAATCAAAACCTGTTAAATTCGTTTGATATCCTTGCGCTGCCTCTTTCTCCTGACTATCTGTTGCAGCATTTACAGTAATCGTTTGATATCCTGTTACTGGTGTTATGGAGGTAACTGTAACAGCTCCTGCCATCATTAGTGCCAATAATCTTGGACTTATTTTTCTCATAATTTTTCCTTCTTTCTTTGTACAAAAAAGGACGATCAAACTATAATCGTCCTTTTCACTCAAAAAACAATAAGTTCTTATACCTATGCTTTAATCAATTGTATAATCTTATCTATGTTTTCTTTGCCTCTCTTTATCCCAAGTCCTATGACAACACAAAGTATCACACTGATGATCGTAATGATCACTCCAACTACACCAAATACTGTAAATGGCATTTTACTTTGGGCACCTAGTCCCCAATACGCAAGTATGATTCCGATAGAGGATAAAATAATGAGAATTGCGAATCCATTTTTTGAGGTTATTGAGCATTTGTGTCTGAAATTCAATTTCTTTTAGCTGCTGTGCTCTTGTTTGTGTTGTCATAATATACTTCCTTTCTTAGTATTTTAATCCTGGGTTAAAGAATCCGATCATAACTCCGATAAATGCTACAACTACTAAGATCAACATTGTAACAACTGGAGATACTTTTTTCTTTGACATTAACCACCAACAGAAGATTACAAAAGCTGCTGTTAAGAATCCTGGATATACTCCGTCTAACTGATTCTGAAGATTTAAGAATTCTTTTCCTGCACTGTTTACGAGATGGAATGATGTTTTTACTGATACCCATGTTGCTGCTACAGATCCAACAACCATTGTTCCTAACATAACGATTGCTTCACGGATCGCGGTTGCTTGCTCACCAACCAGGATATCTACGGCTTTTCCACCCAGTTCATATCCTTTGAAGTATAAGAACTTCATTCCAAATGCCATGATCAAATTCCATGCTACGATATAGAAGATTGGTCCTACGACAGATCCACCTGTTGATAATCCCAGTGCGATACCAAGTAAGATAGGAATTAATGTACCTACAACTAAGGAATCACCAATACCTGCTAAAGGTCCCATAAGACCGGCACGGATACCATTGATCGCTTCTGCATCGATATCTTCATTTCCATTTGCTTTTGCTTCCTCAAGACCAGCTGTGATACCTACGATGATAGATCCAACCTGTGGTTCTGTATTAAAGAAAGCTGTGTATGTATTCATTGCTTCTTTCTGTTCTTCTTTTGTATCATATAACTCTTCTACCAATGGAAGCATTGCACACAGATAACCAAATGTCTGCATATGTTCCTGAGAGAAACATGTTAAGTTTCCATAAGCAGTTACGGAATGATTTATTTAACGCTTTTTTAGATAGTTTTTTCTCTGCCATATTAAATATCCTCCTCGTCATCATCGTCAAAGGAACCGCCAGAAGCTAAGGCTGCTTCTTTTGCTCTGATTCCTACCATTTTAATGTTGTAGTAAATAATTGCGAACATTGCTGCTACAACTGTTACTGATACAAGGTTTAATCCCATACTTGCTGCTAATGTAAATCCGAAGAAGAATGGTATAAAGTCAACTGCTTTTGTTACTACCTGTTTTAATAAGATCGCAATACCTACGCAAGGAAGCAAGCTACCTACTGTAAACAGTGTTTTCATTGCAATTCCATCCATTGGTAATGTTGTTTTGATCGCTTCTACAACTGGAACTCCTAATTTACACATTACAACTGCTGGTAAGAAACTGCAGATGATATGAGAAATCCATGGAAGAACCATATCTACAACGTATAATCTCTTGAATTCACCTTTTTCAACGGCCTGCCATCCAATGTGCTGCCATACAAGGTTGATCGTTGCTGTTCCATAGAATAATACTGTACCGATTGTTCCTACCATTCGCTCCAAATGATGTTGCCATGGAGATACCTTTTGCTGATGCAGGATCTAATCCGTATGAATTAATGCTAACATTGCCAGTGGAATACCGATATAAGATACGGCACGAACGTCTGCTGATACAGTTCCTCCTGGTGTAACCAATGCGATATATACAACCTGCATTGCCGCACCGACTAAAACACCTGCCTGAATATCTCCAAGTACGATACCACAGACAAGACCTGCAACTAATGGTCTTCCTAATGTGTAGTTACCAATGGTTGTACCTCCCATACCAGGCATACTGGATAAGCAGGCAAAAATACCTAAAATGATTGCTTGTAACCAACTAATTGTCATAATAGTTTCTCCTCTCTATTGGTTTTTTAGTTAAATCCAAACTGACCTCTGAATTTGTCCCATGTTCCGATGGACGCTTCTTTGATCAGTGCAAATTCGATTTCATAACCAGCTTTGCTGATCGCTTCTAAAGCTTCTGCTTCTTCCTGTGTAATAGATTGGTTATTACCAAGTTTGACAGCTCCTGGTCTGTCATTACATGGTCCTACGATTACTTCTTTGCATCACTTGGAACAAATCCATCATCCACTAAGATCTTCTTCATCTGGATTGGATCTTTTGTGATCAGGAAGTAATTGTCTTTGCTGTCTAATACTTTCTGGTTTTTCTTTTTCCATGCTTCATATGTCCAAACAAATGTTTTCTTTGTGCTGGCACTCTTGTATGCCATCTTAAGTGCATCTGTTGTTGCTGCTTTGTCGTTCACTGCGATCAGCCCATCGCATGGATACTCTAGTGACCAACGTGTTACTGTCTGACCATGGATCATACGGTCATCAATTCTTAAAAATGAAACTGACATATTTTTTCCTCCTTAAAATTTAAATATCGTCTTCTTCATCATCGTTTGCTGATGTCATAACAAATTCTTTAACTGCATCTTTTGCCTCATTGATCAAGCTATCTTTTAGCATGTCTGTGTCTACGCCGTCTTTCATTAATGTTGCTGTCAATGCCATTGCCAAGTTCATTCCACCAAAGATCACTGTCTGACCGATCAGTCCTTTGTTTGATACCTGTTCAATTGCATTTGTAAGAGGTGATCCACCCACAATGTCACCAAGAAGAATGATCTCATCGTCTACTGTGATCTTGCTGATCGCATTGCTGAATTTCTCTGCGAATTCATCAGCACTCATTCCGTCCTCTAATCCGACGCTAATCACGTCTTCTCTTTCTCCACCAGCTAACATCTTAAGTACACTGTGAAGTCCTGGTGCAAATGTTCCGTGGCTGACTAATACTACGTATTTCATCCTCTTCTCCTTTCTTTTTTCCTATCTCTTATTTACAAGCTTATTCTACCAATCACGCAAAAAAAGGACATCTGTAAATTGTCATGACTTTCAATTTACAAATGTCCTTTTTATGCGACAAATGTCATATTCGTGTTTTATTTGTTTTGATTTTCTTATTGTTACTGATTTAAAAGCTTATCAATCTCTTGTTTTAGTTTCAAGATATTGGAATCAAATTCTTCTTCATCTGTAAGAATTCTTGTCATCTCACTGTCAATCTTTTGGTAGGCTTTCATTGTATCTTCGGAATTTTGGAATCTGCAAGGCATTGTTCATGAGTTCATCTAACAATTTCATTTTATCTGTCATATTCTCACCCATGCTTTTTTCTAATACCTGCTGTGCTTGTTTTGAATTCGTCACAGCTTTTAATGGTGAAATACCTTGGCGATACTGAAAGATCTTCTGCTGTGTCTTCGTTTCATAGCATAATTTCTTTAAAAACTGCCATGCCATATCTCCATGTTTCGTCCGATTACTCATTCCCATCAGAAGATTATCTACCTGTGTCTTATTTTCTCCATCTGGTCCGGAAGGGAGTCTGATACAGTCCCATTCAAAATCAAAGTATTTGTTAATCTTCCATGGATATGGCTTATATGTTCGAAATTCTGAAAATGTCATGGGACGGAATGCAATATTTCCTGAGTCAAAATCATCTGAGGTTAGATTTCGAAATGATGATATTCTTTCAATCTTCTTTGTAAACAGAATCGCATTTTCAATTGGTTCGGATGACAGATTACATTTTGTTCCACTTTGATTAAATAAGTTTCCGCCATTACTTAACGTGGCATCATTCCATTTATAATCATACACACCAAATTGGTCTAATCGTCCATCTCCATCGGTATCTTTGGTTACTTTTTGACAGATCTTATAAAAATCATCCCAAGTCCAGTGATTCCCTGGCATTTTGATATGCTTCTTTTTTTAGTAGTGTCTTATTGACTAGCATCAAAGTTGGTACACTTTCATATGGAAGAGCATATTGCGTTCCCTTATAGGTTCCAGCATCATAACTTCCTTCATAATAGTTGCTTTTTTGAACACTTTATCAATCTTTGTATAGGAGTCTAAGTTCTTTAACATTCCTACGGATGAAAATGTGCTAAAATCTTCTGGCAAGACCATAAAAACATCTGGCAGATCTCCTTTTAGTGCCTTTTGTGACAGCCATTCTGAATAATCATCTTTCATCACACCACTTTCGTATTTGATCGTGACATTCGGATATTCTTTTTCAAATTCTTTGATTACTTGATCGATCATCTGATAGCAATTATCATCTGGAACATCCCACTTGTTTCCTGCGAACATTCCAAAGGTTAAAACAATTTTTTGTTGTTTGGGATAGATCACAAAACCAACAGATAATAAACTTATGACCAATCCAACAGCAATGATTCGTTTCCACCATTTTTCTAGTTTCTGTCTCATCTATCTTCTCCCGTATTTGGCTGAACCTGACTGTACTTCCCAGATTGCAAGCTGGTTCTGTCTCTTAGGTCTAGTTTACTTAAGATCGTGCTGAGATAATTTCGTACAGTTCCTTCGGAAAGGCTTAGTTCCGTCGAGATTTCTTTATTTGACATGCCTCTTCCGACTAATTTAATGATCTCCCATTCTGCATCTGTGATCTCTTCTACATTCTGTGCATGAATTGATGTATCATAATTGCTTTGTGCCATTTCAGAGAAGAAATCGACACCTTTGTTGCCACTTCTGGATTGATCATGGCCCCGCCGCTATGTACTGTATTGATCGCTTTTTCTAATTCATCCATAGAAATTCCTTTTAACAGATAACCACTTGCTCCATGTTTTAATGCATTGTATACATACTCATCATCATCGAATGTTGTCAAGATAATGATCTTGACATCTGGATATTGTTCTTTGATGATCTGTGTACATTGCACTCCATCCATTTCTGGCATACGCACATCCATTAAAATAACATCTGGCTTGTCTTTCCTGACTTCCTGAATGACTTCTCTTCCGTCCTTGGCAGTTGCAGTAACTTCGATTCCTTCTTTCATCTCAAGTACGATCTGTAAACTTTGTCTGATCAGTTCCTGATCATCTGCTATCATTACTTTAATCATAGTTTTTCACCCCATCTGATCGGTATTCTTGCTGTGACTTTAAATCCATTACTTCCATCATATTCTACAGTTCCTTTTAACATCTTGATCCTCTCTTCGATATGGATCAATCCAATCCTGTATGAATCTCTTCACATCCGATTCCATTGTCTTTGATCTCTAGATTGAGCCACTTATCTTCCTTCCATAAGTTTACATCAATCTGCTTCGCTTTTCCATGCCTGATCGCATTTGTGATACTTTCCTGTACTACACGATAGATCATATCTTCTTCATCTTGATTGAATTTCAAGACCTCTACCTGACAATCATAATTAATCTTAACATCTGATACCTGCATCGTCTCATTGATCATCTTTCTAAAGCTTCTTGCAATCCACTATGCTCTAAGGCATCTGGTCTTAATTTATTGACCGATCTTCGAATATCTTTAATTCCTTGCCTTGCAACCTGTGATATTTTATTTAACTGTTCTTTCGTTGCATCTACAGAAAAATCGATCATCGCGATACATGCGTCAATTCCTGCAGACAGTCCAGTCATCGTATGCCCCAGTGTGTCATGAATCTCTCTGGCAATTCGATTTCGTTCCCTTGTCTCCGCCATTTTTCTGTCATCTCTGAATAGTCCTTCAGCTGTTCATTCATTTCCTTTAAACGTATATTGGCTGTCTGAAGCTGAAGTTTAACAATCCAATCCTTGCATTCTCTTTCATCTGATTTCTCATCAAAATGATCATGTATGCAATAAATGCGATCGCATTCAATGCAACTAGTATATTTCTTGTTCCTTGGATCATCATACTGACTTTCGCCGGGTATACACTCAAAAATTGTTGGAACGATATCATATCTATAAACATTGATATGATATCGTAGTCTGAGAATAAATATATCATTCCCATGATGACAAAGAAAATTCCCCTAGTGTGTTTATCTTTGATATCCGTTACAATATCTGCAATGACAAGAAGAATGATTCCATTATAATTTACATAAACAAATTTAATAATGATCAGACATAACAAAATCTCTGCTGCATATAAGATCACAGATACCTGTTGCCTTTTTCTTTGTTTTCTTCGAATTTCTATAATGCCTAACAATAAGAAAAAGCAATAAATATCAACACTGTTGATGTCACTGGTTCGTTTGGGAGATATGTGATATTCTCTAAGAAATTCCTTGCTCCAAAATCACAATTGATCTTATTTAATGTTAAAATAAAAACTGCAGAAAGGAAGGATAAAATGATGAAATTTATGACTCCCATCAGAATCTTGATATAATATAAATTTTGATTTTTTCGATCCATATCATTTCCTCTTTACTGCCAACGGCTAATATCAGTCTGCTCTACATTCTTTTTTGTTATCATTTGAACAGAGATTACCTTTTTCTTCTCTACTTTTTCCCTTGCAAAATCTTGTATGCTGCATTGATCGCTGTGTCTGCCATCTGTTTGGGAGACTGTGCTGCTGTTCCTGTCATCATACCTTCTTTGATCAGTTTCTTTCCTTCTGGAGATCCATCAATTCCGTATACGAGAACACCTTCTCTAGCCCCCTTACTGTCAAGAGCAGCTAAAGCTCCCATCGCTGCCGGGTCATTTAATCCCATGACGACATCAATATTCTTGTATTTTTCGATGATCTTATCTACCTTGGGAAGTGCACGTTCGATCTGTCCCTGAGTATCTGCAGATGCAAGGATCTTATAGTTTTTATTTTTCTTGATCGTATCTGTAAATCCATTGATACGATCTACCGCAGATCTTGCTGCATTATGTGTTAACAATACAATATTCGCATGATCTTTTTGCTTCATCATTTCCTTTGCACATAAAACACCTGCTTTGTAGTTATCTGACACGATCGTCATTGTGACAAGATCATTTCTATAAACCTGTGAGTCGATAACGATCACTGGAATCTTCGCTTTCTTCGCTGCCTTCAATCCAGACTCTACTTCTTTCCAGTCGACTGAATTTAAAAAGATTGCATCTACCTTTCGTTTAACCAGCTGTTTGATCTGCTCATTCTGCTTCTTCTGATCAAGTGCCGGATCCAATGTGATCATCTCATCTCCATTCTTCTTAACCTGCATGCGGATCTGGTTATTGACCACTTTATAGAATTCATTATTCATCGTCATATAAGTCGCCCCCGAATAATTTTCTTCTTGTTTCTATTTCCTTTTCAGATAATTTGAACATGTACTGACATAGATTGCTAATAAAAAAAACAAAAACCATGATTCCTGCTAAGCTTATGATCTTATTGGTTAGATTTCTTTTCGATTGTTGATTCATATTTGTTCTTTCATTCCTCTTTTTCGCATTTTCTTTCCGTAATATATAATCATTATAACGAAATTTATTTATAATTCCAACAAATTTTCACATATCCTAAAACAAGTTATGTTCTTTATTTTTACCAACAAACTTTCACTAAAATAAATAAAAGCCAGTTGAAAACCGTAGGAGCTCGTCGGCACTTAATGAGCAGTGACGAGTATTCGTCGCTGTCGAATTTAGTGTCCGCTACGTGCGAGTCGAGCGAAAGCGCGTTTCCAACTGACTTTTATTTATTTTAGATCCATGCCGTTGGACTTGCGTCACTTGGCATTCTTAAATCTCCTCGAGGTGATACTGCTACACTACCAACCTTAGGTCCATCTGGCAGGCAAGAACGTTTAAACTGCTGGCTGAAGAATCTCCAATAGAATTTATCCAGCCATTTCTTGATCGTTTCATCATCGTATACACCATCAAATGTTAATTTTGCCATGCGGTATAATTTGGATTTGGGAATCCGAATCTTAACATATAATATAAGAAGAAATCGTGCAGTTCATATGGTCCGACTAAGTCTTCTGTCTTCTGTGAGATGACTCCATCAACTGGTGGCAATAATTCTGGGCTGACTGGTGTGTCTAGGACATCCATCAGTACTTCTGATAATTTCTTATTCTCTGTTGTCTCTGCATAGTAAAGTACAAGGTAACGAACTAATGTCTTTGGTACGGAGCAGTTTACTGCATACATAGACATATGATCCCCGTTGTATGTTGCCCATCCGAGTGCCAGTTCTGACATATCTCCTGTTCCGATGACCATACCATTGTACTGGTTTGCCATGTCCATCAGAATCTGGGTTCTTTTCTCTTTGCCTGAGAGTTTTCGTAAGTTACATCATGGTTATTTTCATCATGTCCGATATCTGCAAAATGCTGGCGGACTGCTTTTTCGATTCTTACTTCTTTGAGTGTCGCTCCTAATTCTTTGATCAGGGATACGGCATTCTGGTAAGTTCTGTCTGTTGTTCCAAAACATGGCATTGTCACACAGATCAGGTTTTCTCTTGGAATGTCTAACAGATCAAAAGCTCTTGCTGTAACTAAGACTGCTAATGTGGAATCTAATCCACCTGAAATTCCTACGACTGCATGTTTGCAGTTTGTGTGTTCCAGACGTTTCTTAAGTCCCATAGACTGTAAAGATAAGATTTCATCGCATCGTTTATCCCTTTCATCTTGATTATCTGGTACAAATGGTGCTTTCGGGAATGTTCTTGTGATCTTGTTTTCTTTGACTTCTAGTGAAAATTCCTGTTCAAAATAATCATCTGTTTGGCCTCCTGGGAAAGAAGTCATCTTTCTTCGTTCTGCTGCCAATTTCTGCACATCGATATCTGCATAGATAATCTCATTTGTAAATCGTTTTGCTTCTGCTAAAACTGAACCATTTTCACAGATGAGATGGTGTCCACTGTATACAACATCCTGTGTGGATTCTCCTTCTCCTGCATCAGCATAGATATAAGCCGCTAACAATCTTGCTGACTGATTTGATACAAGGCTTCTTCGATAAGATTCTTTTGTTGTTGTCTCTACACTTGCAGATGGATTACAGATCACCGTTGCTCCTGCCATTGCGTGATATGTGCTTGGTGGAAGTGGTACCCAGAGATCTTCACAGATTTCACATGCTACCACAAGTTCTGGAATCTCTTTGCATTTGAATAACTGATTCACGGCTACATTTACATAACCAAATTCTTCTCCAAACCAAAGATCTTCTTCTAATCCTTCTCCAGATGTAAAATGACGTAATTCATAAAATTCTGAATAGTTTGGTAAATGTGTTTTTGGCACGATTCCTAAAATACTGCCATCACTGATCACAACCGCACAATTATATAATTTTTGTTTTATAACGATCGGACAGCCTACAACAACTAACATACTCTTATTTTCAGTTGCTTTCACAATTCTTAAAAGCTGATTTTTACATTCTGTTAAAAGTGGCTGCTGCAAGAATAGATCACCACATGTATATCCACTGATCGTTAATTCAGAAAATACCAGAATACTTGCTCCATTTTTTTCTGTCTCATCGATGATCTTTAAAATTTCTTCTGTATTGTATGCAGGATCTGCCACTTTGATCTTTGGTGTTGCGGCTGCAACTTTGATAAATCCATCTTTCATTTTATATACCTCAATTAAATATATGCAGGGGCCAGGTTTGATCACCTGACCCCTTATAAATCTCTTTGTATTATTCTTCTTCCATGTTACTTAATTTTGCTGCCTGATCGATGTACAGCTACGTACGTCTGAGCATCGATCGATGTACAGCTACGTACTCTGAGCATCGATCATGTACAGCTACTACGTCTGAGCATCATCGATGTACAGCTACCTACTCTATCGATCATACACTAGTACGTCGAGCCATACGATGTGTCGC
>ENA-OQDF01000532-OQDF01000532.1-human-gut-metagenome-genome-assembly--contig:-NODE-532-length-15755-cov-1.847005_pt1 | contig 15755 bp, 15 predicted proteins | sample MGYA00242769_ERZ504597 | MGnify/ENA primary metagenome ERZ504597 (study PRJEB26092, sample SAMD00036305) | human gut metagenome | host: Homo sapiens | study: EMG produced TPA metagenomics assembly of...
GCGGGCTACCGGGTTGAATCTTCGTAACCGCTGTAAGTTTCCCAGAAGGAGCCGTCTTCCTTATAAATTAGCATCGTCGGGTTGATACGGATCGCCTGGTATAATATGCCGTAATTAGGGATATCTCCTACCTTATCCACATCATCGGAAACCGCGTCCACTTTCACGAAAGAGTTTGCTAGATTGAAAGAAAGCTGTAGTTTATCATCAAACGCACGGTGGTTCACGGCGATAGAGCCATTGATCGTTTCACGGCTGGTGTTACGGATCATACCATCATTCTTTTTGTAATTTAAAGAAGCGCGATAGTTTGTCTTACCATTACCACCGGTAGCGGTCAAGTTGTGTACATGGGTGAAATTACTCTTATTCAATAAAGCGTCGTAATGGTTATCCCGTCCACCAAAGTCGCGGATATTGGCGTTGTTGGTTTCCTTGCCATAAGCGACGAACTCGTCTCCATTTAAGATTTCCGGCCGTTTATAAACCGCCTCGTGCATGATATATCCTGAGTAATCCACTTGAGTAGTTCCGGCTTGCGGACGTCTCGTGGAGACGATGATCACACCGTTATTACCCCGGGTTCCGTAGATAGCGGCTGCGGAACCGTCTTTCAATACGTCGATCGCCTCGATATCCTCGGGTGCGATAGCGTTCAAAGAAGTCATATTACCCGGCATACCGTCGATAATAACGAGAGGCTCATTGCTACCTTTCAGAGATGAGGCACCACGCATCTGTACTTTTACCTCGCCATTCGGGTCGGTGCTACCACGTGATACAGTCAGACCAGCTACACGTCCTTCCACCAATTGCATCGGGTTCACTACCGGTGCCTTGTTAAAGTCGGATGCTTTCACGCTGGTAACGGATGAGGTGATCTCACCTTTCTTTTGGGAACCGTAACCTACGACTACTACCTCGTCTAGTGTCTCAGAGTCTTCAGCTAAGACTATGTTCAATGTTTTTTGCCCGGTATAACGAACTTCTTGGGATTTGAAGCCGATGAAGGAAAATACCAATGTGCTGTTATCCGGCACATCCAAGGTGAAATTTCCGTCAAAGTCCGAAGCTGTTCCGTTCGTGGTTCCTTTCACAACAATACTAACGCCAATCAGAGGTTCACCCTTTTGGTCTTTTACTACACCTTTAATGGTTGAACTTTGCTGTGCGATCTGATGAATCTCCATGTTTCCCATTTCAGGAACAGTAGAATCTTCGGCCGCATAAGAGGACTGAAACATTAAAGATAAACAAAGTAACAAAGAGGTTCGTCCACCTAATAAAGTCAGGCATTTCCTCGTCTTACCTTCACTCTTTTTTTCATAAAACATTAAATTAAAAGTTAATAATGTGCTTCCCGAAGGAAGAATACATACAAGCGGTTTGCTTTGTTATTCGACAGCAATATTAATAGGTCTTAACGAATTGAAGAGTGCTTTGAAATACCGAAGAAGTGTCATGAAATGCATATGGCAGATTATGATACTCTTTTGGTAGATTATGACACTATTTAGGAATCAATGATTTATGCCTCTTTTGTGCGGTATTCTTTAGGAGTCATGTTATATTTACGGGCAAACTCCCTATAGAAGTATGATTTGTTAGAAATCCCTACATTATAAATAATTTCCTGAACGCTCATGTTGGTATTTACGAGTAATTGCGCTGCATAGTTTAACCTATAATCCTTTATAAAATCACTCGGCGTCATGGTAGATATTTTCTTGAAACGGCGATATAAGATGCGGGTGTTTATATTCAGTGCGTCCGCTACCAGCTCGGGACCGAGTCCTTCCTTGCTGACATTTTCTTTGATGATAGCGGTTACGGCGTCAAGGAATTCCTTGTCTTCTTGATGTAATAATTGCCCTTCCGTATATTGATAAGCACTTTCCGGAGAATAGAAATACTCTTTTAATTCTCTTTGATTTGTCATCAATCGGTTCACGACGGATAGGAGAACTGTTGGCGAGAAAGGCTTGGTTAGATAGGCATCCGCTCCTATATTAAGTCCTGCCGCTTGCTCTTGGTCTGATATTTTGGCAGATACGATAATAAGCGGGATATGACGGGTATATCTATTTTCCTTGATAAGAGAGATCAATTCCAATCCGTCGATATTAGGCATCATGATATCGGTGATGATAAGGGAGGGAGTGTATTGCTTGAGGAATTCCAGAGCCTCCTCCGCATTATAAGCTTCCTGAACCTGATATTCGGAAGAGAGGGTTTCCGTGATTAGCCAGACGATGTCTTTATGATCGTCGATAACGAGTATCATCGGTTTATCTTCCGTCTCTTTTTGTGCCGTATGTGAGATTTGCGGCTTTTGTATATCCGTGTTTGGGGAAGGAAGCGATACGGGAATATCTTCGTCTATCGTGTCGTCTGAGCTCTCCTCTACGATGCCAAAAGGTAAGGTAACTGTAAATTCAGCATATTGGCCGACCTCACTCTCTATGTCGATTTTACCACCTAAGGATTGTACGAGGCTGTGGCAGATAAATAAGCCGAGGCCATTCCGTGCCGTATTTTGCCTGTTATCGTCGTTATCCATCGTGCCAAGGATACGATATCGGTCGAAAATATTTTGCATGTCTGCCTCCTCGATTCCTTTGCCGGTGTTGTAAACTTTAAGGACGAGGAAGTTCTCCTCCTCATGTAAGGAGATACGAACCGTGCCCCCGTCTTCCGTATACTTAAATGCGTTGGAAATCAGATTTGCTAGGATCTTCTTGAAATAGACGGAATCCGTATTCCAATAAAGCTCTTTGGGAGCATCGATCTTGAATTGGATTTGGTGTTGCTCGGATAGTGGGTAAAACCATTCGAATTGAGTTCGCAAAAGAGAGGATACGGATACTCTTCGGATGTGCGTATGACTGAATCCAGCGTCTTCCGCTTTCCGGAAATCAAGGATTTCTTGGATAAGCCGTTCAGTTCCTCTACATTTTCCCGGAGGACTGAAGTGTATTTTTCTAATGTCTTGTCTTTTGAGGTGGCGGCATAGGCTTGGATATAATTCTCCACGCCATTGATCAAGGTAAGCGGGGTACATAACTCATGCGTGATATGGGTAAAGAAATTCAGCTTAGACTCGTATAGCTTCTCTTTTTGCTCCTCCTTGATCTTGTCTGCTATTTGTTTCTGTTTCTTTAGTATTTGGTAATGGATGCGATAGATGGCAATGATGATTAAAACCGTACCGATAAAAAGATACGTGAAAATAGCTAATGAGCTTAGATAAATAGGAGGTAATACCTTGATAGGTAGGGTGTATTCTTTTGCCGACGAATCAATGACATCGTTACGATAACGGACTTCAGCAAGTATTCCCCGTACGGGAGGTTCATGAAAGTTACCTTGTTTGTCTTTTGCAATTTTTCCCAAGAGGAATTATAGTTGACCAACTGATACGAATACTCGTAATTCTCCCCGTTGATGTAATCCGGAGCGACGAACGCAATCGTTAACGATTGCACATCAAGCCGGAACCGTTACACCGTTCCGGCTGATGTCCTTATATAATGGAAGGATTTGTTTATCCATTTGCAACTCGAAGAAACTTAATTCGGTTGATAGGTATGCTCCGGCTCCGTTTGTTTATTTACCCAGACTAATCCGTTGATGCCTCCAAAGAATAAACGCTCGGAGTATGGGCATTTCCAATAAGCGTCATCAGAGAATTCCGTGACGCTAAAATAAGGTTGATGATAATTATGGAAAAAATTATTCCGGGGATTATATTTGGTGAGACCTTTATTGGTGCTTAACCAGATACAGCTATCATTCCCCTCATGAATGCCATGGATCATGTCGTTTGCGATCCCGTTGCTTTTATCGAATTGGCGTAAATGTATCTTTCCTCTTTTAATTTAATCCGGGTAAGTCCGGAGCTGGCGCCTGCATAGAAGTAGAATCCTCGGTCTGGCATACAGATAACACGTCTCCAATGGCCGGATTCCTTAAATTGTTGGTTTGCAGGAACTCATATTTCTGGTTGAATATGTTAAAACTAATAACCCCATAACCGCCACGACTCCCGAGAAATAAGGTCGAGTCGTTATCATATATCATGGATTGAATCTCTTTGCAGGTATTCTCCCCGTTTTTTAGCGGGAAGGTTTGTATCTTACTGATTGTAGGCGTGACTTTATCCATACGTAAAGTAACCTTCAGTAATCCGTTGCCGGTTGTCGCCAACCATAATGTCGAGTCGTTTACCTCACAAATAGAATGGATATAGCGGATAGGGGGAGTGTCCTCTTGCTGCGGGATCGTCTTTATTCGATTTTCTTTATAAGAATAATAACAGAGCCCCGGGCCTTCCGTACCGATCCAGATACAAGGATGGAATTCGCTTCTCTGGAAGCTATATACCCGGTTGCTGGATAATCCGTCGGCGGTGGTGAATGCGTGATAGCGCTTTGTGGAATCGCCTTTTTGTTTGGGTAAGTGTCATAGGCTTGTATCCGGACAATTCCGTCTCCTTTTGTCCCGAACCAAAGGATCGATCATTGTCTGTATATAAAGAACGTATGGGGTTCTGTATATTAATCGGTAAATCCTTGAGTAAGATAGAGCCGAAAAGATCGGGTTTATCGTAAAACATCCGTATGCCTTGTCCATCGGTCCCTACCCAAAGAATCTCCTGTCTTTTATCGTTCATCAGGCAAAAGATACCGATGCCCGTTGTCTATCGTGTTTTCCGGTTGGCTTAGGTCTAGAATATTGCCGTTACGGAAAACGATATATACATTGGATTGGAAGGTACATATCTTAATGATGTTTCCATATTTATTTGTCATTCCAGACAGATCAAACAGGAATTCTTTCCCGCTTCCGTCTACCTGTTGGCGATATAACTTATTGTCGGTATCGACAATGAAGATATGGTTATTCTCATGAAATGCGGATAAGATCGGTTTATTATGGAATTGGCGTTCTTCCGATAGTAAATTAAAAGTTGTATTGGAGAAATCCGGTGTTAACTTTTTCAGTATTCCCGAGGTCAATAGTAAATAAAAATATCCGTCTGTTCCGGCGAATAAAGTCCGTACGGTTTGAGGGCTATCCCTTCTCTCGGCAGATCCCGGAATCCATCGCTAAATGGGGTGTAACAAGATATCCGGTTTTCTTTACAAATGGCTAATGTGATACCGGATGAATCGGTCGCTACCAGATCACTCTCCATGTATCCCGGGTAAGACTCGGTGACTTTCCGTTTCTTTAGCGAGAAATTTATTGATACCTAAAGAGGTTGATATCCATAAAAAGCCGGGTTCTGCGTCGGATATTTTGTGAATGATATTACTACAAAGAGAGTTTTTGTTATTTAATTCGAAACGATATACATACGTATCTTTTCCGTTGTATAAGTTAAGTCCGTCGTAAGTCCCGATCCACAAATAGCCATCCGGATCTTGATGCATGCAAATAATGGCATTGTTCGACAAATTAATCATATTTGCCTTATGCAAAGATTTAGACGCGAGTGAGATAGGAGATGCGATTAAAGATAGTATTCCTATAAATAAAACGGTAAACAGGATATTTCTCATGTGTTTGATCCAGATTAACTTTTACGTTCTGTAGGCAAAGATAGTGAATAAAATGGAGACTTCGTGCAAAGCATCGCATTACTATCCCGTTTCTTCTTGTATATTTTTAATACCTATTTATAGGGATTTTAGAGGGGTGTCGCAAATGTTACAGGAACATGAGGATAAAGTTTTACCTTTGTGCCGGTAAAAATGTGGTATTAGATAAGATTGTTTATGAAATTTGAGAATGAGTACTGGGATCACTTTAAGGGTGAGACCTGGAAGAGAGAGATCAATGTAAGAGATTTTATCCAGAGTAACTATACGCCTTATGAAGGGGATGATTCCTTTTTAGTCGCTTCTTCCGAGAAGACCCGTAAGGTCTGGAACAAGCTGACCGAGATGTTTAAGGTCGAGAGAGAAAAGGGAGTTTATGACGCCGAGACAAAATTACCTCAAGGGATCGATGTATATGGTCCGGGCTATATTGATAAGGAGAATGAGGTTATCGTTGGGTTACAAACCGATGCTCCGCTGAAACGTGGTATCTTCCCGAAGTGGTATCCGTATGGTCGAGAATAGCTTGGAAGCCTACGGTTATCATTTAGACCCGATGACGAAAGAGATCTTCACGAAGTACCGTAAGACGCATAACGAGGGCGTTTTCTCCGCATATACGGAAGAGATGGTTGCCGCACGTCGTTCGGCTATCATCACCGGCTTGCCCGATGCGTATGGTAGAGGACGTATTATCGGTGACTATCGTCGTGTCGCTTTATATGGTACGGCAATCTTGATCGAGGAGAAAAAGCGTTTCTTGAATCGTTTGGATATCCAAGAGATCACGGAAGAGATTATCCAGAGCCGTGAGGAGATTTCTGAGCAAATCAAGGCGTTGAAAGCGTTCGAGAGAATGTGCGCTAGTTATGGCTTCGACGTGACCCGCCCGGCGCAAAATGCTCGTGAGGCGGTTCAGTTTGTGTATTTGGCTTATCTGGCAGCGGTAAAAGATCAGGATGGTGCGGCAATGTCTATCGGACGTACCTCTACATTCTTGGATATTTACATCGAGAAAGACATCCGTGAGGGTAAGATGACGGAAGAGGAGGCGCAAGAGTTAGTAGACCAGCTGATCATCAAGTTGCGTATCGTTCGTTTCTTACGTACACCGGAATACAATGATTTGTTCTCCGGTGATCCGGTTTGGGTAACAGAGTCGTTGGGCGGTCAAGGAGTGGACGGACGTTCTTTGGTAACGAGAACTTCCTATCGTTATCTCCATACATTGTATAATTTAGGTCCGGCACCGGAACCCAACTTGACGGTGCTGTGGTTCAAGAACGCTCCCGAGAACTGGAAACGTTTCTGTGCCAAGGTCTCTATCGATACGTCGGCTATCCAATATGAGAATGACGATTTGATGCGTCCGGATTATGGGGATGATTATGGTATCGCTTGTTGCGTTTCCCCCATGAAGATCGGAAAGCAGATGCAGTTCTTCGGCGCTCGTGCGAATTTAGCGAAGTGTTTATTGTATGCGATCAATGGAGGACGGGATGAGCGTAGCGGCGTACAGGTAGCCCGATGTTCGAACCGGTTCGCAGTGAGTATCTGGAGTATGATGAGGTGATGGCTAAGTATGAACAAATGATGCGCTGGTTGGCGAAGGTATATGTGAACGCTTGAAGATAATCCATTATATGCATGATAAATATGCGTATGAGGCATTCGAGATGTCGCTTCACGATGGGGATGTAGAGCGTATCCGTGCGACAGGTATCGCCGGTCTTTCTATCGTTGCCGATTCGTTGGCCGCTATCCGTGATACGAAAGTACGTGTGATCCGTGACGAGCGTGGCTTGGCGGTTGATTTCGAACGTGAGGGCGAATATGTTCCTTTCGGTAATAACGATGATCGTACGGATAGTATCGCTGTGGAAATCACTGAGAAGTTCATGGAATATTTGCGCCAGCACGAGACCTATCGCCATGCGAAACCGACTCAGTCGATTCTTACGATCACGTCTAACGTGGTGTATGGAAAGAAGACCGGTACGACACCGGATGGCCGTATCGGTGGAACTCCTTTCGCTCCGGGCGCGAACCCTATGAACGGTCGTGATACGAAAGGTGCTATCGCTGCGCTAGCTTCGGTAGCGAAGCTTCCGTTCCAGCATGCGCACGATGGTATCTCTTATACTTTCGCTGTTTCTCCGGCTACGTTGGGTAAGGAGCGTGAAGTGCAGATCAATAATCTGGTTAACTTATTGGATGGCTATTTACTCCGGATGGAGGTCAGCATCTGAATGTTAACGTATTTGATAAGGATTTGTTGATCGACGCTATGGAACATCCCGAGAAATATCCGCAACTTACGATCCGTGTATCCGGATATGCGGTAAACTTCGTGAAACTGACTCGTGAACAACAGTTGGATGTTATTTCAAGAACCATTAACCATTCAACTGTAAGTGATAAAAGGTAAGATACATTCATTAGAGAGGTTTCGGGACCGTAGATGGTCCCGGAATTCGCTTTGTCGTTTTTATGCAGGGCTGCCCGTTGCGTTGCCTGTATTGCCATAACCCGGATACTTGGAACCCGAAAGAAGGTGAAATATCAGATGACTCCCGGCGAGCTATTGACGGAAGTTTTACGGTATAAGAGTTTTATCGCCCGTGGGGGGGTGACTGTTACCGGTGGGGAACCTTTATTGCAACCTGAGTTTCTGAAAGAGTTTTTCCGTTTGTGCCAAGAGCAAGGTCTTCACACAGCTTTGGACACATCTGGTTTCGTATGTACCTCAAAAGCTTGGGAAGTCTTGGATTATGTGGACTTAGTGTTATTGGACATCAAAACCTTAAACCCGGATTACATCCGTTACTGGCGGGTGTCAAGCAGGATAATACGCTTCTGTTCTTGGATGAATTGGAGAGACGTGGCATAGATACTTGGATTCGCCATGTTATTGTCCCCGGATATACGGATAATGACGAGTGGCTGGAGGCGTTAGCTCGGTATGTCAGTTCATATAAAGTGGTTCGCAAAGTGGAATTATTGCCTTATCATACGATGGGAACCTATAAATATGAGCAATTAGGCCTCGATTATCCGTTAAAGGGGGTGGAACCCTTATCAAAAGAACGTTTAGATAATGCGAAAGCGATATTCTCTCGCTACAAACCAGAAAATAACAAGGCCTGATCTCTCGATCAAGCCTTGCGATTATGCAACAGCTAATCAGGGAAAACAATCTAATCCGATTAGCTTTTAAACGATAGTAATAATTTTTTGCCTAGACTAACCTTGACTATTTAATATGTGTTTGTTTTGTTATATGCAACAAATATCTATTTTTGTAAGGAGATAAAAAATGATATAGATCAGAAAATGATGAATAGTATGAAGACACCACAAGAAATAGCCGAAATGATATCCAAACGTTTTTATCCATTACCCAATGCGGATTTGGATTCTCTGGCCTCGATCATAGAATCAAGTAAGGCTGCGAAAGGAGAATTATTGTTGGATAACGGACAAATATCTAAATATTTATATTATGTGGAATCGGGATTATTACGCCAGTTTTACTATAAGAATAAACGTGATATTACCGAGCATTTCTCCTGTGAGGGAAATATCGTTATTTGTATAGCCAGCACATTCCAAAGAGAACCGACGCGTTTATTAATCGAGGCATTGGAACCGACGGTTTATCACCGGATCTCTTTTTCGGAATTTAGCGATTTATTGAAAACATCTTTAGCTATTAATAGATTGTACCAGAAAATACTGGAGTGGGCTTTGATGCTTTCGCAAGAGAAAGCGGACTCTTGGCGTTTTGAGTCGGCAAGAAAACGTTATCTGCGTTTTCAACAGGAATATCCGGAAGCAGCGAAACGTGCTTCTGTCAATCATATCGCCTCGTATTTATTGATGACACCCGAATCTTTGAGCCGGGTGCGGGCGGGAGTGTTGTAGTCTCTACCTACATTCAGGTATTATTGAGGTGAAAATAGCAATTTGTGGTGATTTCACGGTTCAAGTAATCCATCTATATTTGCGTCAGTTTTAAAAAACGTAGAAGCAATGAAAATAGAAAAGATTACAGGACGTGAGATCCTAGATTCAAGAGGTAACCCGACAGTAGAGGTTGATATTTTACTAGAGTCCGGCGTTATGGGCCGTGCGTCTGTGCCTTCCGGTGCGTCCACCGGCGAGAACGAGGCTTTGGAGTTGCGTGATGGCGACAAGAAGCGTTATGGTGGTAAAGGCGTATTGAAAGCGGTTGAGAATATCAATACGATTATCGCTCCGGCATTGAAGGGGATGTCTGCCTTGGATCAGATAGGTATCGATCATGCGATGTTGGCTTTGGACGGTACGAAAACTAAATCGAAACTAGGTGCGAACGCTATCCTTGGCGTTTCTTTAGCTGTAGCGAAAGCTGCCGCAAATTATTTGGATATTCCTTTATATAGATATATTGGTGGAACGAATACCTACGTGATGCCTGTTCCGATGATGAATATAATCAATGGCGGTTCGCATAGCGACGCTCCGATCGCTTTCCAAGAATTTATGATTCGTCCGGTAGGTGCCGCTTCTTTCAAGGAAGGCTTACGTATGGGCGCTGAGGTATTCCATGCGTTGAAAAAGGTATTGCACGATCGTGGGTTAAGTACCGCTGTTGGTGATGAGGGTGGTTTCGCCCCGAATTTGGAAGGTACGGAAGATGCCTTGAACTCAATTATCGCCGCTATCAATGCGGCTGGTTATGAACCGGGCAAGGATGTGATGATCGGTATGGATTGCGCTTCTTCTGAGTTTTATAAGGATGGATCTACGATTACACGAAGTTTGAAGGAGAAAAAGGCGTGAAACGTACTTCCGACGAACAAGTGGATTATCTGGAAAAACTGATCAACGAATACCCGATCGATTCCATCGAGGATGGTATGAGTGAGAATGATTGGGCTGGTTGGAAGAAACTGACAGATCGTATCGGTAACCATTGCCAATTAGTCGGAGATGATTTGTTCGTGACAAATGTAGAGTTCCTTTCAAGGGGTATTAAAGAAGGTTGCGGTAACTCGATCTTGATCAAGGTAAATCAGATTGGTTCCTTGACGGAGACACTGAACGCTATCGAGATGGCTCACCGCCATGGATATACGACCGTTACTTCACACCGTTCCGGTGAGACGGAAGACGCTACGATCGCCGATATCGCTGTCGCTACCAATAGCGGACAGATCAAGACGGGATCATTAAGTCGTTCGGACCGTATGGCTAAATATAACCAGCTGCTTCGTATCGAGGAGGAATTGGGAGACCGTGCCGTATACGGATACAAAAGAATCAATTAAGTATATAAAGTAAATTATAAATCGCTAATTATGTAGTAATCCAAAACCCAAGATATTGAAAGGGCTTATCCGTGAGGATAGGCCCTTTTTATTGATTGATAAAGTGTTATCTATAACCTCATAAAATATATCGATTAGAAAAATTGTTTTAATGAAGAAATATGTTATATTTTTGTATCGGAAATAAAAACAAATAGTATTCATTTAAAAATAGGAACAAGTATGGAACCGATTATTAATTCTCAACTTCCGGAGTTTAAAGTACAAGCTTTTCAAAATGGTAATTTCAAGACTGTAACCAACGAGGACGTTTTGGGTAAGTGGGCTATCTTTTTCTTCTACCCGGCCGATTTTACATTTGTTTGTCCAACAGAGTTGGTCGATATGGCTGAGAAGTATGAGCAGTTTAAATCAATGGGAGTAGAAATTTACTCTGTAAGTACAGACTCTCATTTTGTACATAAAGCTTGGCATGACGCTTCCGAGACTATCCGTAAGATCCAATATCCGATGTTGGCGGATCCCACTGGAGCACTGAGTCGTGCGTTTGGTGTGATGATTGAGGAAGAGGGTATGGCATACCGTGGCACTTTCTTGGTAAATCCGGAAGGAAAGATCAAAGTGGCCGAGATTCATGATAACAATATCGGTCGTGACGCTTCCGAGTTACTTCGTAAAGTTGAAGCCGCTCAGTTTGTCGCTTCACATGATGGTGAGGTTTGTCCCGCTAAATGGAAGAAAGGGGAGGCTACCTTGAAACCTAGCATTGACTTGGTAGGGAAAATCTAAATAATTAAGAGTATAGATCGTGTTAGAATCAACATTAAAAGAACAATTAAAAGGTATATTCGCAGGGTTAAATGCGAATTATACCTTTGATATATCGATCTCTCCTGCGCATGAAAGTAGACAAGAGTTGTTGGATTTATTAGGTGATGTTGCCTCTTGTTCGGATAAAATATCTATGCGAGTATCTGATGGGGATGGATTGGAATTCATTTTATTAAAGGATGGAGCGAAAACGGGGATTAAGTTTCGTGGAGTACCTAATGGACACGAGTTTACTTCCTTGCTGTTGGCGATCTTGAATTCAGATGGGAAAGGCAAGAATTTTCCGGACGAGAGTATTTGTAATCGTGTTAAAGCCTTGAATGGCTCGATACATCTGACGACCTATGTCTCTTTGACTTGTACGAATTGCCCGGATGTGGTACAGGCATTAAACGCTATGACGACTTAAATCCTCAGATCCATCATGAGATGGTAGATGGGGCTATCAATCAGGCGGAAGTTGATGCCTTGAAGATACAAGGCGTCCCCTCTGTCTTTGCGGATGGAAAACTGATCCATGTAGGACGTGGGGAATTCGGTGAATTGTTATCGAAGCTGGAAGCTCAGTATGGAATCAATGAGAGCCTGACGGAGAAGACGGTAAAACGATATGACGTGGTTGTGGTCGGTGGGGGTCCGGCTGGTGCTTCTGCCGCTATTTATTCCGCACGAAAGGGCTGAGTGTCGCTGTCGTGGCGGAGCGTATCGGCGGGCAGGTGAAGGAGACGGTAGGAATTGAGAATCTGATTTCAGTTCCGGAGACAACAGGTACCCAGTTGGCTGACAATCTGCGCTTGCATATGCGGCAATATCCGATTGACCTGCTGGAGCATCGTCGTATAGAGAAGGTAACGATAGAAGGAAACGAGAAGGTTTTATCTACGGCTGGAGGTGAGATATTCAAGGCTCCGGCGGTTATTGTCGCTACGGGCGCTAGCTGGCGTAAATTGAATGTACCGGGTGAGGCAGAGTATATAGGGCGTGGAGTGGCTTTTTGTCCTCATTGCGACGGTCCGTTTTATAAGGGAAAACATGTTGCCGTGGTTGGCGGTGGAAATTCCGGTATCGAGGCGGCTATTGATTTGGCGGGGATCTGTTCGAAAGTAACCGTTTTGGAGTTTATGGATGAGTTAAAAGCGGATCAAGTCTTGCAAGAGAAAGCGAAGAGTTTGCCGAATGTCGAGATCTTTGTTAGTTCACAAACAACCGAGGTGGTTGGAAATGGCGACAAGGTAACCGGTATCCGTACAAAGGATCGTAAGACAGGGGAAGAGCGTGTTATTCATTTAGACGGTATTTTTGTTCAAATCGGCTTAGCCGCTAATAGTGGTGTCTTTAAGGAGATTGTCGAAACAAATCGTCCCGGTGAGATCGTGATTGACGCACATTGCCGGACGAATGTCCCGGGTATTTATGCAGCGGGCGACGTTTCCACCGTACCCTTTAAGCAAATCATTATTTCTATGGGAGAAGGCGCCAAAGCGGCCCTTTCGGCCTTTGAAGATCGGGTACGTGGTGTACTCGGTTGATGAAATACCTACAAATAGGTAATTTTTGAACAGCGTATCTCTTTTATCGGTTATATTACTATATTTGCGATCGAGAGAAAAGAGATGGATAGATTAAGAAAATATCTGAGGATATTACTCCCTGCGCTGTTCATAGCCTATTTGGGATGTATTATTGCGTTTACCCACGTTCATATTGTCAACGGGGTAACAATCGTCCATTCTCACCCGTATCATAAAACGGACGATGGTCGTCCGGACCATGAACATGGCTACGCCGAGTTTCAGTTGCTTCATCAGTTATCTGTCTTGCAGATAACAGGTGCGGCTTTCGTCGCTATTCTGCTGGCGGCTTTTTATTCCTTTATCCGTAACTTATCTTTCGCTCCGGTCTATCCGGACTATATCGTTCCTTCCGGGGAAGACGTACGCTTCGGGCTCCTCCCATATTCTGATATTGTGAGATTAATAACATTGTATTACTTATCAGAATAAATTAAAATGAATAAATTTTTCATCTTTATACTATGCCTGTGCTGTGCCCTAACGGTAGCTCAGGCCACGGGAGAGGACCGTCTAAACGACTCAGACGCAAATGTTTTCGGACATGTCTTGGATAAGAAAACAGGGGAACATCTTCCCTTTATCAACGTATTGTTAAAAGGTACCACGATCGGTACGACCACCGATAACTCGGGACATTATTTCCTGAAGAATCTGCCGGAAGGTAAATTTACGCTGGAATATAAAGCGCTCGGGTATAAGACTGTCTCTAAAGAAGTGAGCCTAAAGAAAGGAAAAACCTTAGAGATTAATGTAGAACTGGAAGAAGACCAGATCGCCTTGGATGGCGTGGTGGTATCTGCGAATCGTGCGGAAACTTCCCGCCGGTTGGCTCCCACATTAGTGAATGTATTGGATGCGAAGGTTTTTACTACGACCAATGCGGTGAATTTGGCACAGGGACTAAATTTCCAACCGGGTGTACGGGTGGAGACGAATTGCCAGAATTGCGGTTTCCAGCAAGTCCGGATCAATGGATTAGACGGACCTTATACCCAAATACTGATTGATTCACGTCCCATATTCAGTGCTTTATCCGGCGTATATGGGCTTGAGCAAATACCGGCGAATATGATCGAGCGGGTAGAGGTGATGCGAGGAGGGGGATCGGCACTGTTCGGCTCGTCCGCTATCGCCGGGACAATTAATATCATCACGAAGGAGCCCTTGAGAAATTCCGGGGAATTGTCGCATACATTAACCTCGATCGGTGGGACATCTGCTTTCGATAATAATACGACCCTAAATGCCTCTTTGGTATCGGAAAATGGGAAAGCGGGCTTATATCTTTTTGGCCAGAACCGTCATCGTTCGGGTTTTGATCAGGATGGAGATGGTTTTACGGAGTTGCCTAAATTGAAGAATCAAACGGTTGGTTTCCGTTCGTACCTGAAAACGAGTACTTATAGTAAATTGACATTCGAGTATCATCATATGAATGAATACCGCAGGGGAGGAAATCTGTTGGATCGTCCGCCTCATGAAGCGGATATCGCCGAACAGTTGGAGCATTCGATTGATGGAGGAGGTCTGAAATTCGATCTTTTCTCCAAGGATTACAAACATAAATGGAGTGTTTTCACTTCTGCCCAGAATACAGACCGGGATAGTTATTACGGGACGAACCAAGATCCGAACGCTTACGGCAAGACTACGGACCTGACGGTTATGGCCGGTACGCAATATGCTTATAGTTTTGATAAATTCTTATTTATGCCATCGGATTTGACTGCCGGTTTGGAGTATAGTTTCGATCATTTGAAAGACGAGATGATCGGGTATAATCGCTTTACGAATCAGAAGGTGCATATCGAGAGCGCATTTTTGCAGAATGAGTGGAAAAATAAGCGATGGAGCTTCTTGATTGGCGGTCGTTTGGATAAACATAATATGATGGATCATGTAATATTCAGCCTCGTGCGAATATCCGTTTTAACCCGACGGAAGATATCAATATCCGGGCTAGTTATTCCAGTGGTTTCCGTGCCCCGCAAGCGTTCGATGAGGATATGCATATCTCGCGGTCGGCGGAGAGGTCGCTATGATCCAGCGTGCGAAAGATTTATCCGAGGAGAAATCGCAAAGCTTGAGTGCTTCGGTCGATTTTTACCATCGTTTTAAGAATGGTATCCAGTTGAACTTCTTGGTGGAAGGTTTTTACACCAGCTTAAGTGATGTGTTTGTCTTGGAAGATATCGGGAAAGATGAGCAAGGCAATCTGATTAAGGAACGTCGTAACGGTTCCGGGGCGAAAGTGATGGGATTAACCTTGGAAGGAAAGTCGGTGTTAACTTCATGGCTATCTTTGCAAGCGGGCGCTACTTTCCAGCGAAGCCGTTATAAAGAGGCCGAGAAATGGAGCGATGACGAGAATGTGCCAGCCGAGACAAAGATGTTCCGTACGCCGGATATCTATGGTTATTTACGGCTACTCTCAC
>ENA-OQDF01000533-OQDF01000533.1-human-gut-metagenome-genome-assembly--contig:-NODE-533-length-15755-cov-1.721781_pt1 | contig 15755 bp, 30 predicted proteins | sample MGYA00242769_ERZ504597 | MGnify/ENA primary metagenome ERZ504597 (study PRJEB26092, sample SAMD00036305) | human gut metagenome | host: Homo sapiens | study: EMG produced TPA metagenomics assembly of...
CTGTCCAAACCTGTGGATATTGCTGCGCTGGAGCAGACGGTAAAACGCTTCCGTGTTATTCCCCCGAAAATAAATAGCGGACAAGCGCGTTTCCGCAGAGGAAGCACACAAACGATGTGAATGATGCAGGAGAAGCTTAGAACGTGAATACACTTTCCGAGATCGAGGAGTATTACAAAGCGCGTGAGCAGCAGCTGTTGGAAAAACTTCATCAACAGGAAGCCGCTCTTGCTGCAATGCCTGACGGATATCCAAGCTGTCCTGAAAGAAGAATTACAGCAGCACAACTGAGCTGCGGATGCAATCAAAACAGGAGTATAAAAAGCCCGAATGAAACACAGAATCTCACGCCGTGCATTCCTGAACGGATGCACGCTGCTGGCGGCAGCTGCTGCCGTAAGCAGTCTGACTCCTGCGGAGAAGAGGAAGCGAAAGACAGCGGTCTTGCACAAATCGTTGTGGGAAGCGACAGCTATCCACCTTATATCTATCTGAACAATGACGGTGTTCCCACCGGGATCGATGTGGAGATCGCCACCGAGGCGTTCCGCCGCATGGGGTATGCTGCCCGGTTTGAAACGATCAACTGGGAGCAGAAAACAAATCTTGTGGAAAGCGGTGCCATCGACTGCATCTGGGGCTGCTTTTCCATGGATGGACGCGAAGAGGTATACCGCTGGGCCGGGCCTTACATGGTGAGCCGTCAGGTGGTTGCGGTGGATGCCGACAGCAGCATCCGATCCCTCAGCGACCTTGCCGGCAAGACCGTCGCCGTGCAGAGCACCGGCAAGCCGGAGGAGATCTTTCTCAGCGGCTCCGACCCGCGCATCCCGCAGACGGTGGAGGTGCTCAGCATCGAAAACCGCAGTGTGCAGTACGCAATGCTGGCCTGCGGCTATGTGGACAGCATCGCCGCCCACGAGACAGGCATCCTGCAATATATGAAGGACAATGCCATAGACTTCCGCATTTTGGAGGAACCGCTGCTGGTCACCGGGCTGGGCATCGCCTTTGCCAAGAACGACACCCGCGGGCTGGACAGCCAGCTGACCGATACCCTTGCGCAGATGCGCACGGATGGCACGCTGGAGCAGATCGTTGGCCGATACCTTGAAAATGCTTCGCAGTATCTGGAGGTGGACACCATTGGCGCGTAAAACAGAACCACCCCGGATAAAAGGATATGGACAGCCTATCTGATCATCGGCGTGCTCTTGATGGCCGGTGTTGCTTTTTCTCCAGCTGGCGGGCAATGCGCACAGCAGAGGAACGCTTTTGCCAGACCCTTGAGTTTGTCAAATCCCAGTCCACCAGCTTTGAAAAGCACAACGATACCATCACGGCAAAGGCACTCCGCCGCACGGCGGTCGCAGTCCATCAGCTGGCAGAGAATCCTGCGCTTGACCTCTCCGACCCGCAGTGCCTGAACAGGCAGACAGAAAAGCTCTGGCTCACCGGCATTTCGGTTCTGGGACCGGATGGCACGCTCCGGTGCGAGTCCACGACCAACGGCATCGGCTATGACCGGTTTGGCGACCAGCTGAAAAATGACGCTGTTCTGGACGTTTATCTTACCCGCGAAAGACCTATGTGAAGCGCGTCCTGCTGGAAGATGGCTCTGCTGTGGATGTTGCGGCGCACCGCAGAAAGCACAGAGCTGCTCCTGCTTGCCTACCGGTACACCCCGGCGGAATTTGTGGAGGAAACGGCGCTGTCCATCCAGAGCATACTGGATGGCTACCCGGCAGAAACCAGCGGCACGCTGTTCATCGTGCAGAACAATCAGGTCGTTGCCGCAAACCGCCCGGAGCTGATTGGGCAGGATGTTGCAGGCAGTCCGCTGGCGCAGGGGATCCGCAAAGCCGGGGCCGCAGAGAAGCTGACCCATACCAGGGACTGGAACGGCTCCGGCTGCTATTTCGGGATGTTCTGCATGCAGATCCTTCGATCTCTATGCGTACACGGATGAAAAAATAATCTTCCGGGAGGCGCTTTTGCTGATCCTGACGGTTCTGGTCGGCTACATCCTGCTTGTAATGATCCTTCAGCTGCTGCGCCGCCGCTCCGTGCAGGAGATGGAGCTGCAGAAAAAAGAGCAGGAGAGGAAGTATCAGACCCAGCTGGAGGAACAGAACCGCAAGCTGGAGATCGCGCTTCAGCACGAGGGGGCGGCAAACCGCGCCAAGCGGGAGTTCCTGTTCAATATGAGCCACGATATCCGCACCCCCATGAACGCCATCATCGGCTTCACTTCGCTGGCTGCGACCCATATCGACAATAGGGAACAGGTGCTGGACTACCTCAAAAGATCTCCACCTCCAGCCAGCATCTGCTTTCCCTCATCAATGATGTGCTGGATATGAGCCGCATCGAGAGCGGAAAGGTAAAGATCGAGGAAAAAGCGGTGCATCTGCCGGACCTCGTCCACGATGTGCGCTCCATCATTCAGCCCAATGTTTCGGCAAAGCGGCTGTCGCTTTTATTGATACCATAGATGTGGAGAACGAGGATATCATCACGACCCGCTGCGGCTGAACCAGATCCTGCTGAACATTTTGTCCAATGCCATCAAGTTCACTCCCACAGGCGGCATGATCAGCATTCGCATTGCTGAGAAAAACGGTGCGCCTGCGGGCCGGGCCTGCTATGAATTCCGCATCAAGGACAACGGCATCGGCATGAGTGAGGAATTCCAGAAGCACATCTTTGAGGAGTTCGCCCGTGAGGAAAACTCCACCGTCAGCGGCATTCAGGGGACCGGCCTCGGCATGTCCATCACCAAGAACATTGTGGACCTGATGGGCGGCACCATCACCATTGAGAGCGAGCCGGGCAAGGGTAGCGAGTTCATCGTGAATCTCTGCTTTGCGCTCAGCGGACAAAAGGTGGAGCTCAGGCAGCTCCCGCAGCTGGAAGGGCTGCGGGCACTGGTGGCGGACGACGATACCGACACCTGCCTGAGCGTCAGCACCATGCTGTCCAAGATCGGGATGCGGCCGGAGTGGACGATCTCCGGCAGGGAAGCGGTGATCCGCACCCGGTATGCCATGGAGCAGGGGGATGAATTCAGCGTTTACATCATCGACTGGCTGATCCCCGATATGAACGGCATCGAGATTGTGCGGCAGATCCGCAAGGTGATCGGAAAAAGCTGCCCCATCATCATCCTGACCGCCTACGACTGGGCCGATATTGAAGAGGAAGCCCGCGCTGCCGGTGTTACCGCCTTCTGCGAAAAGCCGCTGTTCCTCTCGGAGCTGCGCAGAGTGCTGGCAGAGCCGTTCGGTGCAGAGCCTGCCTGCAGGCCGGTGCAGCTGAACGCGGAGACCTTCAAAGGGAAAAAAATCCTGCTGGTGGAGGACAACGAGCTGAACCGTGAGATCGCAGTGGAGATCCTGAAGGAAGCGGGCTTGAGGTGGAATCTGCCGAGGATGGCAAGATCGCCGTCCGGAAGATGAAGCAGGCGGCAGACGGACAGTATGACCTGATCCTCATGGACATCCAGATGCCCAACATGGACGGCTACGAGGCAACGCGCAGATTCGTGCGCTGCCGGATGCCGCAAAGGCTGGCATCCCCATCTTTGCAATGACGGCAAATGCCTTTGAGGAAGACCGTCAGAACGCACTGAAGGCCGGTATGAACGGCCATATTGCAAAGCCGCTGGATATTCCGCACCTGCTGCAGGTCCTTGCAGATGTACTGAAATAAACAGCGCCCAAAAGCAAAAGCACCCACAGCAAGCGCCACAGAGGTTTTGAATCTCCGGTGAGCAAATTGCTGCGGGTGCTTTATTTTTTTATGCCTGACAGGCGGCTTGTTACAAAATTTTGCGCAGCTCCTGCACAAGGTCGCCGATCACGATGGGTTTGGACAAAAAGCCGGTCATGCCGCTTTCCAAGGCATTGCGGCGGTCTTCATCGAATGCGTTGGCAGTCATGGCAAGGATCGGGATCTTTGCCAGTGCAGGGTCGCCCAGTGCGCGGATCTGCCGGGTGGCGGTATAGCGTCCATCACCGGCATCTGCACATCCATCAGCACCAGATCATAGCTGCCCGGTGCGGCAGTGCTTACCTTTTCCACCGCCACGGCACCGTTTTCCGCCGTATCGACCCGGAAGCCGTACTCGCACAGGATCTCCTGCGCGATCTCGCGGTTCAGCTCGTTGTCCTCTACCAGCAGGATGTGCCTGCCCTTGAAGTTGGTGTTCTTTTTCGGCAGAAGCTCCTGCGCCGCATCCGTCTGTGTCTGGCCGATGGCGCTCATCAGGGTCTCGCGCAGGTCGGACATGAACATGGGCTTGGAGCAGAAGGCGGTCACACCGGCAGCCTTTGCCTCCACCTCAATGTCGGACCAGTCGTAGGCAGTCAGGATGATGATGGGCGTATCATTGTTCAGGCTGCGGATCTGGCGGGTGACTTCGATGCCGTTCATATCCGGCAAGCGCCAGTCGATGATATAGGCATGGTAAGCATCGCTCATCTCGATGGACTGCCGTGCACGCAGCACCGCTTCCTTGCCGGAAAGGGTCCACTCGGCACGCATTCCCACCTTGACCAGCATTTTTGTCACGCTGTCGCAGGTGTTGAAATCGTCATCCACACCAGTGCCTTCAGCCTTCCAGTTCGGTGATCTTTTCCACCGGACGGTGCTCTGCCTGCGCACGCATGGGCACGCGAATGATAAACTCGCTGCCCTTGCCCTGCGCCGTCTGCACCTCGATGGTGCCGCCCATCATATCCACGATGTTTTGGTTAATAGCCATGCCAAGGCCGGTGCCCTGGATCCGGCTTACCGTGGAGGTGCGCTCCCGCTCAAACGGCTCAAAATCTTTTTGGCGAACTCTTGGCTCATGCCGATGCCGTTGTCCTTGACGCGGAACTCGTACTGCCCGCAGCCGCGCACCGCTCCGGCAAGCTGCCGCACCCGCACCGAGACCGTGCCGCCCGCCGGGGTGAACTTGATGGCGTTGGACAGCAGGTTCAGCAGTACCTGATTCAGCCGGGTCTTATCGCAGTAGACGTCCTCATCGGTCACATCCATGGCATCCATATAAAGCTCCAGCTGCTTTGCGTAGATCTGCCCGCTGACGATGGTTTTCAGGTCGTGCAGCACATCCGAAAGGTTGACTTCCACTTCTTCCAGATGGATCTTTCCGCTTTCGATGCGGCTCATATCCAGCACATCGTTGATGAGGGAAAGTAGATGATTGCTGGAAGCGAGGGTCTTGGCAAGATAATCCTTCACCCGGTCTTTATCGTCAATGTTGCTGAGTGCCAGCGTGGTAAAGCCGATGATGGCGTTCATGGGGGTGCGGATGTCGTGGGACATATTGGAAAGGAAGGTGCCTTTTGGCGCGGTTGGCAGTCTCGGCCGCTGCAACGGCATCCGAAAGTGCCTGATTCACCTGCCTGTCGGCGGTGCGGTCGGACAAGACAAGGATATACTTGGTCCTGCCCTCTACCTCGCTGCCCATGGCGATGTTATGGAACCAGCGCCGCTCTTTGGTCTCCCGATGCTCAAACTCGAAATCCCATTCGCGTTGCTGCCCGCTGAGCAGTCCTTCCAGAAAGTTCTTGTCGCGATCCGGGTCATCCTTCGGGTGCAGCGCTGCCAGAGCACGGGCATCCTGCCGCACTTCTTTCCACGGGATGCCCAGCAGCCGTTCGACGTTGGGGCTGACATAATCCACCTTGGAGGTCTTTGCGTCCAGCATCAGGAAACGTCGTCCACGTTCAGCGAAAGCTTTTGGAACAGCTCGTCCCGGTACAGGATCTCAGTGTCCTTCCGGCGCAGGGTCGTATGGCTTCTGCGCAGGATCAGCAGGATGATCAGCACAGCAAGGCCAAAGGCGATGCCCGCCACGATCTGCACCGTGTGGAACCACAGCTTATCCAGACTGGCATTGACGATGCTGACCGGCACAAGCCCCACCATCGTCCAGTTCTGGACCGCGGTATCCTCGTAGACCAGATAATAACTGGTGTCGCCCAGTTTGACCCGCAGGTTTCCGCTGCGGCCCTGCGCAAAATCATCCGAAAGGGCAAGAATCTGTTCCTCGGAAAGGTCGGAATGGTCGCGCAGCATCGCAATGAAGTTGTAAATGATTTCCTTGCGATTTACGGAATTGTCAATCACCACCCGCCCATCCGGTAGATCACATAGTTGCTGGCATTGCCTGAAAAGCAGAGCTGTCCAGCAATCTCAGCACAGCATCATTATAATAGGTGATGGCAACGGCATCGTAGGCAAAGCCCCGGTAGCTGCCCTGCGTTTCGGGGCAGATGAACGCAAGCATCGGGCTTGCCGGGCAGCGCCGTATTCACGACGATATCCTCGCCATCGGAGAGCTTTTCGTCCAGATTGGTCTGCAGGCCAAGGTAGCCGGTTCCCCCGGTCACGGTCATGTAGTTGCCGTCATAGGAAAGAAAGTAGAAGTTAACAAATCCGGTTGCCTGCTGTGCTTCCTCGATATAGGCCTGAATTTCATCCTCATTCGAGGTGTTTTTCAGAAAGCCGTTGCACAGATGCAGATAGGTCAGGTTTTTGCGCACCATCTCTTTCAGCATACTATTGGATTTATACAGTACCTCTTCCAGATGCGAGGTGCTTTCCTGATAGATGGTCTGCGACATAAACGAGATGTACCGGAAGCTGAAACCGGCTGCCAGAAAGACCAAAAGAAGGATGGCAGCGGCGGCAGGCAGCCACTTGTGCCGGGAATAGCAGCTGCGTTTGGATTCGTGCTTTTCGTCTGCCATTCCGCTCACCTCAGTGTCATGTAGTTTTCCGGCTCTGCAAGCGCTGCGCCGCCGGAGATATAATCACGCCATGTGTTTTTTACCCACGTATCTTCGCCCGCAGACGTGCCGCTGTCGCTCGCAAGCAGCGCTTCCATCTGCTTTTCCGTTGCAGGCAGGTCACGGTAACGGTGTCGTTATCTCCCAGCGGCTGCCGTTCCGGGTGATGCCGGTCAGGGTATAGCTGCCGTTATTCTCTTTTACCTCCACAGCAATGCCGCTGACCACTGGCAGAGAACCGCGGTTGAAGGGCACAAACCCGCCCTCGCAGCCTTCCACAAAGGCGCGGACGGTCTCTTTCAGCTCTGCGCCGGTCATGGTGCGCTGGCGGGACATCAGACCGTTCGGCATGATCATGGAAGCAGCCATTTTCTGATTATAATCCGCCTGCAGCACACTGCCGGTAAAGCTGTTTGCGGTGGCAAGCAGCACATCGGTGCCATACACACCGCGCAGCGTGTTTGCCATCACGGAGAAGGCAGCGCTGCGCCGTTTGCGTGGAATACGTTGGAATAGGCCTTCCCGGAGGTCAGCACGGTCTCGTTGTCGGCAGGCTCCTCATCGGCAAGGAGCTGGGCATTGAAGGCTGATACGCCTGCTCAGCGGTAAGCTCGCCTGCGATCATTTTGGAGACCACATCCTTGGAAACGGCAAAGAAATCGTTGGAGGCGATGCGGATATACATGTGGTTTTCTTCCACCACGCTGCGGACGTCCTTCAGATACTCGGTCAGGCGCAGGGGAACGTTCTGGCTGTAGCTCAGTATGTCCTGCCCCTCTGAGACGATGCGGTTCTGCGCCTGTTCGGAGAGCATGACGTTCAGCACCTTCATGGCTTTTTCGCGGCGCGCGGTGTCCTGCTCCAGATCCCGGTTCAGGGCAACTTGGAAATAGGGGGTGGTCATGATCCACGGTTCGCTGTTCTGGCTGAAGAAGGGCAGAAAGATCGTGTCGATGCCCTCATCCTGAAACATCTTCACGCCGGCAGAGCTGCCAAAGTACATGGCAACTTCTCCGTTCCGGAACATTCCGGTCACATCGTCGTAATTCAATGCAAGATCATCTGCTGTAAGGTGGGTATCCTGAATGAACTGCTCCATCCGCTCAAACGCCCCCGGCCATACGGTGTCGTCCAGACCCACCCGCGCGGTGCTGGCGGGGTCGCTGTAGGTAGTGCGCCACTTGCGCCCCGCGGTGGTGGTAAGCTCGGCAGCAGAAAGCCCCTGCAGGTTTCCATGCAGGTGTAGTCGTAGGTATAATCGGAGGTAAAGCCGCGGATGCCTACCTTTTCAAAAGCCTGACAGGCCGCTACAAAGCTTGCGTAATCGGTGGGCAGGGGAATATCGTACTGCTCAAAAAGGCTGCGGTTGACCACAAAGCCGTGGGCATCCGCGCACACCGGCAGCCAGTTCACGCTGCCATCCTCGTTTTGAAGCTGTTGAGGTAGGTGTTGTACACAGCGCCCGCCTCATTGGTCATGGCAAGGTTCATCAGGCTGTCCTTCAACGGTGCCGCATCGTGCAGCGAGAACCGGCAGCAGGTGATGATATCCGGCAGACCGCCGTTTTGCTGCAAAAACTTGTAAAAATCCAGATCGTTGTTGCCGACGATGAATTCAATGTTCACGTCCGGCAGCTGCGCCTGAACATAGGGCGCATAGTTTTCGTACAGGCTGGTGCTCCACAGATACACCTGAATAGTCTGAGCGTCTTCCTGCTCCTGTGTTCGTTCCGCATTTTTTTCGCTGCATCCGGTGAGCAGGGATAGCCCCATCACCAGTGCCGCAAGCATGGAAATAGGCGGCGCAATGTTTTTGTTTTCATCCGATCCTCCTCCTCACACTTCTTGGACAGCCATCGTTTTGCGGTTGGCTGCTTTTGCTTACTGATCATACATCACCGCCCGCAAGAGTGTGTGCTGTAAACCCACCCACGGAAAGGATGCCGCAATTTTTGAGTCTTTTCTGTTTTGCGCTCTCCCTCTACCGCGAAGGGGCACAGAATGACAAAGACATAAAAATATTTTACCACTACCATGAAAAATTTTCAATAAAATTTCATATATTGAACCATAAAAGCTGTGTAGGATTACAATAGATGTGTCACAAAGTGAAAAAAGACGAATGAGTCGTTCTGTGGTACAGTTAAATTGCTACACCAAACATCACAGAAACACATCATTGACAAACCTACATTGTGAACTCAAGAAGCCTGTCCAAAAGAAAGCATAAAAATGCGTATAACGCCCTATGAAATGGTGCCACGGGGCGTTTTATTTTGTCTTGTTTTGTGGGCGATGTTGCGGTTTTGCGAAAACTTGCGAGACTAAATAAAAAATCCCACGAAATTACGATTCTAAACGTAAATTCGTAGGATTTTTGGAGCTACTGACCTGATTCGAACAGGCGACCTGCTCATTACGAGTGAGCTGCTCTACCAGCTGAGCCACAGTAGCAGATAAAATTTTCTTGCATGTTCTGCAACGAGAAATATTCTATCATACTTCCTGTGCGCTGTCAAGATTTGATTTTGCGGCAGAACAGGTGCAAATAGTCTGTGACGCAAATATAACTGCTCTCCGAGAAAAACTCGAAGAGCAGCCTTGCACACAAGAAAAATCAGTTGAACAGCTTACGGCCGATCCAGATGCAGATGCAGGCACCCACAACGGAAACGAGGATCTCACCCACGATGCCGGTAGCGCTCAGACCGATCAGGCCGAACACGATGCTGCCTACAAAACCGCCCAGAATGCCCAGCACGATATTGCGCACGGTGGAAGTTTCGCTGCCCATAATGCGGCCGGCGATGTAACCAGCCAGAGCGCCGATCAGCAGACTGAAAATAAAACCAAACATAATATTCTACCTCCTGAGTTTTAAAGCTCTGCGCTCTGCCCGGCGGTTTCCCGGGCAAAGCGGCAAATATCCTTCAAACAACATTTTTCGCATTCTGGTTTGCGCGCATTGCACACTGCCCGACCATGCATCACAAAGCGGTGGCACAGGTCGCTGCCTTCTTCCGGAGGACGATCTTCCACAGGGCCATTTCCACCTTCTGCGGTTCCTTGATGCCGTCCACAAGGCCGATCTTGTTGCACAGCCGGATGCAGTGGGTGTCTGTTACGATAGCAGGCTTGCCAAACACATCGCCCATGATAAGGTTTGCGCTCTTGCGGCCTACGCCGGGCAGGGCGAGCAGCTCTTCAAAGGTGGTGGGCACCTGACAATCGTATTTATCGCGCAGCACCCGCATACAGGCGGAGATGTCCCGCGCTTTGGAGTGTCCCAACCCGCAGGCTTGACGATGGCTTCAATGTCTTCGGGTTCCGCAGCAGCCAGCGCAGCAACATTGGGATATTTGGCAAACAGGTCTTCCACCACAATGTTCACGCGGGCATCGGTGCACTGGGCTGCCAGACGCACGCTGACCAGAAGCTGCCAGGCGTGGTCATAATCCAATGTACAGCCGGCATCTGGGTATTCTTTTTTTAACCGGTCGATCACTTCCAGCGCCAGCGCCTTTTTTGCAGTAAGGTCTTCTGGTGCTTTTTTGCGAACAGGCATTTCATCCACTCCTATCGACAAAAGCTGATACGATAATACCATGTTTTGCGTTTTTTGTAAACTGCGGGCAAAATTATCTGAGAATGATTTTCAGATAAAACCTTGCTCTTACTGCCAAAATGCGATATACTATAGAAAAATGCTGGGGGGGGGGAATCGCGCCTCGGTACGGGAGGAGGAAAACACGATGAACGAACCACTGGCACAGCGTCTGCGGCCCAAAACACTGGCAGATGTCTGCGGTCAGCAGCATCTGCTGGCACCGGGCAGGGTGTTCCGCCGTACCATCGAGAGCGGACGCATCCCGAACATGATCTTCTACGGCCCGTCGGTACCGGAAAACGACGGTGGCACGCATCATTGCAGAAACAGCGGTATGACGCTGCATAAGCTCAATGGCACTTCCTGCGGCACCGGGGACATCAAGGCGGTGCTCAAGGATATCGGCACGCTGGCAGGTGCGGGAGGCATCCTGCTGTATCTGGACGAGATCCAGTATCTGAACAAAAAACAGCAGCAGAGCCTGCTGGAATGCATTGAGGACGGCTCGGTGACGCTCATTGCATCCACCACCGAAAATCCATACTTCTACATTTATAATGCGCTGCTGTCCCGCTGTACGGTGTTTGAGTTCAAATCACTTTCGGCAGCGGATGTGGAGCGTGGGGTGCATAATGCACTGAAAAAGCTTTCGGAAGGGGAGAGCACAAAGGTCTGCATGGACGAAGATGCCTGTGCCTACCTTGCCGAGAGCGCAGGCGGCGACCTGCGCAAGGCGCTGGGCTGTCTTGATTTTGCGGTGACGGCAGCTCCATTGAGGATGGGGAAAAGCACATTACGCTGGAAATGATCCAGCAGGTCACCCGCCGCACTGCCATGCGGTATGACCGGGAGGGCGATGACCACTACGACATCGTGTCAGCCTACCAGAAGTCCATGCGCGGCTCCGACCCGGATGCGGCGCTGCATTATCTGGCCCGTCTGCTGGAAGCAGGAGATCTGCCCTCGGCCTGCCGTCGCCTGATGGTATGTGCCTGCGAGGATGTGGGCCTTGCCTATCCACAGATCATCCCCATTGTGAAGGCGGCAATTGATGCCGCCAACATGGTGGGCCTGCCGGAAGCACGGCTCCCGCTGGCAGATGCCGTCATTCTGGTGGCCACCAGTCCCAAGTCCAACAGTGCCCATGATGCCATCAACGCGGCCATTGCGGATGTGCAGGCGGGCCGTACCGGGCCGATCCCGCGCCAACTGCAGAACAAGCACTACGACGGTGAGGATGCTCTGGTGAAGGGCCAGAACTACAAATACGCCCATGACTACGACCATCACTGGGTGGAACAGCAATACCTGCCAGATGCCATCAAGGACGTGAAATATTACACCTTTGGCGATAACAAAAATGAGCAGGCGGCCCGTGCCTACTGGGCAAAGATCAAGGGCGAAGAGAACGTCTGAGCCACGCCTTACACCCAAAACCCAAAAACAAAGAAAAAGGAGAACGATATGCGATATTCCAAACAGCGCGAGCTGGTCATGCAGACGGTGCAGAACCTGTGCGACCACCCCACCGCCGAGGAAATTTATGATGCTGCGGTACAAGGCGAATGCCCGGGCCTGAGCCTTGGCACCGTATACCGTAACCTGAATAGTCTGGTGGATGCGGGCCGGGTGCGCCGGGTGTCCATTCCAGGCAAGGCTGACCGCTTTGACCACACGCTGCCCTGGCACAGCCATCTGTACTGCACCGTGTGCGGCAACGTGACCGATGCCGAGGTGGACGAAAAGCAGGTAATGAAGCTGGTGAAAAACCAGAAGGGCCATGTGCAGGACTGCGCTGTTGTGCTGATCGGCGTATGCGAGGCCTGCTGCGAGAAGCAGGTGCAGGAAAACGCCCACTGAACCATAAAATTTGCACGGAACCTCTTGCCCGGAGCGTATAAACAGGGTATACTATAGAGAAGGCTCTTTTCAGAAGTGCAAGTAGATTTTCGCCGCACAGGGCGCTTCGGCCCGGCGGAGAAGGATGGTTTGATTGGAATACATTAGTTTTGAACATAATAACATTGCCGCTGAGCTGGTAAAGCAGGCCTATGATACGCCGCCGCTGGCCTTTGTGCACAGCTATGGCTGTCAGCAGAACGTGAACGACGGCGAGCGGATCAAGGGCGTGCTGATGGACATCGGCTATGGCCTGTGCGATAAGCCCGAGGATGCAGACCTGATCCTCTTCAACACCTGCGCCGTGCGTGAGCATGCCGAGCAGCGTGTGTTCGGCAACGTAGGTGCTGAAGGGACTTAAGGAAAAAAAGCATGATCTCATCATCGGCCTGTGCGGATGCATGGCCAACCAGAAGCACGTGGTAGAAAAGCTGCGCCAGAGCTATCCTTACGTTGACCTTGTGTTTGGCGTGGACGGCATCGACACCCTGCCGCAGCTCATTGCCCAGAAGCTGCAGAAGCATAAGCGTGTGCTGATGGAGCCCGCCCACGCCCGGTCACGTGGAGAATATCCCCATCCGACGTGAGAGCGAGTTCCGCGCATGGCTGCCCATCATGTACGGCTGCGACAACTTCTGCACCTACTGCATCGTGCCTTATGTGCGCGGCCGCGAAAAGAGCCGCAAGCCCGGTGATATCCTTGCCGAGTTCCGCGGTCTTGTGGAGGCAGGCTATAAGGAGATCACATTGCTGGGACAGAACGTCAACAGCTACGGCAAGGGTCTGGAAGAAAAGGTGGACTTTTCTGATCTGCTCAACCTGCTGTGCACGGTGCCCGGCGATTATCACATCCGCTTTATGACCAGCCACCCCAAGGATGCCAGCCACAAGCTGATCGACACCATTGCCGCCCAGCCGAAGCTGTGCAAGCACCTGCACCTGCCGGTGCAGTGCGGCTCCGATGAACTGCTGAAGAAGATGAACCGCCACTACACGGTGGAGCAGTACATGGAGCTGATCGAATACGCTCGCAAAACGGTGCCCGGCATCACCTTTTCCAGTGACATTATCGTTGGCTTCCCCGGCGAGACCGAAGCGGACTTTGTAAAGACGCTGGAACTGGTGCAGAAGGTGGGCTATATGCAGCTGTTCACCTTTATCTATTCCAAGCGCACCGGCACCAAGGCTGCCGAAATGCCGGACCCCACCCCCCGCAAGGAAAAGACCGACCGCATGACCCGCCTGCTCAAGCTGCAGGACGAGATCGCCATGGCGCTGGTCAAGGCGCAGGTTGGCCAGACTGTGAAGGTACTGGTAGAGGCTTTGGCCGCAATGAGGGCACCCTCTCCGGCCGTCTGGACAACAACCTGACGGTGGAGTTCACGCAGACGCTTCCCTGATGGGCAGCTATGCCAACGTACATCTCACGGGCGCACGGGCGACTGTGCTGCTGGGTGAGCTTGCCTGAGTGATTCCAGGGCAGTGCCCCTGAACGTATAAATAAGAAGGAGACCATTCAAATGGATTGCATTGATCTTTTCAAGCGCGCAGCCGTTGCGCTGCAGACCGATAGCCGCTACCTCGTTCTGGATCAGACCCGCAAGGCAAACGATAAGGACGAAGAGCTGCAGAACCTGATCGGCGAGTTCAACCTCGCCCGCATGGATCTGAACAATGAGATCGGCAAGAGCGAGCGCAACGATGCCCGCATCGCCGAACTGAACGAAAAGGTGAACAGCCTGTACGGCCAGATCATGGGCAACGAGGGCATGGTGGCTTACAACGAGGCCAAGCGTGACTGCGAGAACCTCGTGAACTATATCGATGCCATCATCAACACTGCATGAATGGCGGCGACCCCATGACGGTACAGGAGCCTTCTGCTTCCTGCACCGGCAGCTGCTCCACCTGCGGCGGCTGCCACTAAAACCGGCAAAAACAAAACGCGGCTGTGCAAAACAGACCGCGTTTTGTTTGCAAAAGCGGTTACAAGCCGCAAACTTGTGCACAGAACCATAGAACGGGAGAGAGGGTAAACCATGGCAGAGCTGTCGCCCATGATGCAGCAATATCTTGAGATCAAAAAACAACATAAGGACGAAATTCTGTTTTACCGCATCGGCGATTTTATGAGATGTTCTTTGACGATGCCCTGACGGCATCCAAGGAACTGGATCTGACCCTGACCGGCAAGCAGTGCGGCATGGAAGAGCGGGCACCCATGTGCGGCGTGCCTTCCACAGCTACGAGGGATATGTGGCGCGGCTGATCGCCAAGGGCTACAAAGTAGCCATCTGTGAGCAGGTGGAAGACCCGGCCAAGGCCAAGGGCCTTGTCAAGCGGGACATCATCCGCGTGGTCACACCCGGCACGGTCATTGAGAGCAGTATGCTGCAGGATGACCGCAATAACTACATTGCCAGTATCTTCCTCAAAGGAAAGAAAGCAGGTTTGTGCTTTGCGGATGTCTCTACCGGTACGGCCCATATCACAGAGCTGAATGCAGACAAGATCGCCCCGGCGGTCATTACGGAGCTGTGCCGCTACCATCCCAGCGAAGTGCTGATGAATCCGGGTCTGCTGGACTGCCGCGAGGTGACGGCGTACATCAAAAAGAATATGACTTGTTCGGTGGAGCTGATCGAAGAGGAGCGCTATGCACCGGGCCTTGTGGCGGCATCGCTGGAAAACCAGTTTGGCCGTGACTGGGCGCAGGCCACCGGCATTGCAGCGGACGGCCTTGTGCGCTTTGCCATGGCGGCACTGCTGGAATATCTGCACGATACCCAGATCAAGGGCGTGGAACGTCTGAAAACGGTCATAACCTATAATAAGGCCCAGTTCATGCGTCTTTCGCCCGTGACCCGCGCCAATCTGGAGCTGACCGAGACGCTGCGCGGCCGCGAAAAGCGGGGCACGCTGCTCTGGGTGCTGGATAAGACCAGTACATCCATGGGCAAGCGTATGCTGCGCAGCTGGATCGAGCAGCCGCTTATTTCCAGTGCACTCATCAACCACCGCCTGAACGCTGTGGAGAGCCTTGTCAAGCAGACCATGGCCCGCGGCGACCTGACCGAAGACTGGGTTACATTGCGGATATGGAACGCCTGATGACCCGCACGGTTTACGGCTCTGCCACACCCAAGGAGATCTATACGCTGGCCCAGACCTGCGACCGGCTGCCGGCCTGCGCAGGCTGGCTGAGGCCTGCGGCTGCCCGGAGCTTGCTGAACTGGCAGTACAGATCGATCCGTTGGAGGACATCAAGGCCCGTATTTATGCGGCGGTGGACCCGGAAGCGCCCTCTACCCTCAAGGATGGCGGTGTCATTGCCAAAGGCTACCATGCCGAAGTGGACGAGCTGCGTTCATCCGCGACAATACCAAGGCGTCTGCGCAGCTGGAAGCCGCCTGCGGCAGGAGACCGGCATCCCCAAGCTGAACGAATCGG
>ENA-OQDF01000534-OQDF01000534.1-human-gut-metagenome-genome-assembly--contig:-NODE-534-length-15750-cov-1.700826_pt1 | contig 15750 bp, 29 predicted proteins | sample MGYA00242769_ERZ504597 | MGnify/ENA primary metagenome ERZ504597 (study PRJEB26092, sample SAMD00036305) | human gut metagenome | host: Homo sapiens | study: EMG produced TPA metagenomics assembly of...
TGCATGATGAACACTTCCACATATCGGACAAATCTGACTTGTATACGCTGGATCTACATACTCAACTTCTATGCCTGCCAGTTTTGCTTTGTATTCTATAAATGTAGCTAGTCTATAGAATGACCATGTATGCAGGCTATGATTGTTTTTCGACTTGTTCTTGTCGTAGAGCGTATGTTTTGAAGTCGCTCTAATTTGATTACTGATACGTCATGAGCTCTTGCTGTATTTACAATTTCACGACTTAGCTTATGATCTATATCTTTCATGATACGTTGTTCTTTGTTGTTGATTTTGACAACTGCCTTTGGCTTCTTTGCTTTTTTTTGAAATCTTTTTCTAAGATTGTTGAAGTGTCTTCTTATATATTTGTTTTTTCTCCCATTTCCATAAAACTTGATACTTCCATCTGGGCAATAGCTTACCGCAGGACATTTAATTCCAGGATCAACACCCATGACATTGTCATTTGAAGAAGCAGCATCTTCTTTGGCATCATAGACGATTTGTGCTACGAGGTCATGCCCTTTTACAACAATACACATCGTTCCTAATTTACTGGATGAAAAAATTGATTTCTGTCTTTTGGATATTTTTGTCTTGACTGATATACGTTTTGACTTTCCATTGATCATTACTGGAAAGCTTATACTGTCATCACTGATTCTAAAATTTTGGTTGTTGATATAACAACACATTTTTTTCAAAACAGGAAGTCTTACTTTAGTATTTGAATTTCTTAAAGCCTTATTATATTTTCTTATGATGGATTTGGCATCTCGAATACATTGATTACATAAGGCACTTGGAAGAATAGCATTTACATCTGCTGTTGTTATTTTTGTAATAGTTCTTCCATTAGTAGCATCAAAAACAAGCTTATTGACTGTAGAAATATACTCTGTCATCGTTGCCTTGATCAATTCTGTCTGATATTTATTTGGATAAAGCTTGACTGTTTCCGTTAATTGCATAGATATCACCTAAACGTTTTTTGATCTTCAATATACTGCTTGATTACAGAAAGTGGTACACCACCTACTGTAGATACAAAATAGCTATTGGTCCATAGCGTTGGGATCCTTGATTTCAACCAAGGAAACTCCTGTCTCAACACTCTAGAAGAATAGCCCTTGATTCTTTTAACTGCTTTGTGAATTCCATATTGTGGATCTACTTCCATAAGCAAATGTACATGATCTGGCATGATTTCCATTTCAATGATTTCGACATTCAATTGATCACAGGTTTCTTTAATCAACTCCTTTAAGCGATCATCAACACCATCTACAAGAACGGGACGTCGATATTTTGGACAGAATACAACATGATATTTACAGGAATAGATCACATTATTATTTGATTTGTACTTCATGAACACATTATACTACTAAAAGATATCTAATGATATATGTTATTGATAAAAGCTTAAAAAGTTGCCTTATATCTCCACAGCTAAAGCTGGGAGCTTTACGGCAACATTTGGTAAATCTTGTGTTTTCAATTGTAAGTACATAATATTGACACATAATAATGTTATAATATAACAAAGATAAGAGGTGATCTATATGAAGCTTATTTATTCAGTAGTTTTTATTATTATCATCATTATTGGAATTTACCTTTATTTATTCATCCAAGATAGAAAAATAAAGGTAAAAGAAAACAAAGAAACTTACTTAAAAACAAAAGAACTTCATGATTTATCCAGAGATGTTCATAGTGACAACTATGAAATTTCAAGAGCACAAGCACATATGACTTTCCGCAGTCCCGGAGGCATGTAAGCTTACACTCTAACTCTATCATATTGAAAAGGATGTACAAAACATCCTTTTCATTTAAATAAAAAAAGAGTCTTACGCCTAAGCGTAAAACTCACTTCTTCACTATTTAGGTAAGAACACTAAGAAGATTACAAAACAGATATCTAAGATCCATACGATTGGCTTAATTTCTTTAATTTTACCAACACCAATCATAGAAACGGTATATGTAATAAATCCAATAGCAATACCATTTGAAATAGAATAAGCTAAGATCATAAAAATAACTGTCATGAATCCACTTGCTGCATAAACAATATTATCCCATTCAATTCCTTTTAATTGTTGTGCCATTAAAATACCAACAATAATTAATGCAGGCGCTGTCACTGCACTTGTAACGCATGAAAGTAATGGTGAAAAGAAAACAGATAATAAGAAGCATACCCCAGTAGTAACCGCAGTTAAACCAGTTCTTCCCCCTACTTCAACACCTGAAGTTGATTCAACGAATGATGTAACAGTTGAAGTTCCAGCAATAGAACCAATAACTGTACCGATTGAATCAGCTAATAAAGCACGATCTACGTTTCTGGATTTCCAGTTTCATCAACTAAGTTTGCTCTGTTACATACAGCAACTAAGTCCCTGCAGTATCAAAAAAATCAACGAATAATAATGAGAAGATTGCTACATAACATTGTGGATGTGAAGTTAATTCTCCAAGTCCTGAAGCAAATGCTCCTACTAATGAAAAATCAAAGTCAAATGAAATAACTCCAGTAGGAATTTCTGGCATTTCCTTTAACACCACAAACTCCAGCAATAATTCCCACAACAGCTGTAACAACTAAACCATAGAAAACAGCTCCAGGAACATTTTTAGTTAAAAGTAATAAAGTAATTAAAATACCAACTACTGCTAAAATAACTGTTGGTTCTTGGAAGTTACCAAGACCGACAAATGTTGATTCATTTGCGACAATAATACCTGCATTTTTTAGACCAATGAAGGCAATAAAGAAACCAATACCTGCCCCAATTGCTAATTTAAGTTGTGCAGGAATAGCATTAATAATCATTGTTCTAATTCCTGTAATAGAAATAACTAAGAAAATAATACCTGAGACAAAAACACAGGCTAAGGCTCCTTTGTAAGATAACCCCATTCCAAAACAAATTGTATAAGTAAATAAAGCATTAACCCCATTCCTGCAGATAAAGCCACTGGATAGTTTGCAACAAGTCCCATAATAATGGTAGCTACAGCAGAAGCAATAGCAGTTGCAAGGAATACCCCTTGAACAGACATTCCCGTTTCACCAAGCATTGCTGGATTGACTGCTAAAATATAAGCCATTGCTAAGAATGTTGTCACACCAGCTAAAATTTCAGTTTTTACTGTAGTGCCTTTTTCACTTAATTTAAAAAGCTTGTCTAACATAAATTTCTCCCTTCTTCAAACGTTATTATCGTACATTATTTTTAGACAATTGACAAGCAAACAAAAAAAGCACTTACATAAAAAGTGCTAATAACAAGGGCATAAATACCGCTGGTAAAAGATTGCCTACTTTAATTTTTGTATGAAAACATAAATTTGTCCCTACCGCAAATATTAAAACCGAACCCACAAAAGAAATATTAGAAATCATTGTTGTCGTAAAATAAGGTGCTAGAAAAGAAGCACATATTGTAAGCATTCCTTGATAAACAAAAATAGGAATTGCGGAAAAAATCATTCCCACCTCAAGTGTTGAAGAAAAAACCATAACGATTACAAAGTCCATTACGGCTTTTGAAATCAAAACACTTGGATCATGTAACAAACCATCTTGAAAAGAACCCACAATAGCCATACCTCATACACATATAACAAGTGAAGTAGAAACAAAACCTTCAATAAATTTAGAATCATTACTTTTTACTTTACTTTTTAAATAAAAACCAAATTGTTCAATTCTTTTTTCAATATTAATGAATTCTCCTATTAAAGCACCAAAACATAAAGACAAAACAAGAATTAAAGATCCTGTTGACTCTATTATTGATTTAGAAATCTTTAACATCCCTGTCATCGCCCCTGAAATACCAACAAACAAAACTGCTAAACCAATTCCTTGCATAATCGTTTCTTGATACCTATTTTTTAAACCATTTTTAAACAATAGACCAATAATACCACCTGCAACAACAGCTATGGTATTAACAATTGTTCCTAATCCAAACATTCAAACAATCCTAACCTTTCCATTTCATAATACACACCATCATTTTCAACACTTTCACAAATGTTATCAGCACTTGCTTTTAATTCTTGGCAGGCATTTTTCATTGCTACACCATAATTGCAAACTTGTAACATTTCATAATCATTCATACTGTCGCCAAAAGCAATCGTATCTTCCATTTTCATATGAAGTGTTTCAACGACCTTTTTAATAGCAAGTCCCTTATCCATTCCTTTTTTGATGATTTCACCATTGATAGAATGTTGGCTAAACATTTCATGAACAATAAAATGATAATTTGGTAAGAGTATTTTTGTTTTTTCAATATCTTCTCTATTAAAAGCAATAAAACAAAGTTTATGAATTCCTTGATCTTGATATTTGCTTATATCAACCATATGATATTCTTTCTTTTGTTGTTCTTTTAATCTTTCAAATTCTGAATTTGTTCCTTCATCACCTAACAGAGCATGTGCAAAGTAATGTCGTAATTCTTCACTCGCAAAAGTCATATAAGTTGATTCTAAATTATAAAGAATATGATTTTGCTCAAAAACTTTCTTGCTTGTTCAACTTCTTCTTTATCTAAATAAGTTGTTTCAATCATTTCCCCTTTAATTTCAAGATAACCACCCGCTGAACAAATACAACCATCAAAATCATCTGACATAATACTTTCAATACCGACACGATTTCTTCCTGTACATAAAAAAAATCAAATGCCCATTTTCTCTTGCTTTTTTAATTCCTTTTTTTACAAAATCTGATAAAGGATAATTTGGTGTGACTAATGTTCCATCTATATCTAAAAATACTATTTTTTCATTATTCTTCCCCTTTTTCAATGCTTCTATTCTAATTGTTTTTCTTTCTTTTAGCAACAAAAAAAGAGAGCAATGCTCTCTAACGTATAATGATATAGGCTAAGTAAGCAACATAAAGAAGAAGCATAATAATTCCTTCTTTACGATCAATTTTATGTTTCGTAAATCCAAAATATAAAACTATTAAAGAAAAAATAGTTAAAATAAGAATATCAATAATATTTTCAAAGATAAAAGTAATTGGACTAATTGTTGCTGCAATACCTAAAACAAATAAAATATTAAAAACATTTGAACCAATAACATTTCCAAGAGCCATATCTACTTCACCTTTTTTAGCAGCTACCATTGAAGTAACAAGTTCTGGTAAAGAAGTTCCAAGAGCAACAATGGTAAGACCGACTAAGTTTTGTGACATTCCTAAAGATAAAGCAATATTGGAAGCACTATCTACTACAAAATCTCCACCAAATTTAATAGCGATTGCTCCACTAACAATATAAACCAAGCTTAATCCCATTGAAATAACTTAATTTCTTCTTCCTCTTGATATGTATTCATGGCTTTTTTAGCTGAAACAATCATGTAAACAATATATCCTACAAATAAAATCAAAAGAACAATTCCATCAATATGTCCCAATATCATCCCAAAATAACCTAAGATCATTAATAAAATAGCACATAAAACAGAAAATGGAAATTCTCTTTTAAGCGTATTTACTTGTACTGCAATCGGTACAAATAAAGCAGAAATACCACAAACAACCATTAAATTAAAAATATTAGAACCTACGGCATTTGCTACCGCTAAAGCATTATTTCCTTCCATCGAAGCTGTAATACTGACAGCACATTCAGGTAAACTTGTTCCCATGGCCACAATTGTTAAACCGATGATTAATGAAGGAATATGAAATCTTGTAGCAATAGAAGAACTTCCTTCTACAAAAAATCTGCTCCTTTCGTTAATAAAATAAAACCAACAATAAGAACTAATAATGATACAAATACATTTGTCATAACTTTCTCTCCTTTAAAATAGACCTAAATGTTCTAATAAAATTTTTAAACCAATCACAATTAAAATAATACCACCAGCAATTTCTGCTTTATGTTCATATTTTGACCCAAAAACTTTACCAATATAAACACCAATAAAAGAAATAATAAAAGTCGTACAACCAATAATGCTCATACATTCAACTATTGGATAATTAAAAAAGCAAAAGTAATTCCTACCGCTAATGCATCAATAGATGTCGCAATCGCAAGTAAAAATAATTCCTTTAAATCTAATTTAAATTCTCCTTCATCTTCATCGTCTTCTGCTTTAATACCATCAATCAACATCTTACCACCAATAATACTAAGTAAAATAAAAGCAATCCAATGATCAATACTTGTAATATAGCTTTCAAAACCTCTACCTAAAAACCAGCCAATAAAAGGCATTAGTGCTTGAAAGCCACCAAAAATAAAGCGATGATAAAACATCTCTCTTATTTACTTTTTGCATTGATAAGCCTTTACAAATTGATACTGCAAAAGCATCCATAGAAAGACCTACTCCAATCAAAAAGATTTCAATAAATAAACTCATACCAAATTCCTTTCTCCTTAAAATAAAAGAGACCCATGCATAAAAAATATGCATGAGTCTCGTTCTTTAAGATTTGCCAGGCTATACGCCATGATGTTGACAAACCGCGTCCTAAGACGTGTACTACTCCCTCATTCAACAGCTTGATAGTATCAAAGTTCTCGACATAAATCAAGCTATTTTTTAACTTTCATACTCATAAATTTACAAATAAAGATAATAATCGCACCAATGGCTGTCATTAAATAAACAAAAACAAATAAAGCATTCAATCCAATCGTATCTTGTAAAACTCCACCAAGAACATTTCCTAAAGTTGAACCAATTCCTGATGTCATAATCCAATCATTGTTTGTCCTGACATTTGATCTTGGGTTTCTAGATTATAAGTTACATAATATGTAATAACTCCTGTAAACAATCCATAAGAAAGACCTTGGAACATCATACCAATAATTAAAACAATTAAATTAGGAGCTAAACCAATTGTATAATTTCGACAAAGATAGAAAATAGAAGCTACTAAAATAAGTGTTACACTATTAAATTTCTTCATTAACTTAGGAACTGTCATCATGACTGGTAATTCACTAAAAGCCATTGCAAACATAGCTACTCCGTATAAAGAAGTATTTCCTCCTAGATTTTTAACAATATTAATTAAATAAGTACCGATTGCTGTTGCTCCCGAAAACATAAAACAAAAACCTAAAAGTAAGAAAAAAGAAAATTTTATATTTTTTAATAACAGTAATCACAGATCCTTCTTCTTGAACTTCTTCTTTTGTTTCTGTAATTTTTGATTCTGGTAAATGATATAAAATAAATAATGTCACTAAAGCAAAGATACAATATGCAATTGATAAAACATTAGCTCCTAAAAAAGAAACCACTTGTCCAAAAATCAAAGCACTTGTCGCCCATGAAGCTGAGCCAATTCCTCGTGCTAAACCAAAGTTGACATATGTCCCTTCATTAATATAATTCATAGCAATCATTGTAAGCATAGGTACTGTAGACATATTTAAAGCATACATAACAACATAGAAAACCATCACTAAAAAGGCTGGTATCGGTAAAAAAGCCATGAAAATATATAAACAAACTGTTGTTAACATTAAAATTGTCATTAATTTTTTAATAGTCATCCCTTTTATTTTAGAAATAAGTGATGACATAAATGGTGATAAAAAGATTGTTGCTATACAAGAACCTCCTGTAACAATCCCTATCTCAGTATTTGTAAGCCCTTTTGATTGTAAAAAGACAGCAATAAAACCATTAATACAACATCCAGTAAACCAATAAAATAAATGTAAAAAATTATATTTTGCTTTTAGTGACATTATTTCTTCCTCCCTAGTCGTAAAATTATATTCTAACATAATTTTTTAAAGATGATGCTATTTTCATAAATTTGAAAAAGAAAAGAAAGGGTTATCCCTTTCTAAAGTTTTAAAGCAAGTTGAGTAGTTTTAAAAATAGCTTTTTTAGCGTCACCAACTTACTTGCATCGACAATTAAATAAACATGTTCAATTTTTATTTCTTAATAAAGGTTTTAATTTGCTTTTGAACCAAAAGTTAAAACAATCGTATCAAAATGAGAAGTATTTCTAATTGATTATGTTTTCATAAACAATACCATCTTGATCAATTTTGATAACTTTACTTTCTAAAGTAATTCTACATGAAGTTGTTTTAATGATCTAATAAATTAAATCTTAGTCTTTTAGAGGCAAGTGGTGCTTTGTATCATCAAAATCATTCTAAAACACTTGATTTATTTTTAGAGTATTAAAAAAACATAGATTAGATTATCTAACCTATGCTTTTTATTAATCATTACCAATAACTTTCAAATCTTTTGGATAACTATTTAAGACCTTACATCCATCTTCTGTTACAAGTACAAGATCTTCGATTCTTACTCCAAATTCACCTTGTAAATAAACACCTGGTTCAATAGAGAAAGTCATACCTTCTTGAACTTCAATATCATAGTTTTGCGAAACATCGCCCCATTCATGAACATCACGTCCAATAAAATGACCTAAACGATGATTAAATTCAACAGTATAACCGCCTTCAGCAATAATATCTCTTGCACATTTATCAATATCACATAATCGAACACCTGGTTTAATCATGGCTTCTGCTGCCTTTTGAGCTTTTAAAACAAGTTCATAAACCGCTTTTTGTTTTGGTGAAACTTCTTTATAAAAAACAGTTCTTGTCATATCTGAACAATATCCTTTATATAACCACCAATATCAATAACAATGCTATCTCCTGGTTTAAAGTAGAATCATCACCACTATGATGATTATCAGCTCCATTTTTACCATAGGCAACTATTGGTTCAAAAGAATTTCCTGTACAACCATGTTTTTGGTAAATACCAGCAAGTTGATCAGAAACTTCTTTTTCAGTTAAGTTTCCCTTGGCACAAATATTAATAACTTCATCTACTACTAAATCATTAATTTTAGAAGCTTCTATCATTAATTGTTGTTCTTTTTCATCTTTAACCATTCTTACACGATCAACACATTCAGAACCAAGTTCAAAATGACATTCATCTACTAAATCCATCAATGGCATTAAAAATCTAGCTGGAAAGTTTTTATCGATACCAATTGAACAAGCGCCATCAAATTCATCAGCAAGTAATTGAAGATAATTATCTGTATCACTATACCATACTTGTTCAATATCAATTTCACGATCTAAATAAAATAAATTATTCATAAATAATTTATGATGTCCATCACTTGATAAAAGAAGTAAATACATTCTTTCCCCTGGATTATTTTTATAATTAATTAAATATCAATGGATGATGGATCACTAATAATTAAATGCGTTAATTGTCTTTTTTGCATTTCTTTGAGTACTTTTTCTAATCTCATCTTTAAATCCCCCTACTGCATTTATTTTAATACGTTTTATTTTAAATTAAAAGAAATATAATTACTTTATTTACAATGCTTATAAAGCATTATATTGGATTAATTATAAGTATTAGACATTATTAATAAACATTTATAAAATAAAGACAGTAAAAGGAGGAAGATGTTTATGAAAAAACATTGGTTGGTATTAGTTTGTTGCTGTGGCTTAGCTGCTGCATCGATTGGAATTTCTATTAATTCATCAGGTGTTTTCTATACACCTGTTTCAAAGAATTTACATATGTTAAGAGGAACATTTTCAATGCATATGACATTATTTTCCCTTGCAACTGCTATGATGTCATTATTTGTCCCAAAAATCTATGAAAAATTTGCTTTTAAAGAAGTACTTACTATCAGCGTTATTGTTGCCGTTGCCTCTACAGCAGCTATGGCACTAGGAAAAAATGCTTTAACATTTTATATTTTAGGAGCTGTTCGTGGGATGTCGACAAGTTTATTTTCCATCGTACCTATTACAATCATTATTAATGGTTGGTTTGAAAAGAAACATGGACTTGCAACAAGTATTGCTTTTGGTTTTAGTGGTTTAGGCGGAACAATTTGTTCACCTATTTTATCAAGTATCATTAGTTCATTTAATTGGCAAATGGGCTATTTATTAAAAGCCATCATTATTTTATTATTATGCCTACCAGCTTGCATTTATCCTTTTAAAATGACAGCCTTTGATGAAGGACTTGTTCCCTATGGCTATCAAGAAAGAAAAGAAACTATACAAAAACAAACAACTTCTTCTTTCCATTTTATTTCTGTTTCATTTATTGCTTTCTTTATCTTTGGAATGTTGATTAGTTGTATTACAAGTGTGACTCAACATTTACCAGGATACGGAGAATCTTTGGGGTATCCACTTACAACATGTGCCATGTTGTTATCTGCGGGAATGATGGGAAATATTGTTTCTAAATTGATTATCGGTAGTTTAAGTGATTATTTTGGAGAAATGAAAGCAACACTTATGATGATTGGAGTTAATATTTTAGGAATTATTTTACTCATGATTGGTAAATCAATGGTTCTACTTATTATCGGAGCTTTTATGTTTGGTTCTTGTTATTCTTTAGGTGCTGTCGCTGTTCCTTTACTTACAAAATATTTCTTTAAAACAGAAAATTATGCAAAAGCTTTCCCAACAATTTCTTTTGCTTCTAATGTGGGAGCTGCTATTTCTTTATCCTTGGTTGGTTATATCTATGATTTCTTTGGTTCTTATCTTTATGCATTTATAATCGCTTTAACAATGATTATGATCAGTCTTGCTTTATTGTTTATCGTAACAAAAACCAAGGAAAATTAGTTCCTTGGTTTTTCAAATATAACCGTTTGTTTTTGCGTTTCTTGATTGACTTCAATAACATCTTTTACATAACAGATATCTTTTCTATTTTTTATAAACTCTTCATTGGTTGATAATACATCATAACCCATAGAACCACTTCGATAATGCATTGGTATAACAATACGTGGTTGAATTTGATTGATATATTCTAATGCTTCTTTAGTATCTATTGTATAATAACCACCAATAGGAATCATTAAAACATCACAATTCTTGATTTTTGAAAGATCATCAATCATACAGCCAATATCTCCCATATGCACGACTTTCATATTTTCATAAGTTAAAATATGAATCGTATTTTTACCACGACGACTACCTAAATGATGGTATGATACGTTTCAATTTTTTCTACTTTAAATTCTTTAGGCAATACATCTACACAATCTCTAGCATTATGATCATCGTGCTCATGAGAACATAAAACTAGATTTCCTTTTAAATGAAGTTTGTTTAATCCTGGAATTGAACCTTCTTGATAAGAATCAAAAATAACTGTTCCATCACTGCCTGTTATTTCAAAACAAGAATGTCCATACCAAATAATTTTCATCAAATCACTCCTTTGCACTTAAAATCATTGCACCTAATAATATATATTCTAAAATATTTTCCACTTTAATAATCTTTGGATATACTTTTAAAGAATATTGACTCAATGATTTTTTATTTCATCACTCACATCTTGACTATCTAAAATCAAATCACTATAAACAACTATCGCCTCTGGTGATACAATTGCTATAATACTCATAATATTTTTACTAACAAGTTCCAATGTGCCTTCTGGTGTATTCGCAAGTGTAAAATAATCATTAGAAAGTTTTAATGGTAAAAGTGCTACTTCTCCAGCAAGATGATCCATTCCTCTTACTAGTTGACCATTAACAATTATGCCACTTCCAGCCATACGTCCAATAGGTTGGAATAAAAAAGCAATAGATTTATATTGGTTTTGTGAAGCATAATAGCCTACAACAGCAGCATTAACATCATTAATCAAATAAATTTCCTTTTCATATCTCTTCTCCAACAATTCCTTAAGTTGATGATTTCCACCCTCAATAATCCCCGAATAAACGTTTCCTTCAACCATCACTCCTGGTAAAGCAATAGAAATCACATCAATCATTTCATTTTGTAAAACAACTGTATCTAAAGCATCCAGAACATCATGTAATTTGATATTACTTTTAATAATATTACTATCTAATACAATTTCTTGTAGATTATTATATAAACGATAAGAAATATGACTATTTTCTCCATTAGCGTTAATAGAAACCGCTAAAATATTTTTCTTTGTCTTAATTTCCATCATTGATGCAAGAGGTTCTACTGTACTATCATATTTCTTTTCCTTATTTTTTATAGACTCTTCAACAAAAGTAATCAAAGCTCCTACATTATAAGAAGCAAAAATTTGTGTAGGTATCTTTAAAACCAATTTATTTTTAAATACTTTTCCACTTGTAATTTAACATAAGAAACTTGAGGAGCGAGTAAGATGACATCATAATTTTGAGCAACATTATATATTTTTTGATATGAAGTAGCAGCTACTTCCATATTTAAATTTAAAACTTTTATTCCATTTTTGATTTTATCTGCAAAAATGCTGTTGTCATCCCGCCACTACAACAAAGTAAAAGACGACATATTGGTTGATTAACCATTTTTTGAATACATTGATCCATTTCTTCAAATAAAGAAATAGCATGTTTCAATGTTTTGAATTGAAAATGAAGATAAAAAGCCATTTCATCTGTTCTTTTATTCATTACACATAATTCTATGATACATTGTGGATTAAAAGTCACATAACTATAACAGTATTCATTTTCAATAATAATCGCATCCGGATCCGTTTCACTTGGATAAAGATAATAATAATCTCTTTTTTTGATTACTGATCCACTTTCTAAATATGGCAGTTTGTATCTCTCTTAAATAATCATCCATTTCAATCCCACCTTTATTATTATTTTACCATAATCCTGCCCACTAAAGAAAGCTCTTACAAAAATAGAAAATATTTCTCAAAAAAAATCCAACCTTTACTCAAAAAGTTAGAAAATTATTCCTAATATATCTTTCCTTATAAACAATCATCTTCGAAAATAAAATATAAAAAGCATAACAAGCAATAAGAACCTATCTAAATTCTATTGCATGTTATGCATTGAATTATTAGTTAATAATTTTTAAAACATCTTCTTCATTTGTTACATTAAAAATATGACGTGTTAATATATTAAGTTTTCAATAGTGCTTTGATAATTGATTGTTAGATTATTGATAGATTTCCAAACTAAATTTCTAATTGTTCTTTTAACGTATTTTGTTTTTCTTCCAATTTTCCTTCAATAACTCCTTCAGACCTACCTTCTTTTCTAAACCCTTCTGCCATTCTTTCCATTCCTTCACACATATCCATTTCATCTCCTTCTAGAACGTTTTCAACTTGATCTATACTTCCTATAATAATGGCTGCATAGAGAAAGTTTTCTTTTTTTCATTCTCTTTAATCTTTTTAAATCTTCATAGCTTCCTTTATACATTGCTTGGATAGCTTCTATAAAGTAACGAGTTTGTTCATCTTTGATCTTACTTGTATCCATTTCTTTAACATCTACAAGAATGATTTTCCAATCATCAAAGTATTTCTTAATTCTTCTGGTATTTCAAAATAATCACTGAGTTTTACAGGACTATTCCATTTCTTTGGTCCTGTATAAAGTACTACTATTATTTGAGGAACTAATCTTTTATACTCTTTATTTTCTGCCTGTTTTAAATATTCCAACATTTCATAGATTCCACAACGAATAACCATCGTTTCATCAATACTACTTTGATGCTCTATTCCTAGTATACAGTAGATTCCATTAATATCACTTTTAACGACAATGTCCCTTCTTCTTTTTTATCTTCTGCTCTTTTCGAATCATTGATAATAAAAGAAATATCATTTTCATAACGTACCAATCTATCAGGATGAATGATTTGTTTCCCCTTCAAATATAGCTGCATTATAAAAAGATGCAAAACTGACATCATTACTGAATACTGTTCGACAAGCACCATCAGCTGTTAACTTATTTAGAGGTTCCATACACATTACCTACTTTCTTTTAAGTAACATATCTAGATTTATTACAAGTAGATTATAACATGTATGAACTCAATATTTGTCCCAAGTTTGTCTCAAATTTGTCTCACAAATGTCTCATTTCTTATACTTATTTTATCTTTCTCTTTTTACTATTTCAATGGACGTTTAGTCCAAAAACAGGATTGCTCCTGTTTTCTATAAATACATTTGTGTTGTTACTTTAACAATATCTTTATAATAATCATCTTGTGATTTTGTATTACGATCAATCGATAAATCTAAATGTCCATCTTTCATGTAATAAACTTTCTTTGAATAAGAAGCCACAAAACTATCATGAGTAACCATAATAATCGTTGTATGTTTTTCTTCATTGATTTTAACGAAATATTCCATCAATTCTCTAGCATTTAAGCTATCAAGATTTCCTGTGGGTTCATCCGCAAAGATGATCTTTGGCTCATTAATCAACGCTCTCGCAATTGCTGCTCTTTGTTGTTGTCCTCCTGAACATTGGGAAGGATATTTATCAATGATTTCTTCAATATTTAACATTTTTGTAAGTTCATGAAGCCTTTCTAGTTGTGTTTGTTGATTAACTTTATTAAGTCTTAATGAAAATAAAATATTATTTTTGATTGTTAGTGATTCAATAAGATTATAATTTTGAAAGATAAAACCAATTTCTTCTTTTCTTAATTTTGCTTTCTCTTTTTCCGATAATAAAAGTAAATCTTTTTGATTAAAGAGAATTTGTCCTTTTGTTGCTTCATCAATTGTCGATAAAATGTTAACAAGTGTTGTTTTTCCAGAGCCTGATGCTCCCATAATACAAATAAAATCACCTTTTTCTACTTTAAAGTCTAACCCATTTAAAGCCACTTTAGGATGAACACCATAAGGATTATAAACTTCTTTAAATTTCTAATTTCCATGTAACTCATAATTTTGACCTCTTTTCTTTAAATAAACAATGAACTCAGCCATTCCATAAGGAACAATAAATTCAAGTAAAACAATACCAACAAGTCCTAAATCAATCGATGCACGAATTAAAAACGTACACGCAATACTTAAAATATAAATACCAGCAAAGATCCATAAAACAAAGTAAAAGCCATTTCCTTCTTTATAAGAAATCTTCTTAACTTCTTTATTTGTAAGTCCTATCTTACATAAGTTTTTAAAATGTTCTTTCTTTTCTAAAGCATCAATATCAAAACGACTAACAACACTTAAACATAAAACAAAATTAATTAAAACAGCTCCTATGTGTAAGGCAATATGCAACATCTTCATATGAATTGATGAGAAAATAAATGTTGGTATTAAAATTACTGCAAGCATAATAAAAACAATTAATAATTTACTTTGTTGCATAAATAAAGCCAAATCACCTAACACAATCGTATCTTCTGCTTTTAAATTCAATGAATCAACCATTTCATTTAAAGTATGCGGAATAAGTAATAGAACAAACCATAAGCACTAATAGCCCCAATACAAGAAGCAATCGCAAACCCAGCATCTAACTCTTCTCCTACATACATCGCATAAAGTCCTAAGAAATAACCTAAGATATAAATATAATCAGGAATGATAAAGACACGATGATCTTCTTTTTGTGTTGTAATATATTTATCTTTAATAAGTGATGATAAAGAATTATTGTTGATATAGTTGATTTGCATAGCGATTAAAATAACTAAAATACAAACAACTAAAATTCCTAACATCTTAAATAATTTAAAGTTAAAATAGAAAATACTTTGATGAATATGACAATAACGATAAACAACTGTTAAAAAGATTGGTGTTGTCACTAATGACAAACAACAGGTGATTATTACTGAAACAACCATGAGCATAATCATTTGAATCAATTGATAAAGCACT
>ENA-OQDF01000535-OQDF01000535.1-human-gut-metagenome-genome-assembly--contig:-NODE-535-length-15736-cov-2.146198_pt1 | contig 15736 bp, 16 predicted proteins | sample MGYA00242769_ERZ504597 | MGnify/ENA primary metagenome ERZ504597 (study PRJEB26092, sample SAMD00036305) | human gut metagenome | host: Homo sapiens | study: EMG produced TPA metagenomics assembly of...
CCTAAAGAACGCAAATGGTTTGTTCCGACCTTTGTTGCGGCTTTGTGCCTGTTTATTGGTGGAACGATTTTTGCTACTGCATCATTTTAGACCCGGCGTTTCAGTGGTTAACTGACCAAGCAACAGGATTTGCCACTATTCTTCCAGAGGCAAGCCAATGGGTTGATATTATTATCAAATTTGAACTGGGCTTTGGTATTGGCTTTGAGATGCCTCTTGTAGTGTTCTATTTGGTAATGTTTGGAGTGGTTCCGTACAAAAACTGCGTGCAAGTTGGCGTGGGGTATATGTGGGATTGCTTGTTTTCTCTGCTATGGTGACCCCAGATGCTTCGCCTGTAACCATGGGTCTTATGTTTGCGGCGATGGTAGTTCTGTATGAAATAAGTTTATTGGCGGCACGTGTAGGCTTGCGTCGTCGCATCAAACGCCAAGAAGAAGCTCGCAAGCAAGAGCAGCTTGAGGCAGAGGAAGCCAAGGCGGAATTGAAATACGCAAAAAGAAAGTTCCAAGAGCATCTTTGGGGAAGCGAAGACAAAGAAGCCGACATGGCTGAAAAGAGGTAAACGTCATGCATGAACTAGGGATTATGAGTGGCGTAATGGATTCCGTTCAGCAGGCTGCAAATGATGCGGGAGCGCAACGGGTTTTGAAAATCAGTCTTTCGGTTGGCGAAATGACAGAAGCGATTGAAGATGCGCTCCGATTTGCGTTTGAAGCGCTCGCAGAAGGTACTATGTGCGAAGATGCAGAGCTTGAAATCACCATGATTCCACTAAAAGCATCTGCCTGGAATGTGGCGCGGAATATGAACACGACCGTTTTCACATGCTGTGCCCGGAATGCGGAAGTGCTTTTCGGAGCTTTGCAAGGGAAAGAATTACGCATTGACTCTATTGAAGTAGATATTCCTGACGAAAATGAGGAAGCGGAGGCAACTCATGCAGATTGATTTAAAACAGCCTATCCTTGATAAAAATGACAAGCTTGCTCAGTCTAATCGCGAATTGTTTAAAGAAAAGAAGGTTTTCGTGTTAGACCTGTTGGCATCGCCAGGTTCCGGTAAGACTTCTACCATTTTAGCTACCATTGAAGCGCTTCGGGATGAATTTAATATCGCGGTAATTGAGGGCGACATTGCATCTTCGGTGGATTCCGAGAAGATAAAAGAACAGGGCATTGCTGCAGTGCAAATCAACACGGGCGGTGCTTGTCATCTGGAAAGCGATATGATTCGTCGTGCGGTGGATGTTTAGATCTGGACAATCTTGATTTGATTATTGTCGAGAATGTGGGCAATTTGGTATGTCCAACTGATTTCGATCTGGGCGAAAACATGAAGGCAATGATTCTGAGCGTTCCTGAAGGCGACGATAAGCCCTTGAAGTACCCCGGTGTATTCCAGGCTTCTAAAGCTATTGTGCTGAACAAGATTGATACGCTTCCTGTGTTTAGCTTCGATAAGGATTTGTTCTACGATCACATCAGGAATCTTAATCCGACTGCTCCTATTTTCCCTATTTCGGCGACAAATGGCGAAGGGGTAGAAGCTTGGGCGAGCTGGTTGGCTGAACAAATTCGCGCACTGTAAACCATTCATTTTTTCGAGGTCGTAAAAGAGCCCTGTATCATTCTTGCTTTCTTCCTGACAAGATTTCCTGAGCGCTGAAGTACGCGTAGCTTTATGGCGGCGCGCTTCAGCGCTTTTTGGTGATGCAAAAGACATCGCACCACTTTACTCGTGTTCTAGTATCTCTTGTTATCGGGTGTCCATTTATGCAAATATCCTTAAAAAGGCATATCGATTTTGTATAAAGTCGCAATCAGGGTACGCAATTAATGTGCGCCTGTCACGCAAGATCAACTGCCATGCAAGGTTAACCGCCATGCAAGGCCAAATTAGTGTAACTATGAGTGGCAGGTGTGTTCAGTAATATTCCTAGTTCCCCTTTACGAGGCGATGGCGATTTTCTTTCGTTTATTTTGTTTGGGTATGGTGCCCTCTTGATCTGGTGTTTGTCCGTGTTTTATCATGAAAGTATCAGTTTGCATGAGTAATGCATGAATATCGCATGTTTGATTTAAAAACTACGAAACTTGTCTGGAAGGAGGAACCAATGCCTGCACTTCAAGTAAGAGATTTTCCGGATGATCTGTATGCTGAACTGAAAACTGCGCCGCAGAAGAAGATCGCAGCATTTCACAGCAGACAGTGCATATTGTGCGCGAATACCTGAGTGCTCGAAAGCGGTTAGGCACAGATGTGGTGTGGACGGTGGTTCCTAAAACTGAGGTGCAAACTTCTGTTTTAGGGAGCGGCGCTCATTCCTCTCCAAAAAGAGAATCCTATTATTGCGATACAGCTACTGAAGCAGAACGTCAGGCTCGTATAGAGAAGCGTAGGAAGATCTTTGAGGAAATTGAGGCTTTTCAGCATCCTGAATTCCAGATGATTTTCCTTCTCCTGCCGAGTTAGTAAGGCAAGGACGCGAGGAAAGAGATGAACAAATTTTTGCGGCATTAGGTGGATTGCGATGATCGTGCTTGATTGCAGTGCTGCGGTAGCTATTGTTCGCGAAACATTAGAAGGAAATGCTTTGCGTGCCCTTATGCTTGAAAACGAGACGACTCTAACATCGGAGATGTTTGTGGCTGAAGTTCGTAATTCATTTTGGAAGTATGTTCGCGCACAATTGATGACTATTGAAGAAGCTGAATTTTATATTGAAAAAGCAATTGGATTGGTTGACGAGATCGTCCCTCTAAAAGAAAACGCCGATGAAGCCTTCGCTGAAGCGGTGCGCCAGAATCATTCGGTATACGATATGTTCTATCTAACGTTAGTTCGGCGAAGTGCAGGAACGCTCTTCTCGCTCGATAAGAAGCTCGTAAATCTTTGTACAGAGATGAAGCTTGATTGTGTGAAAGAAGTTGCATTGTAGTGACAGCTTAAACAACAAAGAAGTAACAAATAGGAAAAAGATTTGATCAATTAGAGGACGTGCTTTCAATTATTTGGGGGCACGTCTTGTTTTATTTTTCTAAAAGCCCAGGTGAAGCATTAATTTCGTTCCATGTATTACCTTGAATAGCCCTTCACAAAAATCTAAGTGCTAGACACTCATATTTTCTTCACGATGGGTTGCATTCGCCCAAGAAGTTGCTAATATGTATAGGCGTTAGCACTCCAAAGTGCTGAGTGCTAAGTTGCTAACGAAAGATAATAATGAACGGCGCTTATATAACTCGGGTAAGCATCGTCTGTAACAATCTTTCGAGTACAACTTTGGTAATAGACGCATAGATGTCAGACCATCGTGCGATTTAGACCTTAAGAAAGGAAGTACGCTATGAATCTCAAGCCGGTTGGTGATCGTATCGTCGTCAAGCAGGACGAGGCTCAGGAAACCACGGCAGGCGGTTTGTACATCGCTGCTGAATCCAAGGAAAAGCCACAAACAGGTGTTGTTTTGGCAGTAGGTGAAGGCAAGGTAAACAACGAAGGCAATCATCTTCCCATGCCAGTAAAAGAAGGCGATCGCGTTCTTTATGGCAAATATGGCGGAACCGAAGTTGATGTTGATGGCGAAAAGGTAATGATTCTTCGCGCAGACGACATTTACGCAGTATTTGCTGAGTAGCCCAGCTCTTTTATAGTGCGCATGCTGGTTAGGATTTGCTTTTCTCGGGCGAGCTAAGACGTTTTAGTGAAGTAAGGCAGACAGCAAAGGATAGCGCGCTTATGGGGTTTGTGCAGAAGTTATCTGCACGCACTACTTAAGTAACACTTTCTTGAAAGGAATTGTTTTATGGCAAAGGAAATTAAGTTTGAGGCTGATGCCCGTAGCGGTATGGCCGAAGGCGTCAAGAAGCTTGCAGACGCCGTAAAGGTAACGCTTGGCCCTAAGGGTCGCTATGTTGCACTCGAACGTTCTTTCGGTGCTCCTCTTGTTACCAACGACGGTGTAACGGTTGCTCGTGAAGTTGAACTCGAAGATCCCGTGGAGAACATGGGCGCTCAGCTGGTTCGTGAAGCTGCAGTTAAGACCAACGATGTAGCAGGTGACGGCACTACTACTGCAACCTTGCTCGCTGATGTTATCGTAAGCGAAGGTTTGCGCAACGTAACCGCTGGTGCTGATGCTCTGGGTATTCGTCGCGGTATCGTTAAGGCAACCGATGCGGTAGTTGAGGCTATCAAGGCTGATGCAACTGAGATCACCACTAAGGATCAGATTGCAAACGTAGGTACTATTTCTGCAGGTGACGCAGTAATCGGCGAAAAGATTGCTGAAGCAATGGACGAAGTTGGCAAGGACGGCGCAATCTCCGTTGAGGAAAGCCAGACCTTCGGCATCGACATCGACATTGTTCAGGGCATGCAGTACGATCGAGGCTACATTTCTCCTTACATGGCAACCGATACCGAACGTATGGAGGCTGTACTTAACGATCCTTACATTTTGCTTACCGACCTCAAGGTAACCTCCATCCAGGATTTGGTACCTCTGCTGGAGCAGATCATGAAGTCTGGTCGTTCTCTGCTTATCGTTGCTGAAGATGTTGAGGGCGAGGCTCTGGGCACCCTGCTTTTGAACAAGCTTCGTGGCACCTTGAATGTTGTTGCTATCAAGGCTCCTGGTTTCGGCGATCGTCGTGCTCGCATCCTGGAAGACATCGCTGTTGTTACCGGCGGTAAGGTTGTTTCCAAGGACTTCGGTATGACTTGGCTGACGTAACCATCGATGCTTTGGGTACCGCTAAGACCGTTAAGGTTTCCAAGGACACCACTGTTATCGTTGACGGCGCTGGCGACAAGGCAGCTGTTGATGCTCGTGTTGCTTCTATGCGTGCTGAATACGATCGTCTTGATTCCGACTTCGATCGTGAGAAGCTCCAGGAGCGTCTGTCTAAGCTTTCCGGTGGCGTTGCAGTTCTTAAGGTTGGTGCTGCTACCGAATCCGAACTTAAGGAAACCAAGTCCCGCATTGAAGATGCTCTGCAGGCAACCCGTGCTGCAGTTGAAGAAGGCATCGTAGCTGGCGGTGGCGTTGCTCTGATCAATGCAATTTCTGCCCTGGATGCGCTCGAGGCTGCTGACACCGATGAGCAGGTTGGTATCGACATCATCCGCAAGGCACTGGAAGCTCCTATGCGTGCTATCGCAACCAATGCTGGTTATGAAGGCTCCGTAATCGTTGAGAAGGTAAAGGGCTTCGCAAAGGGCGAAGGCATCAACTTCGCAAACGGCGAACAGGGCGACATGATTAAGATGGGCGTTAACGATCCTGTTAAGGTAACCCGTACCGCATTGCAGTCTGCTGCTCCCGTTGCTGCTTTGATCCTCATTACCGAGGCAACCATCAACGAGATTCCTAAGGAAGGTCCCGATCTGTCTGCACTCGCAGGCGCTGGTGCCGGCGGCGGAATGGGCATGATGTAAGTCGCTTTCGCAAATAGTTTTTTTCTGTGGCGTCCTTAGAGGGCGCCACTTTTTTGTTGGGGGCTTCAGTCTGCTAAGAAGGCGGAGCGTCCGAAACGATAAATCATCGCTATGCGGATGGATAATAAATGGTGGTTTTGTTGGTTAATGAAGAAAAGCACCAGAAACGAAATCGCCTTGCCAAAGGCGACATCACCTCGTCAGAAAATATGGCAAATCGCCCTGCCTATTCAGTGAGTTGCTATGATCTGCGTATTCTTTCGGCGTGCCTTATGCGATCTTTTTATAGGAAGACTGCCTGATTGCTAAGGCACTTTATTCTATGAGCGCTAGAATAACTAGCTGGTTTGTTTTTTATTGCGCCGAAAGAAAAAGCAGAAAGGGGCGTTATTCAGGCGTGGAAGTATTCCAGCATACTGCAATTCAGATGTTCATTTTGGCGGTTATCGTTATTTGTGGTTTTATTGCACGTAAGAAATCGCTGATGAATGACACCTTCGACACGATGCTTTCGCAGTTGGTTTTCAACATCACGCTTCCTGCGCTTATTCTAAATTCTGTTCTTTCAAGCGAGTCTTTGCCAAGTGCGCATGACATAGGATTTACCTTGTTATATGCGGCGCTTTATTTTGTCTTAACCATTACCTTGAGTCTCATAATTGGACGATTGATTTATCGCAAGATGCCTAAGGTGACGCGTGGCGCTCACGAATTCATGATGGTGTTCGGAAATACTGGTTTTATTGGTTATGCTGTACTGGCCTCTGTCCTTGATCCAAGTGCAGTGCTTTATGCTGCTATCTACAACATCATTTTCAATATTGTTATCTTTTCTGTTGGAGTAATGCTTATATCGGGTACGGTGGAATCGGATGACGAGCGGCGCGGTTGGCGAAAGCAGCTTGGGGCAGTAGGCATGCCCTTTTGAAGCCGGCGGTTATCGCTTCAAGTGTTGCGGCGATATTGGCGATTTTCGAAGTCAATGCACCTGGAAGTCCAATACAGCAAGCGTGTGATTTGTTGGGCGGGATGACCGTACCTGCGGCAATGCTTGTGGTGGGATCATCCATCGCAAAAATGCCCTTGCATGATATTTTTACTGACGGATGGAGCTATTTAACCACTGCAATCCGCCTGATCGCAGTGCCGTTAGTGGTGTTCTTCGTGTTCGGGCTATTCGTACATGACTCTTTTATTTTGGCGATTTGGTTCTTTTGGCAGGAATGCCTGTCGCGTCGAATGGCACAATGCTTTCACTGGCGTATTCAGGTGATACCAAAACGGTTGCACGCGTGACGTTTTTAACTACTGTTCTTTCGGTAATAACGCTGCCGCTCGTGGCTTTGTTGGTGGTGTAAACTTACTTGGTGTTTGCAGAAAAGCACTAATGGGGTTCGCGATTGTGGCTCCATTTTGTCTTTATTTGTAATGTTTAAGATAAAGACTAAAGCTTTGAATTTGTTAACGGGTTTGATTGGCTACGAGTTTTAATTAGTTACAGATCTCGATTGGCTAAAAGTTTTAATTAGTTACAGATCTCGATCAGTTAATGGTTTTGATTAGCTAAAGGTTTGATCGGTACTTTTGGAAGCGGTGTGTGCATGATAGAGATGATTAATTCTTTGGATGATTCTCGATTAGAGGTATATGCGCGCTTAACGGAAGTACAGTTGCGCAATAAGCTCGAGCCAGAAAAAGGCATTTTTATTGCCGAATCAGACAAGGTGATCGATCGTGCGCTCGATGCAGGATACGAGCCACTCTCGTTGCTAATCCCTGATCATAAACTGGAATCCATGAGTAAGCTTCTTGAGCGCGCACAAGAAGCATCGAAAAATCTCGAGATCTACCTGTTTTTGTTGCCCCAGCAAAAGAAATAGAAAAGCTTGCAGGTTATGAGCTCACTCGTGGAGTTTTATGTGCGATGCGTCGCAAGCCGTTGTTGTCAGTGCGCGAGCTTCTTGAAAAACAAACGCTCGTCGTGTGGCAATTATGGAAGATATAACTAATCACACCAACGTTGGCGCTGCGTTTCGAAGTGCAGCTGCGCTTGGTGTCGATGCTGTTTGGTAACGCCAGCGTGTTGCGATCCGCTTTATCGTCGTGCGGTACGCGTGTCTATGGGGACAGTATTCCAGGTGCCTTGGACGCGAATTGGCACGACAGAAATTGATGCATGGCCAAAGGCAGGATTAGATTTGCTTCGAAGTGAAGGATTTGTTTCCGCTGCTCTTGCGCTTAACGACGATTCAATTGCGCTGGATGATCCTATTCTTAAGCACTGTGAAAAACTGGCATTGGTGCTTGGCACTGAAGGTGATGGATTGTCGCAGCATACCATTGCGGCGTGCGATTACACGGTGCGTATCCCCATGGCTCATGGAGTAGATTCGCTTAATGTTGCAGCTGCAAGTGCAGTAGCTTTTTGGGAGCTGCGTAGCAAAGAGTGATGACTGCTTGTGATCGAAGAGAGCATTCTAAGCCAGTGGTTCATTCAAAGCTACTCTCACTGAAATTCTGCAGAATAGCGGTTTGAAAGATAGTTAACGAACTTTTTAAAAAGCGAAGTCAAAAACCATATCAAAGAGTACGTTCCTAAACCAATAAAGAGATAAGGAACACAGCGCTCCACTAAGGATAAGTTGGATCCTGCAAAAAAGAAATCAGTTTGAGGAATAAGGTATTCAGGAAGATTAAGCTCAAGAGCGTAAACAATGCCAAGGAATACTAACGCTATATGAAGCGTGTACGAGATGATTGTCTTGACTTTAAAGAGTGCAGAAATGCGTCGTTGATAAATCGCGTGAGCGTGGTTCTTACGGCTCGATGGATGAGACTGCTTTTTTGAAGAATCTAAATCGCTTAAGCCATTAGCGTAACTGAATACCTCGAACCGCGATGTGATCTTCGGAAGGCAAAGTCCTGCATGAACAAAGGCAAGCAAGAAGGCCCAATGAGAAAAAAGAAGATGAACTGGTCGCGCCCAAAAACTTCCATAAATCATGGGTAACCAAGAAAAAACTTCTCGAGACAATATAAGGCTCGAAGCGGCAAGCCCTAAGAAGCAAATACTAAGGCAAGCAACCACAAGTGTTTTCAGTAGGCAAAAGCTGCTGTATTTTCCACGAAAAAGAGCCTTCTACCAAGACTTATGTTGGACCTGGTGAACAACAAAAAGAAGGAATGCTGCCATGCCAAGCCATTCGTGAGCAAAGTTTTCTTGCACTCCTGTTGCCATGAGGAGGATAAGAGTTATAGCAAAAAGGACGTCTACGCCAATTCGAAAGGGGAGGCTTTGAAGCGGGTGGCTTTGTAATGATTCTGATTGGTTCATTAGCGAAGCCCTAAGTCACCAAGCCAGGAGTCTACCTGATCAAGCTGAGACTCTACCGAATCTCCGTCAAGGGTAATTCCTGTAGCAATACTCGCGCCAGATGCCAAACTTCAATGCTTGGAAGCGTCTGATCGATACTGGATCCGCCACTGGTACAGAAAGGAATGAGTGTTTTTCCTGACAGAGGATAGGTGTCAAGGAAGGTCTTTATGATTTGAGTGCATCGTACCACCAGATAGGATATCCCAGATAAATAGTGCTGTAGTTGTCCCAGTTTTCGATTGTTGAAGACAAGGCAGGACGGGTATCGTCGTTTTGCTCTTGCTGGGCGATGTCGAGAAGTTCGTTGTAATTGTCGGTATAGGGTGTTGCAGGTTCGATTCGGAAAAAATCGCCCTGAATCAATTCGTGAATATGTTCGGCAACCTGCAGAGTATTACCCGACCAGGAAAAACTGCAATCAGCGTTTGCGAACCTGATGGGCTATTCTGTTCTGCTTGGGTTGCTGAATCTGAATTCGCATCGTTTTGGGTGATATCTTGTGGGGAGGAAGATTGCTCCGAAGAGCACCCTCCCAACAAGATACTCGCAGCAGCGCTGGTACCTACTAAAGCTGCTAGCCGTAAGAAATTTCTCCTATTTATTGGCGTGGTAAGTGGTGAGTTTGTCTTCATGACTAGTCCATTCGTTGTCCAGTTATGTTACTTGGGCGGGTGTGAATACTCGTGAGTAGCGAAAGATGCTATCGCGCTGCTGCTCGCTGCCTTTTGCGCCTTGTCTTTCGCTACGCATCAAAACATGCGAGCAAAATAGTGTTGAGTTTTAATGCCGGCAGCGATCAAAAGCTACAATTGAGTTTTAGTGCTGGCAGCTTTAGTGGCTGATGGTGCCTTTATCTGCCGGGTTGGTTATTTTTATTAGGATCGGTTGTGCCTGCGAGAGGTTTCTCACCAGGGCGTGCCAGAGGACCAACCAGCTCATGAGCTACGTAGGGTTCTTCGATAAAGGCGAGTTCTTCTTCGGTGAGGGTAACGTCTAAAGCAGCAACAGCATCATCGACGCGTTCTGGTTTGGAGCATCCAATAATAGGTGCGGCAATTCCGCGCGCCATTGCCAGGCAAGGGCAATTCGTGCCATTGGAGTCCCATGATCTTGAGCGATTTTCGCCACACGATGAATAATAGCTTCATCATTTTCTCGGAATGCATCATATTTGCTCTTCATTACAGCATCAGTAATGCTTCGTTTGGAACTTGAATCCCAAGTGGAACGAGTAAGATGACCAGAGGCTAAGGGCTATAGGGGTAAGCGCCATATTGAACTGGCGGCAGACCGGAATCATTTCTCGTTCATTTTCGCGGTACAGCAGATTGTAGTGGCACTGCATACTAGTAAATTTCGTCCAGTTGTTTTGTTCTGCTACCACCTGCATGTTATGAAGCTGATATGCATACATTTCACTTGCGCCAATTGCGCGAACTTTTCCTGCTTTCACAAGAGCATCAAGCGCTTCCATAGTCTCTTCGATGGGAGTGGTGTAGTCGAAACGATGGATGATATACAGATCCAGGTAGTCGGTATCAAGACGTTTGAGCGTTCCTTCTATTTCGCGATTGATGCATCTTTTGATAGATTGCCTTCGTTGAAATATACCTTGCTTGCAAGAACAACCTTGTCGCGGGGGATAGATAGCGACTTCAGCGCTCTACCAATATATTCTTCGCTTGTTCCTGAGGCATAACAATTTGCGGTGTCGATAAAATTGATTCCCTGTTCATAGGCGCGAGCAATTACCGCCTGGGTTTCTTCAGGGCAATGGTCCATTGGTGGAAATTAGGGGAGGGTTCACCAAGCTCATGCCGCCAAGGCAAATTTGGGAAATAGTAATACCAGAATGTCCAAGGGTGGTGTACTTCATAAGTTTCTCCTTTTTATAGGTTTGTTGGAATCTTAGAGCGAAGCACCTAATTCGTAGGCTTCGTTCATAGCGCTCGAGTGTTTAGTCATGCCTGGCGTCCCGCACCCATAACCTAAAATCATTCCTTTATCCTGCATGTGTAGGTAGCGACAAAGTGTTTGATAATGCAAAACTAGGGCATCGAAAGTCCATGAATCGGCATTCCAAGCGGGTGAGATGAGAGCTGCCTTTAATCGCTTAGATTCTATTGCGATATTGTCTGCGCAGAATCGGTCGATAACTATCTTGAGCTGTGCGCTCATGCCGTAGTAGTACAAAGGGGTTGCAAACACAACCATATCGGCATTAAGTATCGTTTGTCGTACTATTCTCATGTCGTCGTGTTGCACGCAGGGATGGGCGCCGTATCCACAGCGCACACAGCCAGTACAGGGAGCGATAGATAGTTCAGCCAAGTCAATGCGATCTACCTTATGACCTGAAGCACGTGCTCCTTGCGTGAACTGCTCGCAAAGCAGGGCGGTTGATCCTGTTTTATTTGGGCTTCCTTGTAGTAATGCAATATTCATAGGTGTTCTCCTGTGCTTTCTTAAATCCTCTTATGTCCTTTTGTTGCGAATCGGGCCAGTCGAGTCGCGCCAGCCGAGTTGTGCCATTTTTTTGCAAGTCGCGTTATTCGTCTAGGCTGACCAGGCGATAAGTTTGACTTCCTAATCCAATTGCTTCGGCATGATTTAAGGTATGGGTGCCGTTGCGAGATTCTATGCGCTCGATGAGGGCGGATCCATCAGATGCGTTATACACCAGATCAACGCACGTTCGGTCGAGGGCAACTGGATCGAGCGAAGCTAATATGCCGATATCAGCCATTTCTGGTTCGGCGGGGTGTGAATCGCAATCGCAATCTACCGACAGGCGGTTCATAACGTTGATGTAGCACATGCTGCCTTGCATGTAATCAGAAACTGCTTTGACTGCTTCAGCCATTGACTCGAGAAAATCATCTTGTGCGGGATTTCCCCACGAAGAAGTTGATTCTCCTGCGCTATGGATTAGCATTTTTCCTTCTCGAGAAGCTATGCCAATTGAGCAGTTTTTGATTGCTCCGCCGAATCCTGCCATGGTGTGACCCTTAAAGTGGGCCAAAGAAATTACGTAGTTGTAGTTTGCAAGGTGATCGCCAACCAAATCCTCGCTCAGGTGTGATCCTCCCTCTACGGGAAGCGATAGTGATCCATCTGCATCCATGATGTCGACGTTAGCAATTGCGGTGAATCCATGATCGGCTGCCGCTTGAAGATGCGATTCGGTTGTGCCGCGACTACCTCCGTAGGCGGTATTGCATTCAACGATAGTGCCGTCGACTTCATGAATGAGATCCTCGATAAGATCTGGGTGCAAATAATTATTTCCTCCAGGTTCGCCTGTGGATAGTTTTACAGCGGTATTCTCAGGGGCTTCAAGTCCAAGGGAATTCCAAATTTGAAGCAATCCTGCCGAGCTAATATCGGAGGTAAAGTAAACTGGCACAGCATCAGCATTCTGTTCATCGGTTTGGGTCTGTGTTTGTTCGTTGGGTTGGGATTGATCTTGTTCTTGGGATTCTGAAGGGTTTTGAGAAGAACAGCCGGACAAGATTCCTCCCGTTAACACGGATGCTCCCAGCACTGCCGATCCGGTAATAAACGTTCTACGCGAAATAGTGCCCATAAGACTTCATTCCTTCAAAGTGTCTCTTGCTGACTTTTTGTTGCGCCCTAAGCTCAGGTGTTTAGGGCTGAGTTTGTGTACTTAGTTACTAATCGCAAATGCTGTATGCGGTTTATTGATTCGTTTTTCTTTGTTTTGTGTTACTCTCGAACTGTATTGAAGTTCGCTTAAAAGAATAGAAGTTAAACCTAACTTTAAGTCAAGATAAGTTTATATTACTCACATACCGCACACGTATTGCAGGCAGATGAAGGAGAATAGACCGTTCGAGCTTTAGTGGATTCTTGTTAGGTATCTTCAGTGGATGCTTCTATCTGAGCATGAGCCTGGGACATTTATATGCGAGGTTGCATCTGCACACAAGGCTAGCGTTTATTCAGAAGAGGAAGGATATGTCATGCTCTATACAATTGGAGATGCTGCAAAAAACTAGGAGTTCAACCATCAGCTTTGCGCTATTACGACAAAGAAGGACTTCTTCCTCACATGGAGCGCAGTGATGGGGGAATGCGCATGTTTACCGAAGACGACTTTGAATGGTTTCGGTTTATCGAGCGACTCAAAAAATCAGGTATGCCCTTAAAGGAGATTAAAGAATTTATTGATCTTTATGAGCAAGGAGATTCAACTATAGAGCAGCGCCGTGAGTTGATTCATGCGCGAAAAAAAGAAGTCGAACGCCAAATGGCAGAGCTACAAGAAACGCTCGATTTCATTACCTATAAGTGTTGGTATTACGATGTAGCCGCAAAGGCGGGCTCCACGAAAGTTCATGACACCATGTCTCCCGAAGAGATTCCTCCTGAGATTCAAGAAATAAAGGAGCGTTGCGGAGTGAATAAATATTAGACGTGAGCATAGGAAAACAATTCGTATCTTACATAGAACATGGATTTGATGATCGGTAATTGTATTAGCTTGCATGCTTTCTGGGTACAGCCGACTATTATTTGAAATGCCCTTTGCAGAATTTGCTGCAGAGGCATTTCAATAGGCAAACTTTGTGAAAATATGCAAGTTGGTGCAGAAAATCGGTTCGTTTGAACCTTTCCGCTCTTTAAAAGATCATTGATTGATGTGGCGAGACTACCATCGCACAATGCATGATGTTTCCTAGCGCAGAATCCATGTTAAATGCAAGATGCATTTATTAAGAACTTTCTTAAAGAATCGTTCAATGCACGTAAAACGTAAACTCATTTTTCTCATTTTTTCTTACAAACGTTACGGATATTTCAAGTTACGCCAGAGTTTCTTAAACCTGTTTTTAGAACCACGTTCAAACCGTTTTTTCAATATTTTCCTTCGATATAGTGCCTCGTGTCGCTTTATGACAAGAGAAAACAAAGAAAGGAAGAGTAGAAACAAATGGAAGGTGTATCTACCGCAAAGCGTGCTCTTGCAGTTCTCCTTACTGCCGTGCTCGCACTCGGCACCGTGTTGCTTGCGACAGGTTGCTCGTCTAATTCGGGTGAAGTTCTTCGAACAGCGATCCTATTACGGTTGTATTCTTGCCCGATAATTCTTCTGCAGATATGGAAGCTTCTCGTGATGCAGTTGCTGAGATCATCAAGAACGCTACCGGTCGCGATGTTGAAATCATGACCACGACCGACTACAACGTAGCAATTGAGGCTCTGGTTTCTGGTCAGGCTCAGATGGGCTACCTTGGTGCTGAAGGTTACGTACAGGCAAACGAAAAGAACGATAAGTTCAGTGCGCCTTTACCGCAAGCGATGCAAATGGCACACTCGATGAAGCCTGCTACTACAGCCGCATCTGCGTAAAGACTGAAAATGCTGATCAGTATGCAAGTGGCGATACGTACTCTATCGACAACATTAAGGGTAAGAGCTTCTCCTTCGTATCCGCAACTTCCACCTCTGGTTTTGCAATTCCTTCAAGCTCTATTGTTAGCCACTTCGGCCTTGAGTCCTCTGACCAGCTGCTCGAAGACGGCACCTTCTTCAGCTCGGTAATGTTTGGTGATTCTCACCAGGGTTCTGCTGTTAACCTGCTTTCCGGCAATGCTGATGCTGCCGCATTCGACGACATTGATGTTGATATGTACTTTGATCTGGTATCCGGCGAGCTAACACCGTAGGTGCGGTATATCAGGTAAAGGATGACGCTGCAGCTCCTTTCGATACGGTACGCGGTGAACAGTTCACCATTATCGGCATCACCCCTGTTCTGAATGCTCCCTTCTGCTACAACACTGATACCTTGAGCGAAGACGAGCAGAAGGCGATCACCGAAGCTATGACCTCTGCTGATACCGCTGCTAACACCGCAATCTTCTATGACGGCGAAGATGAAAACGCAACTGGTTTGGTAGAGAAGGAATCCGACAAGACTGCTTTCGTAGCTGTTGAAGATTCCTGGTATGACCCAATTCGCAACCTCGGCTAAGAGAGCGAGATAACACTGATCCCGTTGAGGTCTTCTCAGCGGGGTCTTTGTTTTACCGAGATAAAGTCTTTTGTTTGATTAACGGAGAGGAATTATGGCTGATTCAGATCTTCTGGTTATCGACGACCTTTCCAAAAGTTACAACGGCAAGAGCAAGGCTCTTGATGACATTAATGTAACGGTAGGTCGCGGTGAATTTGTAAGCGTTATTGGCTGCTCCGGTGCTGGTAAATCAACCTTTTTGCGATGCATTAATCGTTTGATTGATCCTACCGAAGGCAGCATCGTTTTTAACGGTGAAGACGTTACCAAGATGTCGAAGCGCCAGCTTCGTGGTGTACGCCGACGTATTAGCATGATTTTCCAGCATTACAACTTGGTTTATCGTGCAAGCGCTATCGAAAATGTATTGCAAGGCCGTTTGGGTTACAAATCAAGCCTTGCTGGTGCGCTGGGCCTTTATTCTGAGGAAGAAAAGCTGGAAGCCTTTGACATCTTGGCGAAAGTTGGACTTGCAGAGTTTGCTTATAAGCGTGCCGATCAACTTTCAGGTGGACAGAAGCAGCGTGTTGGCATCGCTCGCGCCTTGGTTCAGGATCCCCTTTTGATGCTATGCGATGAACCTATTGCAAGTTTGGACCCCCGTTCTTCACGTACGGTAATGGAGCAGCTTCGTTGGGCATGCGATGAGTTGGGTATTGCTTGCTTGGTAAATCTGCATCAGGTTGACTATGCGGTAGAATTTTCTGATCGCATCATCGGGCTTCGTCGTGGCAAGCTGGTATTTGACGGCACTCCTGACGAGTTGGATGCCAAGGTGATTTCCTATATTTATGGTACGCCTTATGTACGCGAACACGCTGATGGCGTAGAAGAGGGCGAGTTGGTAAATCAGGCACCCGATCGTCCTGGCATTGTGG
>ENA-OQDF01000536-OQDF01000536.1-human-gut-metagenome-genome-assembly--contig:-NODE-536-length-15734-cov-9.558019_pt1 | contig 15734 bp, 21 predicted proteins | sample MGYA00242769_ERZ504597 | MGnify/ENA primary metagenome ERZ504597 (study PRJEB26092, sample SAMD00036305) | human gut metagenome | host: Homo sapiens | study: EMG produced TPA metagenomics assembly of...
ACAGTCTTTCTGTTTCGGATTGACAACCGCGTCCGCCGGCGGCAGGATGTAGCGGCGTTCTCCGTTTCATCCTCCTCAAACGGAACCTCGTGGTGGTCCGTCACAACAACCGTCATGCCAAGCTCTTTTGCCAGACGGATCTGACTGCCCGCCGCGATGCCGTTGTCACAGGTGACGATCGTGTCCCGCCCCTCATCCGCGGCAAACTGCACAAGATGCTCATTTAAGCCGTATCCGTCTGCAATCCGGTCCGGGATACGCACATCCGCATCGGCACCGAGATCTTTTAATCCGGTCAGCAGAATATACGTTGCCGTAACACCGTCGATGTCGTAGTCCCCGATGATGCGGATCGGCTTTTTCTCCCGGATTTTTTCTGCGATCAGATCTGCCGCGCGCTCCATATCCTTCATCAGCAGCGGATCGTGGAGCTGCTCCAGATCACCGAAGAGATACTCTTCGATCTCTTTCTCCCCGGTCACATCCCGGTTCCGGATCAGGCGGGCGATGACGGGATCGATGCCGAACCGGTCCGCAATTGCCTGGAAATCGGCGCGTTTTGCCGAAACTACCCAGCGTTCTTTCTTCATATGTTCTCCTCTTTCCTGTTAGCAGGAACGCCGGACTTTTCCGGTCCGGCGTTTCTCTTTTTATGGTTTTTGCTGCTTTTATTTATTTTTTGTCTTATTCTGTACTGCTTTGGACGGCACATATTTGTTTTTTCCAACGTGCTTCATCACATACCACAGGGCACCTGTGATGCAGACAGAAGTGTAAGCTCCGCATACGATACCAACCATCAGAGGTGCTGCAAAGTCGCGGATGGAAGAAACTCCCATCACGAACAGAACAAAGATGGTGATAAAGGTGGTGAGGGAACTGTAAATGCTTCGGGTCAGGGTGTCCGTGATGCAGCGGTCAACCAGGGACTCGATCGGCTCTCTCTTTAACTCCGGCAGATTCTCACGGATACGGTCGAAGATGACGATCGTACTGTTGATGGAATAGCCGAGGATCGTCAGCATACACGCGATAAAGGTGCTGCCGACCGAAATACGGGATACCACATAGAATCCGAATACAATGGCGATATCGTGCATCAGTGCAAGGATGGCACTCGATGCGAAACGGATGTCGCGGAAACGGATCCAGATGTACAGCAGCATGCAGACTACAGCGATGATAACTGCTTTCATCGCATTCTGGCTCATTTCTTTACTTACAGTAGAAGAAATGTTGTCGAAAGTGATTTCAGAAGTATCGACACCGAAATTGTCTGCCATTGCCTGGTAAACCTGCTCACGCTCTTCCAGAGTCAGAGAACGTGTTTTGATGATGACATTGTTGCCTCCGACAACCTTTGTCATCTGAATATTGGAATCTTTTGTCACGCCTTCCACAACCGGCTCTACCTCTTTGTCCAGCTCTTCGATGGAGTAATTCTCGTTGAACGGAACGTTGATGGAAGTACCGCCCTTGAAGTCAAGGCCGAAGTTCAGTGCGCTTCCCTTTGTCTGATGCATGAAAATCATGCTGGCCGGAACGGCAAGCAGCAGAATGCAGGAGATCGTGAAGAAGATCTTTCTCTTTTCCACAAATGGAAATCCCTTGCGCTCTTTCTTGGTTCCGTAGTATTTCGCATCCTTCAGTCCCATACCGTACAGGCTGTTGACCAGCAGTCTGGAAACAACCATGGCGCTGAACATGGAAAGAACAATACCAAGAGCAAGTGTCATGGCGAATCCGCGGACACTTCCGCTCGCAAGCGCATACAGAACAGCTGCTGCAATCAGGGTCGTCACGTTTCCGTCCAGGATGGCAGAAGCTGCCTTCTTGAATCCGTCGCGGATTGCCGCATGAACCGTCTTTCCGGCACCGATCTCCTCCTCGATACGGGCGTAGATGATAACGTTCGCATCGACCGCCATACCGATCGACAGGATAACACCTGCGATACCAGGCAGGGTCAATGTCAGGTCAAATGCATTTAAAGCAATCAGATTCAGCTCAACATAGATGAGCAGTGCCCATCCGGCAGCAATACCAGGCAGGCGATATACGATTGCAAGGAAAAGGATAATCAGTACAATGCCGATCGCTCCCGCTTTTACGCTGGTGGAAACAGCTGCAGATCCAAGCTGTGCTCCAACGACGCTGGAGTTGATCTCCTCAAGTTTCAGGGAAAGGGAACCGATACGGAGGGTGGATGCCAGGCTGGTTGCTTCATCCCAGTCCATGTTTCCGCCGGAGATGACTGCAGTACCATCGGAAATCACAGCGTTTACACTCGGTACACTGACGAATTTTTCATCATAATAGATACCGATGCTCTTTCCTGCGCTGTAGGCTTCCTGGGTTGCGTCTGCAAATTTCTGTTTTCCTTCGTCGGTCATTTTCAGCTGAACGACGCTCTCGGTTGCTTTTGTGGTGGAGTTCTGCTGATGCATGGCTTCTGCGCTCTCCACATCTTTACCGGTCAGAACGACGGAGCCGTCCTCCTCGAGCTCTTCGATAGTTTTTCCGTTCAGAACGTACTCGCCGGTCGAGCTGTCGTAGGTGTAGTTTTCTGTTCCGTCATCGTTGGTCTGTTTGATGAAATACAGGCTTCCCGGTTTACCCATCTCTTCCAGAATGGTGGTTGCATCGGTTGCACCCGGGATTTCAATGGTGATACGGTTGTCGCCCTGCAGATATACCTGTGCCTCTTCGCTGTACTGCTGCGCACGCTGTTCCAGCTTGTAGCGGGTATCTGACATTTCTTCGTCTGTCGGGTTGTCCTTTACGGCTTGGTAGGTAATGCTGACACCGCCGGACAGATCCAGACCCAGGTTGATGTTCTTCATCGAACCGGTTCCGGTAGGACCCCATCCTTTGATCATCGTCCATCCAAGAAGCACTGTTACAATGGCTGCCAGGACGAGCGCGATGATACTCTGTTTCTTTTTCATCATGTCGCGATTTTCCTCTTTTCTTTAATCTTCGGCCAGAGCTGCCTTTATCATCAATGCGCACTCGATCCGCTTCTGCTGCATCTTACAGCCGATCTCGTAAACATCGTTGATCTTACCTGTGAAGTTGTAGGAGTTTGCCGCGCATCCGCCGCTGCAGTAGAACCGTGCAAAGCACTGGCTGCACTCCTTTTTGGAATAAACGTTGCATTTTTTGAATTCGTTGACCGTTTCTGTCTTTTTCACGCCTTCGTAAACATTTCCAAGGCAGAAATCTTCCTGTCCTACGACTGGTGGCACGGATAGAAATCGCCCCACGGTGTTACCGCAAGGTACTCGGTTCCGGAACCGCAGCCGGAAAGACGTTTATAAACACATGGTCCGCCGGTCAGATCGATCATAAAGTGGAAGAAATTGAAGCCTCTTCCTTCTTTTTCTCTCTTGATCATCTCTCTTGCCAGAATGTCGTACTGTTCGAAGATCACCGGAAGGTCTTCCTCACGGATCGCATAGTCCTCGGTCGGAGGCGCTACAACAGGCTCAACCGAGATCTGCTTGAAGCGAGGTCTGCCAGATGGAGAACATCAGCTGCAAAGTCTGTGTTGTAATGCGTGAAGGTTCCGCGCACATAGTATTTATCCTGATGACGAAGCTCAGCGAATTTCTGGAATTTCGGCACGATCAGATCGTAGCTTCCGGCACCTTTGCGGAACGGACGCATGTGATCGTGAACTTCTTTTCTTCCGTCGATACTTAATACGACGTTGCCCATCTCTTTATTGCAGAACTCCATGACCTCGTCGTTTAAGAGAACACCGTTGGTGGTCAGGGTGAAACGGAAGTTCTTGTTATGTAACTTCTCCTGTTCTCTTCCGTAGGCTACGAGCTGTTTTACAACATCCCAGTTCATCAGCGGTTCACCGCCGAAGAAATCTACCTCGAGGTTTCTTCTGCTGCCGGAGTTTGCGATCAGGAAATCAAGCGCTTTTTGCCGACTTCCAGGGACATCAGTGCACGTCTTCCGTGATACTCGCCCTCTTCTGCGAAGCAGTAACGACAGGCAAGGTTGCAGTCGTGTGCAATGTGGAGGCAGAGTGCTTTTACGACGGTCGGACGGTTGGAAAACTGATCAATTGCGTTTTCGTAAATGTCTTTTGTAAAGAGCATGCCGTTATCTGTAAGTTCCTGAATTTCTTCTCTGGCTTCGGTGATGTCCTGCTCGGCATATTTACTGCTAAGCGCCTCTGCTGCCTCTTCTGCATTTTTCCTTCGTTCATGCAGGAAAGGACATCGTATACGCAGTCATCCACAACATGGACGGAGCCGCTGTTGACGTCCAGCACCATGTTGAAGCCATTGCTTTTATATAAATGTATCACTGTGGTATTCCTTTCTATAACTCTCTCTTTTTTTGATGTGCCTGGCAAAAAGAATGTTCCCAAATCCGGCGAAACCGGTTCTGGGAACACCTTTTACTCGTCCTTATGGATTACTTTTACTTATGCTCGCAGCTCTGGTTGCCTACGGTGCAAGAAGTCTTACATGCGGACTGGCAGGATGTCTGGCACTCACCGCATCCACCTTTTTTTACAGTGTTCTGTAAGCTTTTTGTATTTAAAGTTTTGATGTGTTTCATGGCACATTCCTCCTTCATTGTAGTTGACGCGCGACTTTTTTATAGTCTTCGGCCATTAGCTCTTCCCATTATAGCATAGGTTTTTCAAATTTAAAAGTCTGTTTTTTGAAAAAATGTTCTGTTTTGTCCGCTTTTATCTGCCGTGTGCCGTCATTCCGCCTGCCATTCCGCCGACGGCACAGACTGCTGCCGCCCACAGAAGTCTTCCGGCTCCGGCAAATCCGCCCGGCAGGAAGACTGCGGAGACGATGATCAGAATGGCAAAATACACGATTCCAAAGCAGATGCCCCAGAGAAACCGCCGTTTTCCCGCCATGTTTCCTGCCATTCTTCCGCCGGAAAAGCTTGATGCCAGATAGATCACCACAATGCCCGCCTGCACCCAGCTTTCCTTCCAGGAAATTTCCAGAGCAGGAAAGACAGCAGCAAAAGAAGAAGCACCGAGATCAGATAGGAAACGAGAAGAGCCTTCAGCCAGCTGATCCCGCTGCCCGCACCCACCGCCCATGTTTTCTTTTCTTCCATAAGAAAAAGCCCTCCCATACTGTAAATGTATGGAATGGCTTTTCCGGATATGCCTGTTTCTTTATTCTTCGTCAAACGGATGATTCTTTTTGAATTCCAGCCATGCGGCCATGCTCTTTGCGCGTTTCGCCTGCATCTGAAGGAATGCCATGCAGAACATAACGGCTGCAGAAGTGCGGAGCTGATCGCCAGCGGAAGCACCATCGTCTCATCGCCGGTGTTGACCGGGATGCTGCGGATGCTTACAGTGGTCTGTGTCTTCTTCTGCGGAATCTTTGTGCTTCCGGTATTGGAATTGGAAGAGCTGTTGTTACTGCTGCTCTTCGACGGTGTGGCTGTCGGAGTCGGAGTGGATGTCTTATTCGTTCCGTAGTTGTCCGGTCCTACAAGGATCGTTCCTGCGGCACGCAGCGTACTTACGTCATCGGCTGCACTTGCTGTCATTTCACCTGCACTCAGGTTGGATTTCTGCTCTGCAGCTGCAAGCAGTTCATGCTCGCCTTCGTCCGCCTCTCAGCTTCTGCTGTTTTCGTCTGCTCCTCTGATACAAGGCTTCTGGACAGACTTACTGCCACCGGCTGGATCAAAAGAGAGACATTGGAGATCAGATAGCCGTCTTCTGTGCTGTCCGTACCGGATGGATTGGAAATTTCATCGAAATTTTTTACGGTTTCGTTTTCTTTCTGAATTTCATCTTTTACAAGGTCATCCAGATTTTCATCCTGTTTCCACTGGTCCGATGATGCATCATTTCCCGTTCCGTTCTGGTTATCCTGGTTTGTATCGTCCTGGTTTGTATCATCTGCTGCAGGATCGTCTTTTGCTGTATCATCCGGGGCAGGTGTCACGGTTGGATCTTCTGCCGGAATTTCCGGATTCTCCGGATTTTCACTGTCATCGGTATTCTCGCCCGGTGCTGTCGTCGGAGTTACTTCCGGCGTTACGGTCGGTTCCGCATCCGGTGTCGGCGCTGCCGTTGGTGTATCCCCTGTATCTTCTCCGTTGTCCGCATCCGGTGTCGGAGTTGCCGTTGGTTCCTCCGCCGGCGTTACGGTCGGCTCTGCGTCCGGCGTTTCCGTCGGTTCTGCGTCCGGGGTCACCGTTGGTTCTGCGGTCGGCTCTGCATCCGGCGTTTCCGTCGGACCCGGAGTTGGTGTTACGGTATCTTCTGCCGCATCCGGTGCCGGAGACTCGCCTGGCGCAAGCGTTGGTGTTTCCGAAACCGTTTCTTTTGCTTTTTCTGCTGCCAGAACAGCCTCATATCCGGCTTCTGTCACCACGATTTCATCTGCCGCAAAAACGGTATCTGTTACTCTTCCCCAAAGTCTGTTTTCTGCTGTTTCTTTCGATACGTTTCCAGCTCTTTTTCATCCATTCCGACGAATACCAGATATTTTTCTGCTGCTTCCTCCGCTGCCGTTTTGCTGGTATCTGCAGCAGTGTTTTTTCGGTTGTTTTCCCGTCCGCCTGCAGTTCTGCCGCTGCAACTGCAAGAAGCTCCTGTGCTTTTTCCACGGTTTTTACTGCTGTCTCTGCCGTTGTACCGTCTGCCGTATCATCGCCGGTTTTCAGATTCACATAAACGGCTGCCCGTTTTGTCTCTGTACCGTTCTCCGTTCCGGAGACAGTTTCGTTCTGTACTGCGCTTTTTTCCGTTCCTGCCGATGCGCTGGCACGGAGCGGAACTGCATCGGAAAATACCAGTGTGCCCGCAAGGACAGCACCCATCACTTTCCATGCCTGTTTTTTCTTCATTGCGTTTCTCCTTATGTTCTCTTGGTCTATCTTAAAAAAATCTGTCTTTTTGTGTCATAATTTCGCATTACAGCATTATAGCACAAGAAAGAATCCCGCGCAAGGCTGAAGTCGCCTTGAAACGCGGGATTCGTGAATCACTTTCTTACGCAGTGAAACAGCAAGTGTTTCACTGCTGGGTGAACAGTAACGCGGGATTCTCATCTGCTTTTATCGCTTTTTAGTTTGTTTCCATTCTCGTTGTCGTGAGCTGATCCGGGGATAAATTCAGGATTTCCATAAACTCATCACCTGTGATCGTCTCTTTCTCATACAGATATTTTGCCAGCTCGTGGAGTTTCGGCATGTTATCTTTTAAGAGCTGCTCTGCTTTGTCGTACTGTTTTCTGACTGCTGCAACAACCTTCTCATCAATCTGTGCTGCTGTCGATTCGGAGCATGCCAGGGAAGTGTCACCGCCGAGGTACTGGTTCGTTACCGTCTCAAATGCAACCATACCAAATTCCTCGTTCATACCGAAGCGGGTGATCATGGATCTTGCCACCTTCGTTGCCTGCTCGATATCGTTCGAAGCACCTGTCGTGATGGAATGGAACACCAGATCCTCTGCCACACGGCCGCCGGTCAGCGTTGCAATCTTGTTTTCCAGCTCTTCGCGGCTCATCAGGTTGTGCTCATCTTCATCCACCTGCATCGTATAGCCGAGGGCGCCGGACGTACGCGGGATAATGGTGATCTTCGTAACCGGAGCGGAATGGCTCTGCAGTGCTGCGACGAGTGCATGGCCGACCTCGTGGTAGGAAACGATCAGTTTCTCTTTGTCGGTCATGATCTTATTCTTCTTCTGGTATCCGGCGATGACAACCTCAACGCTCTCCTCCAGATCCGCCTGGGTGACGAATTTTCTTCCATCACGACGGCACGGAGTGCTGCCTCGTTGATCATATTGGCAAGTTCTGCACCAGAAGCACCGGATGCCATACGTGCGATCGCATTGTAATCGACATTGTCGCCCACGCGGATGTTTTTCGCATGGACTTTCAGGATTTCCTCACGGCCTTTTAAGTCAGGCAGTTCAACCGGCACACGGCGGTCGAAACGGCCCGGACGAAGAAGTGCCGGGTCCAGGGAATCCGGACGGTTCGTCGCTGCCAGAATGACAACGCCTTTCTTTCCATCGAATCCATCCATCTCGGCAAGCAGCTGGTTCAGGGTCTGCTCACGCTCGTCGTTTCCGGAGAATCCGCCGCCGTCACGTTTTTTGCCGACGGTATCGATCTCATCGATAAAGACGATACACGGTGCTTTCTCATTTGCCTGCTGGAACAGGTCACGCACCTTCGCAGCTCCCATGCCGACGAACATCTCGACAAACTCAGAACCGGAAATGGAGAAGAACGGAACATTTGCCTCTCCGGCTACTGCCTTTGCAAGCAGCGTTTTACCGGTTCCTGGAGGGCCGACAAGCAGTGCTCCTTTCGGCATTTTTGCACCAATTTCTTCATATTTTTTGGGATTATGCAGGAAGTCAACAATCTCCTGTAAAATTTCTTTTGCCTCATCCTCTCCGGCAACATCTGCAAATTTAATGCCGGTTTCGGACTGTACATAAACCTTGGCGTTGCTCTTTCCAAAGCTCATCGCATTTCCCATGCCGCCCATCATCTTGCTCGTCATGCGTTTCATCAGCCACTGTCCGAGCGCAACCATCACAACGATCGGTATTACCCATGTTAAAAGAAATTCCATGAGTGGCGACATCTGCTCTATGATCGGCGTTCCGAATTCGGTAATACCTGCCTCATATAAACGATCTACCAGCTTGTAATCATTCATCACACCCGTCTTATAATAATTCGCCGGGCTTGATTTGTCGCTGAAAATAATCTCATTTGACTGGATCTGGACTTCGCTGATTTCGTTGTTATCTACCATCTGCAAAAATTTTCCGTAATCAACTTCTGTTACTTTTGGCTCGAGAAGTCTCGGGAAAAGCAGAAGATTTAACAGCAGAATGACGATCAGCGCAATCACATAATAAAAAATTATGGGTTTTTTCGGTTTTTGCACCTGTTTCATCTGTATCCCCTCCTGTTTCTTGATTTTCTTTCTTTTTAGTAGCATAAACTTTTCTTTCGCTAAAATCAATCAAATTCTGACATTTCATGAAACTTTTATACTTTTTATATTTTCGCTATAGAAAGGTAAGTTTCTTGCTTTTCCATCTGTTTTCGGCTATACTTGCGAAAGACTGGGAAAGTCTCTTTTTGAAATTTTGCCCCGAAATGACGGGTTCATTCGATAAAAAAGCTATAGAAACGGAGGTTTTGTGTATGGGACACAGGTTTACATATGTGGTTTCGCCGGAGGAGGAACGGGAAAATCTGACTGTGGAATGGTTTCTCCGCCGGCATGGATATTCGCGCCATATTATTACGGGCTTAAAACGCACAGAGGACGGCATTTTCCGAAACGGCGTCCGCGCCTGGACGAGCCAGGCCGTGCACGCCGGGGATGTGATCGAAACGCACCTTGTCGAAACAGAACCCTCCGACGGAATTCTGCCGCGGCCGGTTCCGTTTTCGGTTGTGTATGAGGATGACGACATCCTCGTTGTGGATAAACCCGCTGATACGCCGATTCATCCGTCGATTGGAAATTATGAAAATACGCTGGCAAACGGCATTGCATGGTATTTTGAACAGAAAGGTGAACCCTTCGTCTACCGCTGCATCAACCGCCTCGACCGCGACACCACCGGCCTTATCGTGCTCGCCAAGCACGCCTTAAGCGCCGCCGTTCTCTCCCAGGCCATGCGCTCCCGCGAAATCCACCGCACGTATCAGGCCTTCGCCCTCGGCGAAACCGCTGCATCCGGCACCATCGACGCACCGATCGCCCGCCTCAACGGCTCCCTCATCCAGCGCACCGTCGACTTTGCCTCCGGCGAGCGCTCCGTAACCCATTACCGCACCCTCGCGCACTGCTCCGTTTTCTCCCATCTCGAACTCAATCTCGAAACCGGCCGCACCCACCAGATCCGCGTCCACATGGCTTACATCGGCCATCCGCTGCTCGGCGATACCCTCTACAACAAAACTCCCGGCACTTTCCCCCGCCAGGCACTTCACTCTGCATCGCTCTCCTTCGTCCATCCGATCACCGGAGAACCCTTAAACTTCCACGCACCACTGCCGGAAGATATGCAAAACCTGCTGACATAAACCACCCCCCGTGAGTTGCCGCTCACGGGGGTTTTGTTGTCCCTGATGAAACTGTCATGTCTTTTTGCCGGTGACATTGTATCATACACAAAATTTAGTTTCAATCATCATTTTCATACAGTTCTGATTCTCGGTACTTCATCGATATGCAAATATTTGCTGATGCATTTCACAATCACATCATGATCCGAAACCTGTCCCATGCCGGACACTGCTACGGTTGCCACAACGCCGACTTCTTCCACGCAGATCGGAAAACCTCCGCCCAGCATTGCGTATTCCTTCGGGTCCAGTACCATCTGTTTTACGCTCTCCGGCGCATTCGTCGCTGCCATGTAGAGCTGCAGCGAACTCCGCTCCGTCAGAAGCACCGAATTGCTCTTCCGTCTCATCAGCTCCACATTGTGCGGCGTAATGCCGTTATCACAATACTGGAATACAACTTCCCCGTTGCTTCTGCGGATCATGATGCCAACCTGTGCTCCGCGCCGTCTTGCCTCCATCAGGATCATCGTTCCCAGTTCCCATGCGTCTGCATTTGTAAAATGCGTAAACTGCAGAATATCCTCCTGCATATCGAGCACTTTCATCAGTTCATCCATTGTCATTGTCATACTTTTGCCCCGTCCTTTCTGCCATTTTATATTTTTTTAGCTTTTCGCCCCTCGTTTTCTGACTTTCAGTTTATCATTTTCCCAAATTCAAGTCAAGCCAGCCACCCCCGGCATTGGCTAACACGATATCACCGAAAAGCAAAAATTCCACGCCGCAGAAGTTCCCTCCCACAGCATGGAATTTCTCATTTTTATTTTTCTACCATAATACACTTCCGCGGGCAGTTCTCCGCGCAGAGGCCGCAGCCTGTACATTTTGCCGGGTCGATCTCCGCGCGCTGGTCCACAACGTGAATTGCATCCGACGGGCAGTTCTTCTCGCACTTCTTACATCCGATACAGCCGATCTCACACGCTGCCATCACCGCCTTGCCCTTCTCGGTTGAGCGGCATTTCACCGTGATCCTCTGCTCATACGGAATCAGGTCGATCAGATTTCTCGGACAGGCCTTCACGCAGGCACCGCATGCCTTGCACGCTTCGCCGTCCACAACGGCAATGCCGTTTTCAATATGGATCGCATCAAACTTACATGCCTTCACGCAGTTTCCAAAACCAAGACATCCGTTTCCGCAGCTCTTCGGACCGCCGCCCGGTACAAAACCAGCGTAGGAGCAGTCCCTTGCACCCGTGTATTCATACTTGTTCTTTGCCACGTCACACGTACCGGCGCACCGTACCACTGCTTTTCTGCGCTCCTGTGCTCCGGCTTCCTGTCCCATAATGGCACCGATCGCTGCCGCAACCGGCGCTCCGCGACCGGACAGACCGAAATCGGGGCTTCACCCTTTACCACTGCAGCCGCCGCTCCGTCACAGCCCGGGTAACCGCAGCCGCCGCAGTTGTTGCCCGGCAGCGCTTCACGGACCTTCGTCTCGCGCTCGTCCACTTCCACATAAAACTTCTTTCCGGCAATTCCAAGGAGAATACCAATCAAAAGGCCGGTTCCACCCACCATCAGGGTGGCTGCTAAAATACCATTCATCTCTTCATCCCTCCTAGATCATTCCGGAAAATCCCATAAATGCCATTGACATCAGCATAGCCGTAAGAAGAACGATCGGCATTCCTTTGAATGACTCCGGGATATCGTTGTACTCCATCTTTTCCCGCAGGCCGGCCATCAGCACCATGGCAATTGTAAAGCCGATTGCGGTTGCCAGACCGTAAACCGTACCCTGCAGAATCGTGTAATCCTTCTGTACGTTGATGAGTGCCACACCGAGTACCGCGCAGTTTGTTGTAATCAGCGGAAGGTAAACGCCGAGCGCTCGGTACAGAGACGGAATCGTCTTTTTCAGGAACATCTCAACGAGCTGTACCAGCGCCGCGATGACAAGAATGAAAACGATCGTTTTCAGATAATCAAGTTCTGCCGGTGCCAGGATAAATTTGTAAATCAGACTTGTCACAAATGAAGAAATCGTGAGGACAAAAATAACCGCTCCGCCCATGCCAGCCGCCGTATCCATCTTTTTGGAAACACCGAGGAACGCACAGATGCCGAGGAACTGGCTTAAGACAACGTTATTGACCAGCGCAGCACCGATGGCAATCAAAATCAGTTCTTTCATTTCGCTTCCTCCTTTCCTTTCACAGCCTGGCAGTATGCCTTATTGGCGCATGCCATACAGCCGATCTCTTCTGCCGGGACTGCCGGTTTTCCGGTTTTCTCTGACTTCTGGCGTTTGATGCGGTTCTGCACCGCAACGAGCATTGCCAGCACAAGGAATGCACCCGGCGCCATGATGAAGATGTTGACCGGCTCGTAAGCACTCGGCATTACCTGGATACCGAACAGGTTCCGGCTCCGATCAGCTCACGGAACATACCGATCAGGGTCAGGCCGACGGTAAAGCCAAGACCCATACCGATACCGTCAAACAGCGACGGGATCGGACCATGTTTTCCAGCATATGCCTCGGCGCGTCCCAGAATGATACAGTTTACAACGATCAGCGGGATGTAGATGCCAAGGGCGGAATAGAGTGCCGGAATAAAACCTTCCATCAAAAATTCCACGATGGTTACAAACGATGCCACAACAACGATGTATGCTGGCATACGCACGCCGTCCGGGATGATTTTCCGAAGCAGGGAAATCATCAGGTTGGAGCGGTCAGGATGACCATCGTCGCAAGTCCCATGCCGATACCGTTCTTTGCAGAAGTGGTAACCGCAAGCGTCGGACACATACCCAGCATCATACGAAGGTCGGGTTTTCTTTTATGATACCATTATAAAGCCGTTCCAGCGGCGTATCTTTTCTCATGAGTTCCCTCCCTCTCCGGAAAGCAGACCGGATTCGTTGCAGTAGTTAAAACAGCAGATTCCTGCATTGACACCGTTTGTTACAGCGTTCGTTGTCAGAGTTGCTCCGCTCAGCGCATCGATTTCATCATCCGCGGATGCGCCGGATTTTGTGTAGGAGAATGCTTCTACGTTTTTATCCTTGAACTGATTCTTGAAATCGTCTGTGTCGGCACGCATACCAAGGCCGGCCGTCTCGGAAAGTGACAGGAAAGAGATTCCTTTTGTCGTTCCGTCCGATGCAATTCCCATCGAGAACTGCATGCCGCCGCCATAGCCTTCGGTTGTGGAGATGATCTCAACCAGGCCGATCGTCGCGCCGGATGCGTCTTTTGCAAGCAGCAGTTCGTCAATCGTCTGTGCTTCAAAACCGTGGCCGATCAGTGCTGCCGTAAGCTCTGCCTGTTCCGCATCGCTCATTGTTACTTCTTCAAAGGAAACTGCCTCCGGGAATACGTTCTGGCAGGATTCCTGTTTTTCTTTTTCCTGCTGTTTCTGGATCGGCTCTAAGGTTACCTGGTGGGCCGCACCGAGAAGCAGGCCGGCGATCAGCGTAATCGCCGCAAGAATCAGGGCATTTTTTACTATTTTATTCATGCTTTCTTCTTGCCTCCTCTTCCGAATCCAACCGGCACGGTCACGCGCTCAATAAGCGGAACCAGAAGGTTGGTAAAGATGATAGCATAGGAAACGCCCTCTGCCGAATTTCCAAAGATACGGAATACACCGGTCAGAAGTCCTAAAATGACCGCGTAGATATACTGTCCCTTCTTTGTGATCGGGCGGGTAACGTAATCGGTTGCCATGAACCATGCGCCAAGCATCAGACCACCGCCAAAAAGATGCGCGCCAAGGAAATTGATATCAAAACCGTGGCCGCCGAAAATCAGGGCAAATAAAAGCTCTGTTCCAATGTAGATGAGCGGAATATTGAGGTCGATCACATGAATACAGACAAGGAAGATGCCGCCAAGCAGAAGTGCCAGTGCGGAAGTCTCACCCGATCGTTCCGGTCGTATTTCCAAGGAACATAGACAGCAGATTCACCTGCTCTCCTGCTTTTGCTGCGGCGAGCGGTGTCGCACCGGATACGGTATCCACGAGGTGTGCGGCTGCCGGGGCAGCGAAGTTTGTCATATGACCCGGGAAGGAAATCAAAAGGAAACATCTTCCTGCAAGCGCCGGGTTCATGATGTTCTGGCCAAGACCGCCGAAAAGCTGTTTTACAACGAGAATTGCAAACACACCACCGATCACCGGCATCCAAAGAGGTGCCTGCACCGGCATGTTCATGGCCAGCAGAAGGCCGGTTACCAGTGCACTGCCGTCGCAATCGTCACCGGTTTCTTCATTCCTTTTTCATACAGATATTCCGTCAGGGGACAGACTGCCATCGAAATCACAATCAGAAGCAGCGCCCGAAGGCCGAAATTCCAGATTCCCACGCAGGCTGCCGGGGCAAGGGCAAGCAGGACGGCAAACATGATTTTATCCGTCGTTACCTTGGACCGTGCGTGCGGGGAAGATGATACGTGTAATAATCCATTCATATGTAAGGTCCCCCTATTTCTTCTTTCTCTTTGCCAGAAGCACTTTACGCATTGAGCTGATCTCCTGCGTCAGCGGACGTCTTGCCGGGCAGATAAAGGAACAACAGCCACATTCACAGCACTCCATTCCGCCATATTTCAGGAACTTCTCTTCCTCGCCGTGCTCCGCAAAAACGGAAAGGCGGGCCGGAAGAATCTGACCCGGACAGACGGAAACGCAGCGTCCGCAGTTGATGCAGGCAGATGGTGCCAGCGCAGATACTTCATCCTCGGTGAGGCAGGTCAGTGCAGATGTTGTCTTAGTAACAGGAACATCCATTGTAAACAATGCTTTTCCCATCATCGGGCCTCCGCAGATGATCTTGACCGCCTCGTTTTTCAGACCGCCTGCCTGCTCTAAAGTTCGGACAAGAGCATGCCGACCGGTACTTCAAGTTGCACGGATTCTGTACAGCATCTCCCGTCACGGTAACGATACGGCTCATCAGCGGTTCGCCGAAGCGGACTGCCTGGTAAATAGCGGTCACGGTATCAATGTTATCCACGATACAGCCCGCGTCCGCCGGCAGCATGGAGGAATTTACCTTTCGTCCCGTTGCTGCATAGATCAGCATACGCTCGGCACCCTGCGGGTATTTCGTTTTAAGCTCCAGAACCTCAATGTTATCCTCCGGAAGCACCAGCTCACGGAACTTCGCGATACAGTCCGGTTTGTTGTCTTCAATGCAGATGACTCCCTTTGCCCTCGGAAACATATGCAGCATGATTTTTAAGCCTCCGATCACCTTTTCCGGCTCTTCGAGCATTCTGCGGTAGTCGCTCGTCAGATACGGCTCACACTCTGCTCCATTGACGAGAATGTGGTCAATCGCTGACGGATCTTTCGGGGATACCTTGACGTGTGTCGGAAAGCCTGCACCTCCCATTCCCACGATTCCGGCCTCTTTGATCTTGTTCCGGATCGTATCTGCGTCGAGTTTTTCCCAGTGCGGGCACTCCTCAAATGTTTCTTTTTCATACAGCCCGTCGTTCTCCACAACGATACAGTCTACCGGGGAACCGGCTGCGGAAACTTTTTCTCAATTCCTTTTACCGTGCCGGAAACCGATGCGTAAACAGGAGCCGAAACAAAATCCTCCCGCTTCTGCGATTTTCTGTCCCGCTTTTACATG
>ENA-OQDF01000538-OQDF01000538.1-human-gut-metagenome-genome-assembly--contig:-NODE-538-length-15693-cov-1.760375_pt1 | contig 15693 bp, 24 predicted proteins | sample MGYA00242769_ERZ504597 | MGnify/ENA primary metagenome ERZ504597 (study PRJEB26092, sample SAMD00036305) | human gut metagenome | host: Homo sapiens | study: EMG produced TPA metagenomics assembly of...
AACCGAACGAGCTACACCTTAGACCGAGTGTCGAGTCGATTACAGATGACAATGTGGAGTCAAATTGCTCCATGATTGAAAATATTCCTCCAAAAGGAGTGAGCTTCTCGGATTTTATTTGTATTTTGCCATGCCTGATGAGGTTTTGTTTGATTATTTTTTTGCAACACTAAGTTAAGTGAATCCTCTGACATGGCAAAATCCTGAGCAACTTTGTTGCTCAGGTACTTAAAAAATATTTTATAATAGTGTTGCGGAATTAAGGTTGACAACGATCGCATGGAAATTAGGGGATCAGACGACCTATGCGCTGGAAGGTAGTGTCTTTGTGGGAGGTGCCGTCGTTCAATGGTTGAGGGATGGGATCGGCCTGATTCCGAATGCCTCGATTACGGAGCAAATGGCGAAATCCGTCAGTGATAATGGGGGCGTTTATTTTGTGCCGGCGTTAACAGGCTTGGGTGCGCCGTATTGGGATCAATACGCACGTGGCGCTATTATCGGGATTACCCGCGGAACTACGGCGGCCCACTTGACCCGTGCGGCTTTGGAGGGCATCTGCTATCAAGTATATGATGTATTGATGGCCATGGAAAACGATATTCACGCCAAGCCGAAAGAGATTCGGGTAGATGGCGGTGCTATCGCTAATAACTTCTTGATGCAATTCCAGTCCGATATCTGCCGCTGTCCGGTCGTACGTCCGAATGTATTGGAGACGACTGCTTTGGGAGCCGCTTATTTGGCGGGCTTGGCGATCGGCTATTGGAAGGATATCGATGAACTGAAAGAACAATGGTGCTTGGATAAGGTCTTTAACCCACAAATGAAAGAGGATACCGCCCGTAAATTATTGAACGAATGGCATAAGGCGGTGGGGCGTTCTCAGAATTGGCTGAATAATGAAAATCATCTTATAGGCAGATTAACAAGTTAACAAATTCTTAAATTATTATCTTATGTCTCCATTTTTAGCGGAATTATTAGGGACTATGCTCTTGATCCTGATGGGAGGAGGAGTTGTAGCGAATGTCTGTTTGTCGAAAACAAAAGGCAATGGAGCGGGCTGGATAGCGATAACGACCGCTTGGGCTTTAGGCGTATTTATCGGTGTTGTGGTAGCCGGCCCTTATAGTGGCGCACATTTGAATCCGGCGGTATCGATCGGCTTGGCGATCGGAGGGACTTTCCCTTGGTGTGATGTATGTACTTATATAGCCGGGCAAATGATAGGTGCCGCTTTGGGCGCTTTATTGGTCTGGCTGGTTTATAAGGATCACTTCAACGCTACGGATGATCCGGATGCGGAATTAGGCGTATTCTGTACGAGTCCTGCTATCAAAGATTATCCAATTAATTTCTTAGGTGAGATGATCGGTACGTTCGCCTTGATGTTTGTCGTATTTTTTATAACGGACGGAGAACTAACCTACGAAAGCAATAGTACCTTGCCGATAGGTTTAGGTTCGGTAGGTGCCATTCCGGTAGCGTTTACGGTCTGGGTAATCGGCCTTTCCTTAGGTGGAACTACCGGTTACGCGATTAACCCTGCCCGTGATTTAGCTCCCCGGTTCATACACTTTATTTTGCCGATCAAGGGAAAAGGCAGCAGCCATTGGGAGTATGCTTGGGTACCTGTTTTAGGGCCGATAGCTGGGGCCGCTATTGCCGGTATGCTCTATTATGTATTGAAATAATCTCTTGTATCATCCGGATCACTTTCGGAACCGCCGCTTTTACCTCGGGTGTCAGATCCATTCCGACCTCGTTGATATTGAGGGCGGAGATGACAATGAGATGGGTTTCCGGGAGATCGTCGGTCAGGATCATGGCGTCGATCATATCTTTTAGACCGATCTCGTGGGCGCTCATAAGCGGGGGAAAGTCGGTAGCGTAACGAGGTTGGATCAGACGGACGGTGCCCGGAGGGTTATTATCCAGCGTGGCATCGATCATGATGATACGGTCATATCCTTGCAGCCAACTTAATAAATGAAGCCCTCCCGTGCCCCCGTCCATCAAATGGACGTGAGCCGGGAGCTTCTCGTTTTCTAAAGCCTTGATAACGTGTATGCCTACCCCTTCGTCTTTCAGCAATAAATTGCCTACTCCTAATACTAATGTTTCCTTCTCCGCTTTCATCCTTTTTTAGCGATCTTAGTGATAGTCTCGGCAGTCTCGGTTACCTCTTCCTTGTCCGCTATGTCTTCCTCGATAAACTTCCAGCCACCGATGATGGACGAAGTCTCGCCACGTTGCTCGATATAGTCATGATAAAATACCAGATAAATATGAACGATAGCGAAAAGGATGAAGAACCACATCAGGAAATGATGGATCTGGCGAGCCATCAAATCCCCGCCCATCAAGGGAACTGTCCATGCGAACAGTTGCGGGAAGAAGGACTGGCTCATCTTCGCGTACAGGCCGAATCCTGTGATACTTTGTAACAAAAATGCCCAGAAAGTTCCGAAATAAATCAAGCTAGCCAAGGCGTTATGCCCGATACTGTCTACCGGTTTGTTCTTAATCATCAAGATATCTACCTTGATCACCTCCAATACCTCTTTCCATTGGGATTTCTTTAAAGGGATGAAGTTATTCCATCTGGCATAACGATTCCCGACGAATCCCCAATAAAGCCGGAATACGAAATTGAAGAAGAATACGAACGCTGTTACGAAATGGATAAACCGAACCACGCCGAACCAATAGCTGAAATAAGCCTCCGAAGCGGACATGATTGCGGGAGGATCGGCGATGATAAAGCCTGTCACGCAGAGTATGACGATACAGAGCGCATTCACCCAATGATAGATACGTACGGGTAATTCCCATACATACACTTCTCTTAAACGTTTCTTACGACTCTTCATGGCTCTATTGTTTTTTAGAATGTATCAACTTGGTGCACATATTTCCTTCCTCGTCATACAGATGCACGGCACAAGCCAGACAAGGATCGAAAGAGTGGATCGTCCGAAGAATCTCTAGGGGTTGCTTCGGATCGTATATCGGCGTACCGATCAAAGCGGATTCGTAGGCGGACAATACGCCGTTCTCATCCCTCGGTGAGGCGTTCCAAGTAGTAGGCACTACCATCTGGTAGTTCTTTACCCGGTTCTTGTCGATCACGATAAAATGGGCTAATGCTCCACGGGGAGCTTCGGCCAATCCTACGCCTTGCTCATGATCGGGCCAGTTCTCCCGTTCCCATTCGGCACTGTTTGCCATCCGGGAATCCCCGTTCTCGAGGTTCTTGATCAATTGGTTGAAAAACTCAAGGGCCCAGTCTGCTGCCATTCTACATTCCAATCCACGAGCGGCGGTACGTCCTAGGTAGAGAATAAAGCATCTACCGGTAAGTCAAGCTGACGTAAAGTCTCGTCTACGATACTCTTTTGGGGTTCCTTCCCTGCGGCGTAAGCTACGATCAAACGGGCTAACGGACCCACTTCCATTGGTTCCTGTTTCCACCGTGGCGTCTTGATCCAACTATATTTATCCTCTACGTCCAATAACTTATAGGGGGGACGAGGGCCAGTATATTCCAGATGGGTCTCTCCCTCGTAGGGATGCAAACCGGCTTTGTCTCCTTGCGTGTATTTATACCATGAATGATAAATGTACTCCTTGATTTCTTCCGGGGAGTTAGCGTCTACGGGATGTACCTTGCTAAGGTCACGATCCAAGACGATTCCTCTGGGGATCTTATAACTTTCCACTTCCCCGAGATCGAACACCGGGTAGTCTCCGTAAGACAAATAGTTTCGTACGCCTCCGCCAATCTTACTCCATTTGTCTTTATAGACGTTGGCGATCATCAATAAATCTGGGATATACACTTGATTAATGAAGTTTTCGCCTCCTCTAGTTTCTGCTTTACCAGAGCGAGTCGATCTGCGTTGATCGCATTGGCCTCATTTAAGTCGATGCTGCAAGGCATACCGCCTACGATATAGTTTGGATGCGGATTCTTGCCCCCGAACACAGCGTGTACCTTGACGACCTCTTTCTGCCATTCCAATGCGTCCAGATAATGGACGGTAGCGATAAGGTTCTGTTCCGGCGTAAGTTTATAGTCCGGATGTCCCCAATACCCATTGGCGAATATACCAAGCTGCCCGCTGGCAACGAACTTCTTTAGTCGTTCTTGAGTGGCGGTGAAATACCCCTCGGTATTCTTTGCCCATGGAGAAAGTTGCTGGGCAAGTAAAGCGGCGGCTTTTGGATCGGCTTTTAAGGCGGATACCACATCTACCCAATCCAATGCATGCAATTGATAGAAATGCACCGTATGGTCATGCATGTACAATACGGCTTGCATGATATTACGAACCATACTGGCGTTGGGAGGGATCACGATACCCCGTGCGTTCTCGACCGCCCGTACCGAGGCAAGCGAGTGGATGGAAGTACATACGCCGCAAACACGGCCTACGAAAGCCCATACATCCCGGGATCCCGGTCTTTTACGATATTCTCGATGCCCCGCACCATAGTACCCGAGCTATAAGCGTTCTTGATCGTGCCACCTTCTATTTCAGCCTCTACCCGCAGGTGGCCTTCTATACGGGTAATGGGGTCTATGACAATTCTTTCTGACATGATAGTAGTGTTTTATTAGATCGTAGATTTACTTTCCGGCTCATCATTGTCGATAAGCTCTTTTTTCCGTATGTTAGTTGCTACGGCATGTACGGCGATACCGGCGGCGGTAGCGGCTCCTAGAGCCAGACCGATCTGATCCGCCGTGGCCTCGATACCGAATCCGTGTATATCGGGCATACGTTTATAGAACGGGCTGTTGTCCCAGAAATTCTCCTCGCTGCAACCCAAACAGGGGTGACCGCTCTGGATCGGGTAACTGGTGCCCTCGTTCCATTTGATGATACCGCACGAGTTATAGGTGCTCGGACCTTTGCATCCCACTTTATACAAGCAGTAGCCATGCTTGGCGTTCTCATCGTCGAAGCTCTCCACGAACAAGCCGGCGTCGAAATTCGCACGGCGGTAGCACGTATCATGTACTCGGCGGGAGTAGAACATCTTCGGACGGCCCAATCCGTCCAATTGCGGCATGCGTTCGAAAGTCAACATATAAATAATGACACCCGCCATCACGTCGGCGATCGGAGGACAGCTTGTACATTAATAATAGGTTTACCTTTGATGACTTTATGAATACCTTTAGCGCCGGTAGGATTCGGGTTCGCCGCTTGCACGCAACCGGCGGAAGCGCAGTTGCCCCAAGCGATGATCGCTTTAGCTCCTGCGGCGGCCTCTTCGGTGATCTGCAAGGCACTCTTGCCGCCTACGCAACAATAAGCCTCGTCCTTGGTAGGTAGCGACCCCTCGATCATCAGTAGATAATTGCCGTAATACTTTTCATGGTCTCTTCCTTAGCGGCCTCGGCCTGTTCGCCGGCGGCGGCCATCAGCGTCTCGGTATAGTCTAGGGAAATCTTGTCTAACAACAAGGTCGCCACGATCGGGTGGGCGGCACGGATAAACGATTCGGTACAACAGGTACATTCCTGTAGGTGTAGCCAGATGATCGGAAGGCGGGGTTTCGTCTCCAAGGCATTTACTACCTGTGCCACTCCCGAAGCTCCAATCCCATAAGGGCGGCCATGGTGGTACAGAACTTCAGGAAGTCCCGGCGGGAGATGCCTTTCTGACGGCACTCTTCGTAAACGGACGGTCTTTTATTTTCCATATCTCAGCAATTAAGTATTCTAACAAATACGGGGGAGTTGTTCCCCGCTTAGCATATCGATGATCCGGTAGTTACCGTATAATGTCTTCATCTTGACCCGGGCTTGCTCTCCGCTTTGCTTGGTGATACGACCGATAACGGTCGCTTGCCTGCCCTCCTCGAAACCTCTCATAAGGGGTAACGCTTGTTCCGCACGGCTTTCCGGCAGGATCACAAGAACTAATCCTTCGTTCGCTATATAGAGCGGGTCTAATCCTAGCATCTCGGATGCGGCACGTACCGCTTCAGGAATAGGCAGGGCGTCTTCGTCCAGCAGGATATCCACACCAGCGTCTTGGGCGATCTCGTTGAGGGTTCCGCTTACGCCACCTCGGGTGGGATCACGTAAGACATGTACCTCTCCTATAGTATGTAACAGCTCAGAAATCATAATGTTTAGCGAAGCGGTATCACTTTTTAGATCCGTCTCGAATCCCAAGCTTTCCCGTGCGGAAAGGATCGTGATACCATGTAGACCAATCGGGCCGCTACAAATGACGACATCGCCGGGAGTGGCTTGGTCTGGGGCGATTCGTATGCCCGGAGGGACGATCCCGATCCCACTGGTGTTGATAAACAATTTATCGCACTTGCCCCGTTCCCACCACTTTTGTGTCCCCGGCTACGATCTGTACGCCGGCACGCTCCGCCGCACGTTTCATGGATTGTACGATACGCTGAAGATCTGCTAGAGGCAAGCCCTCTTCCAGTATAAACCCGGCGGTCAGATACAAAGGACGGGCACCGCAACAAGCCAGATCGTTAACGGTCCCGTTGATCGCCAGATCACCGATATCTCCTCCGGGGAAAAAGATCGGGTCTACCACGAAGGAGTCGGTAGAGTAGGCCAGTCGCCCTTCTTCCATAAGAAACACGCATCCGTCATGATCCTGCTCCAATAATGGGTTCCGGAAAGCCGGATAAAATACTTGGCTGATCAGTTGGTGTGTCATGCGTCCTCCCCCTCCGTGCGCCAGTAGCACACGGTCTGAGTCGGTAAAAGGAATCGGGCAATTCAAGTGTATATCCATATCTTTCTATTTATATCTATAATAAGCGGCACAAACCCCTTCCGAGGAGACCATCGGGGCTCCCAGCGGATGGGTGGGATGGCAGGCCTTCCCGAAATGGGGACAGTCCGAGGGGTGTCTCAAACCTCTCATAATCAGTCCGGCGATACATTCGGATGCGATCTGGTTTTCTTCCGGACACAATTGAAATCTCATTCGGGAGGAATATCTTTTATATTCGGATCGAAGTTGAAGCCCGCTGGAGGGGATGATTCCGATGCCCCGCCAGTCTTGGTCGCAAGGTTCCAGCATCTCGTCCATAAGTTGGCGGGCGGCGGCATTCCCTTGTTCGGGGACGGCCCGTTTGTAAGCGTTCTCTACCTCATAACTTCCGGCTTCCAACTGGGAGACACAGCGGTAGATACCATATAATAGATCTACCGGCTCGAATCCGGTGACGACCATCGGGATTTTATATCGGGCGGTTAATCGGTGATAGGCCCTGTTGCCTGTGATGGCGCAGACATGTCCGGCTGTCAGGAAACCGTCTACTTTACTTTCCGGATCGGATAAGATAGCCTCGATAGCGGGTGGTACCGTGAATAGGGAAGTCAAATATGGAAAAGTTCGGAAGTCCTCGGCGTATGGCCTCTTTCAAAGCATGAGGTGAACAGGTGCGGTCGTCTCAAAACCAATTGCGAAGAATACGATTTCCTTATCCGGGTTCTCCTCGGCCAGTGATAGGGCATCCAAGGGCGTATATAGCATACGGATATCCGCTCCTCTCGCTTTTACGCTCAATAAATCCTCCTTACTTCCCGGAACTCGCATCATATCCCCGAAAGAGGCTAAGATCACATTCGGCTGTGTCGCCAACTTCAAGGCGTAGTCGATTGTCTCGACCGGTGTTACACAGACCGGGCAACCCGGCCCATGGAGCAGTTGAAGATCCGGCGGCAACATCTCTTCCAGCCGATAACGGGCGATAGCATGTGTTTGCCCGCCACAAATCTCCATGATATACCAAGGTCGTGTCACCTTTTTGCGGATGGCCTCCAGAAGAGTTTGTACCTTCTCGTTGCTTCTATATTCGTCTACGAAACGCACTTTTGTAATTCTTTAAGGTCTTTCAGTGTTTCCTCCGCTTCTTTCTCATCTACAACAGATATAGCGATCCCTGCGTGAGTGAGGATATATCCCCCTGTTTCACATCCACCCATTCAATACATATATTCTTTAGGATGCCTCCGAAATCAACTTAGCCATGGTCATTTCGGGGATGCTTCGATCGATTGAGATAATCTTTCCGGGTACCGCTAAACACATATCGTTTCAATTTATTTAGTAACCTCAAAGATACTTAATATGTTTAAGAGGGAAAGATAAAATTGATAAATATTATTTATAAGATGATAGGTAATATCTCTTTAGTAAATACGATAGTCGATTCGTGTCTGATTAGACATTTATTCCTATATTTGTGCTATGGCGAAGAATAAAGTATATGCGTTGATTATTCAAGGCTTGGTTCAAGGGGTTGGTTTTCGCCCTTTTATCTACCGGATCGCTAAAGATCTGGGGATGAAAGGTTGTGTGGAGAATATGAATAATGGAGTACGTATATTGGTTGCCGCTACTCCGGATGATCGGGATTTGCTGATAAGTCGTATACGACCGAGCATCCTCGTGTCGCTTATATCCATCGGATCTCCTATACATCTACGGAAATGGATGAAGATGATTTGACGATTTTACGATTACGCCCAGCCATTCAGAATCGGATGAGGTCACGCAGGTCTCCCCGGATATCGCTGTTTGTGCGGATTGTATGCGAGACCGGACTACTCAACCCCATCGAATCGGATATCCTTTTATTAATTGTACGCATTGTGGCCCTCGCTTCTCTATTATCCGGGACCTTCCTTACGACCGTTCGCAGACAACGATGGGCGGTTTCCTTATGTGTCCCGATTGTGAGAAAGAATATACGAATGTTATCGATCGCCGTTTCCATGCCCAACCGGTCGCTTGCAATCATTGTGGCCCGACTTATTACGCGACTTATAACGAGGAGACTTATATCGATTATGAGACCTTATTGAAACTTACCTCTCGCTTATTGCTTGGTGGAGAGGTTATTGCGGCTAAAGGAATCGGAGGCTTATCATTTGATTTGTGATGCCTCGAACGAGAGAGCGGTTGCCCGTCTGCGAGAGATAAAGCAGCGGGATACCAAACCATTCGCTGTTATGTTCCGTGATCTGGAACATCTGCAAGTCTATACGGTAACGGAGCCGATGGAGGAGCGATGCTTAGTTTCTTGGCGCCGTCCGATCGTACTGCTGAGGCAACGGAGCCGGTTAGCTTCCGGAATCAATCCGGGCATGCATACGCTAGGATGTATGTTGTCTTATATGCCGATTCATTACGATTGGTTTGCTCGTACAGGGATACCTGCGTTGGTAATGACCAGCGGGAATCTAAGCGATTTGCCGATAGCGATCACCCCGGAGGATGCGGAGGCGCAATTAACGGGAAAGGTAGCGATCCTCTTGCATCATAATCGCCCGATCCATAACGTAGATGATTCTGTATTGCAGGTCTGCGGAGGACAACCTTGCTTGATCCGTCGTTCCCGGGGCTATGTGCCGGAACCCTTTTTCACGGATACAAATGTGGAGGGGATCATGGCTTTCGGTGCGGAGAAAGTGAACACGTTCGCTTTGGGGAAAGGAGAGACGATCCTGCAAAGTCAATATATTGGCGACTTAAAGAACTGGGAGACTTTCCGGTTCTATACGGAATCTATGGAGCGGTTTCGTCATTTGTTTCGTTTCAATCCCCAGCGATTGGTTTGTGACCTGCATCCGGATTATCTTTCCAGCCAAGAGGCGGAACGTATCTCGAAATCTCTTTCCTTACCTTTATTAAAGGTACAACATCATCATGCTCATGCCGCTGCTTGTATGTTGGAGCATGGATTGAATGAGCCGGTTCTCGCTATCGTGATGGATGGGACAGGTCTGGGTGATGATGGTAAGGTTTGGGGAGGCGAGTTCTTCTTTTGTGACCGAGCGAAATACCGTCGCCTTTCCCATTTTGAGTATGTCCCGTTACCGGGAGGCGACAAGGCGGCTGAGGACCATGGCGAATGGTTGTCGCCTATTTGTGGCATTATTTCAAGGACGAACCGTCGGGTATTCCTTATCCGGCCGATTTCGTGGAACGCATAGGCACGGAAAGGATCGCTATGCTTGAACGAATGATGGAGAAAGGTGTGAATACACCCTATACATCCAGCGCTGGCCGGCTGTTTGATGCGGTAGCTTCTTTATTGGGGATTTGTGATGTCTCCAGCCACCAAGCGGAGGCTCCGGTCTTATTGGAGCAAGCGGCGATGGGAGAGAGGAACGCTTATGCGTATCCAGTCTCGGCGGAGGGAGAGGAAATCTCTTTTTATTCTTTGTTTGAGGCATTATTGCATGATAAGACGAACGAGGTCCCGGTGAGCTTGATATCCGCCCGTTTCCATACGACATTGGCTTCCTTGTTCGTGCAGAAAGCCCGCTTGTTGATTAAACGGACGAAAGCGACACAAGTGGTTATCTCGGGAGGATGTTTCCAGAATAAATTATTGACGGAGTCGATGAGGAGACAGTTCATCATGGCTGGGGTCCCCGTCTATATTCCGTCTCGTATACCTTGTAACGATGGGGGATAGCGTGGGGCAATTAACGATCGCTCGGTGACTCCCTTTTAAAAGAGATCAGATATGCATGAGTTGTCTATAGCCCGTAGCATCGTGGAGCTGGTCGAGGAACAAGCGGATAACCGGGGAGCTCGGTGGTCGAAGAGTTGGAGTTAGAGATAGGACATTTGTCCGGCGTAGAGATCCAAACCTTAGAGTTCGCATTGGATAGCGCCATAAAAGGTAGCAAGCTGGAAAAGGCCCGGATTATCCGTCATTATATTGAGGGGGAAGGACAGTGTAGCGACTGTGAGACCATTTTCCCAATGAACGCCTTGTTTTCCCCTTGTCCCCATTGTGGCTCCTATTTAGTTAAAATCCTTAAAGGGAAGGAACTTCGGGTGAAGTCGATTGTTATTAAAAAGGAATGATATATTAATGAAATAAAAACTTAAATACTATGTGCGGAACTTGCGGATGCGGAGAGCATCATCACCATCACGATCATACGCATGAGCATTCTCATGGCCATGAACATCATCACCATCCTGATGAAGGGATCGTAATCAATCTGGAACAAGATATACTTCAACGTAACAACTTATTGGCGGAGCGAAACCGGGGATATTTCGAGGCTAAGAACCTGTTCTGCCTGAACTTGATGAGTTCGCCCGGATCCGGTAAGACAACCTTGCTGGAAGAGACGATCCGCCGTTTGAAAGCGAAGCGACCGATCTATGTGATAGAAGGCGATCAACAAACCTCAAACGATGCCGACCGTATAGCGGCGTTGGAGATTCCCGTGTTTCAGGTAAATACCGGTACCGGCTGTCATTTGGAAGCCGACATGGTCAATCATGCCGTTAAGCATCTGAATCCGAAGGAGGGAGCGATCCTTTTTATAGAGAATGTCGGCAATCTGGTCTGTCCGGCCATGTTCGATCTCGGAGAGTCCAAGAAGTCGTTATCGTGAGTACGACGGAGGGAGATGATAAACCGTTGAAATACCCACATATCTTTCAGGAGGCAGATATCTGCGTAATCAACAAGATTGATCTGGCTCCTTATCTGAATACAAAAGTGGAAGTGCTTCGGGAAAACGCCTTGAAGGTAAATCACCATCTCCAGATATTCGAGGTGTCCGCCACGAAAGGAGACGGGATGGATGCATGGTGTGACTGGTTGCAGACAGAGAGTGCAAAGTGTAAATAAATACCCCGGGTTTTAATGAATAAATGGAGAAAAAAACTATATTTGCTCCCATTCATTGAATCTAACTAATCAAAATGTTATGATTAACCGAGAATTGATTAATCCTCAAAGCATCGTAGTGGTGGGAGGTTCCAACAACGTACATAAACCGGGCGGTCGTATCGTGCGAAACCTGTTGGATGGAAAATATAAAGGAGAATTATGTGTGGTAAACGCCAAGGAGACAGACGTGCAAGGCGTCAAGTCTTATCCTTCTGTACATGATATCCCGGAGACGGAGTTGGCGATCATCTCGATTCCGAGTAAATCGTGCCCCGAGGTGATGGAAGTGCTGGCCCGGCAAAGGGGTAAAGCTTTATCGTGATCTCGGCCGGCTTCGGCGAGGAGACACACGAGGGCGGTATTTTGGAGCAACAGATGCTGGATGTCGTGAATGAGGCGGGAGTCCTTGATCGGCCCGAACTGTATCGGTTGATGAATATGAATTATCATGGCGTGTTTACGCAACCGATACCGGAATTTCATCCCGATGGCGTGGATTTCATCTCTAGCTCCGGCGGTACGGCCTTGTTCATTATCGAGTCGGCGCTGACAAAAGGGCTGCGTTTCTCTTCTGTTTGGTCGGTTGGGAACTCCAAGCAGAATGGAGTAGAGGATATCCTTGAATATATGGATCGGAACTTTGATCCGGTATTGGATTCCAAGATCAAGATGTTGTATATCGAGCAAATCAAGCAACCGGATAAATTGTTGTATCATGCGTCTTCCTTGATACGTAAGGGATGCAAGATCGCCGCTATCAAGGCGGGAAGTACGGAGTCGGGAAAGCGAGCTGCCTCTTCGCATACGGCGCTATCGCTAGTTCGGACTCTGCCGTGGAGGCTTTGTTCCGTAAGGCGGGTATCGTGCGTTGTTTTAGCCGTGAGGAATTGACTACCGTGGCGAGTATCTTTACCTTGAAAGACGTGAAAGGGAAGAATTGTGCGATCGTGACACATGCCGGAGGGCCTGCGGTAATGCTGGCGGACGCCTTATCCAAGGGGCGTTTGAATGTCCCTAGTTTGGAAGGCCCTATCGCTGATGAGTTGAAATCCAAACTGTATCCGGGTGCCGCTGTCGGTAATCCGATTGATATTATCGGTACGGGGACACCGGAACATCTGGCTACAGCCATCGATTTCTGTGAGAATCGTTTCGATAATGTGGATTTGATGATGGTCATCTTCGGTAGTCCCGGTTTGGTAAAACTTTATGATACCTACGAGGTACTTCATAAAAAGATGGAAGAGTGCAAGAAGCCGATCTTCCCGATATTACCGTCTATCGTAACGGCCGGACCGGAGGTGAAGAGCTTTGTCAAGAAAGGCCATGTGAACTTCTCGGACGAGGTGACATTGGGTACTGCCTTTCACGGGTGATCAATACGCCGAAACCGATGAGCACGGATATCCAGCTATATGGCGTGGATGTACCGGAAGTTCGTCGTATCATAGATCGGTTGCCGGGTAGCGGTTATTTAAATCCGGAGGAAGTGCGTACATTGTTGCGTGCCGCTAATATCCCGTTAGTGGAGGAATATGCTTCGGATGATAGGGATGCGTTGCTGGCTTTTGCCAAGAAGGTGAAATATCCGGTGGTAGCCAAGGTTGTAGGGCCTGTGCATAAGAGCGATATCGGTGGTGTGGCCTTGAATATCCGTGGAGAAGAGCATTTATTGTTCGAGTATGAACGTATGATGCGTCTGCCGGGTGTTACGGGCATCATGGTACAACCGATGTTGAAAGGACAGGAATTATTCTTGGGAGCTAAATATGAGGATCGTTTCGGCCATGTGGTACTTTGCGGGTTGGGTGGAATCTTCGTGGAGGTATTGAAAGATGTGTCTTATGGTTTGGCTCCGTTGTCATACGATGAGACTTATTCAATGATTCGTTCTTTGAGAGGGTATCCGATCATTAAAGGTACACGTGGGCAAAAGGGTATCGACGAGCAACAATATGCGGACATTATCGTTCGCCTCTCTACCTTATTGCGTTTTGCCAGCGAGATAAAGGAAATGGATATAAATCCGTTGGTGGCTACGGATAGAGCTTGTTCGCTGTAGACGCCCGTATCCGTATAGAGAAATAAAAAACAAGCTCCTTTCACTACTGAATGCTAATATACTTAGCAGAGGTGAAAGGAGCTTTTCTTATTTTTAGTCTTCTTCTTTTTCTTATCGGGAAGATACTCTTTCAGAAAGCGTTTGAAGCTACTTAACGATACATTGTATTTCTCCGCTATCTGAGCGTAAGTCAAGCTCGGGTCTTTCAAGTCTTTCTCGATTTGTTCCTTATAAGGCTCCAAGCGTCCCATTTGTTGACTACCTTTCGGACGGCCCAGCACCACACCTTTACTTCTGATCAAGGCAAGGGCTTCCTTCGTACGGATAGAGACCAGCTTTCGCTCGATCTCAGAGACCAGACCGAAGGTAAAGGCCAAGTCTTACTGTCGATATTATCCTCGAACACATATCCGTCGCTTACGCTACGGAGCGTTACCTTTCGCTCTATACAAAGCAAATGATATGGATGATCTCGATCATCTTACGGCTCACACGGGATATATCGGACACAAGTATCTCATCCCCGGGACTTAAAGATTTGACAATACTTTCCAGTCTGCGGTTCGCACGAGGACTATTTCCCACCTCTTTAGCCCACTTCCCGATCTCTATCTTCTGAGATTCTGCAAATTCCCGGATCACAGCTTCTTGGACCTCGGAGTTTTGCTTATTGTTATATGTTCGGATAAAAGCAATTGTCATAATGTATATATTTAATTATCTCCTTTTAATAACAGATCGACTTACGATAAGTTCAAATATGACAAATATATGAAACACTTTAATTCGGTTGGCTTAAAAACAAAAAAACCAACTAATAAATTTATTAGTTGGCTCTTTGCGGAAGCGGGGGATTCGAACCCCGGTACCCTAACGAGTACGTCAGTTTAGCAAACTGGTGGTTTCAGCCACTCACCCACACTTCCTTGTGTGTTCTGTGCTTCTTCCTTAGAATTGCGATTGCAAAGGTAAGAACTATAAATTTTTAAATAAACTAAGGCTTTGCAACATCATTTTTTTACGAAAGATACTACTTTTGTGCCTTATTCTGATATTCAATAGATTATTCATGGATTTGAACAAACAAATTTTATCGAGGCGTCCGATAATTATCGCCTTGATAGCGATTCTCGTTGTTTTGATAGGCGGTGGAGGCTTTTGGGTGTACCGTTTGGCTTGGGCTCCGAATTTTAAGCCGGATAAGACGGTCTATGTCTATATAGATGATAAAAAGGATTTTGATGATCTTTGCCGGCAGTTGAGTGATTCGGCGAACTGTCTCCGTATCGGTAGCTTTAAGCAATTGAGTGGATTGTTGAAGTATCCTGCGTCCATGCGTACCGGTCGATACGCCGTGAAACCCGGCATGAGTAATTTAACCTTATTGAATGACTTGCGGAGAGGACATCAAGTAGCGACCCGAGTTACTTTTAATAATATCCGTTTCAAGGAAGATTTGGCGGAACGTATAAGTGATCAATTGATGTTCGGGAAGGAAAATCTCCTGCGTCTATTGAATGATTCCGTGTATTGCGACTCTTTAGGTTTTACCCCGGAAACGATCCATGCCCTTTTCATTCCTAATACCTATGAGATTTATTGGAATATATCCGCGGATAATTTATACGTCGCATGAAGCGTGAATATGACGCTTTCTGGACACCGGAACGATTGAAAAAGGCAGAGGAGATCGGGCTTACTCCAGTTGAGGTATCTATCTTGGCTTCTATCGTAGAAGAGGAGACGGCGGCATCGGACGAATATCCAATCGTGGCGGGTCTTATATCAACCGCCTTCGTGCCGGTATTCCTTTACAGGCGGACCCTACCGTAAAGTTTGCGGTGGGGGATTTTTCTTTGCAACGTATCTTATTTGAGCATTTGGGAAATAGATTCTCCCTATAATACCTATAAATATGCGGG
>ENA-OQDF01000539-OQDF01000539.1-human-gut-metagenome-genome-assembly--contig:-NODE-539-length-15691-cov-1.721473_pt1 | contig 15691 bp, 22 predicted proteins | sample MGYA00242769_ERZ504597 | MGnify/ENA primary metagenome ERZ504597 (study PRJEB26092, sample SAMD00036305) | human gut metagenome | host: Homo sapiens | study: EMG produced TPA metagenomics assembly of...
GATCTGGAGAGTGGAGACATCGGCATCCGTCCCGAGAAAAGTGACAACATCAACTTGAACCTGAGTTATTCCCGGAGTTTTGGAAAACATTCCGTCTACGTGGAAGGCGGTGTGGTATACCGCAATACGAAGGATTATATCCAGCGCAATATCCAGGACTTGAGCGGAGGAAAAGAAGGGGCCACTTATACCAACTACGGCAAGGTGCTGACGAAGGGATACAATGTATCGGCACGCTATGGCTTCGGACGCTGGCTGAGTGTGGGCGGCAACTTCACGCAGATGAATGTGCGTGACAATGAGAAGATGCAAATCGGCAGTACCGGCAACTCTGTGGAAAATCTCGGTTACAAGGCACGCATTCCCAATGTGCCCTATCAGTTTGCTGATTTTGACGTAAACTTCTATTGGCGCGACCTCTGGAAGAAAGGGAATATACTGTCCGTGACTTACGACAACCAGTACATGCACAGCTTCTCCTACTATTCGCAGGCCATCGGTAGCAAGAACAAGGATTTCATGGTACCCGACCAGTTCTCCCATAACCTGACATTGAGCTATAGTCTGAAGAATGGCCGCTATAATATCTCGTTTGAATGCCGCAACTTCACGAACGAGGATTTGTACGACAATTTCAGTCTTCAGAAAGCCGGGCGTGCGTTCTATGGCAAGGTACGTGTACATTTTGGTGATTAATAAATATAATGGTTTTAATAGGTGTAATTAATAAGAAGAACAAATGAAGAAGAATTATCTTTTGTCCGGCCTCTTGGCAATGGCAATGACCGGAATGGCTTTAATTTCTTGTACAGACACAGACGAACTGGGTTCGGCTCCGGTTCCGGTTCAAAGGGTAACTATGTGATAGCTGCCACGCTACAGTTTCAGGTAGCTCCGTTCCTGTCCTGCTGACAGCCGAGTCACTGGAAAGCGGTGAAATTACTGCTGCCGGCAATGGCCTTGTGAACGATGGGGCTACTTACTGGGTGTTCTACGGAAACAAATATCTGTATGCCTTGAATTATCACCAGGGAAATGCAGGCACTACCCAGTCGTTCATTATGAATACAAACGGTGAACTGGAAAAACGTAGCCAGGAGTATAACGTCAATCGTTTCACTACCTACGGCTATTATGACCAATTTATAATGACGACTTCTACCGGCGACGGCCCTACGGAACTGAATGATGCAAATGGATATACTCCCCAATCTTTTTGATTTCCTATCTGGATGTCGAGAAACAGACTTATACAAAGAACTCGGTAACAAAGGATACTCCATTTCTTGCCGAAAATTTCCTTGAAAATGGTGAATACGTAACACTGGCCGGTATAGAACAAGTGGGCAGTAAGGTTTATGCAGCAGCCATTCCCATGGGGCTTAGCCAGTATGGTTGCATGCAGAAGAATGAAGACGGTAGTTACAAGTGGGTGCTTTCCGGTAATGAGGATTTAATAAAGACAGAATCCGGCGGGCAGGGTAGCGGTGCCTATGAGAAGGACGAATTGCAATGGACCCAGTATCCTAATGAATGCCATATCGCTATCTTTGGTGATCAGACACTGAATTCTCATAAGGTCATCACTACAGACAAAATCAGTTATGCTGCCGGACGCATGAAGTCACAGTACTACCAGATGAACTGGCTTGCCGACGACGGCTATGTATATGTATTTTCTCCGAGCTATGCCAAGACCATGAGTGATTCGCGTCAGCAGACTACATTGCCTGCTGGAGTTGTACGCATCGATACCAAAGCAGAGGAATTTGATGCCGCCTATTACTATAATCTTGAAGAGAAAGCCAATGGCGCCTCTTTCTTGCGCACTTGGTATATTTCAGGTAATTATTTCCTGTTGCTGATGTATGATAAGGCAATTACGGCATCAGACAAGGTTGCCAACCAACTTGCCGTCTTCAATGCCTCCACCGGAGCTTTGACTTATGTGAACGGCCTTCCAAGCGATGTCTCCGGCTTTGGTAATACCCCGTACATGGAAAATGGCAACGCATATGTGGCAGTCACTACCTCTTCCGGCTATCCTGCCATCTATAAGGTAGACCCTGCCAATGCAACAGCTACCAAGGGTCTGGTTGTCAATGCAACCCAACTGAACGGTGTAGGTAAACTGGAATAAAGCTCCTATGAAGAAGTTTTTCGTAAAATACATTTATGGCTTTCAGTCCCCTTCGGGCTACTGATTACCCTTATCTGTTTTTCCGGAGCCATGCTGGTATTCGAGACGGAGGTGATGGAGCTCTGCCGCCGCGACCTCTACTATGTGGAGAAGTCGGGCCGGCATCGCTTCCCATGGGCAAGGTGGCCGAAAAAGTGGCCGCTACTCTGCCGGATAGTGTTTTTGTGACGGGTGTCACAGCCTCGTCTGCTCCGGAGCGTGCCTGGCAGGTGAACCTTTCCAAACCTCGTCGTGCTTCCGTCTATGTAGACCAGTATACGGGTGAGATAAGGGCAAGTATGAACGTGCGCCGTTTTTCACGACCATGTTCCGCCTGCATCGCTGGTTGCTGGACAGCATGAAGCCCGATGGAGGCATCTTCTGGGGAAAAATGATTGTGGGCACTGCCACGCTGATGTTTGTCTTTGTCCTGATATCGGGCATTGTCATCTGGTGGCCCCGTACAAAAAAGGCTTTGAAGAACAGTTTGAAGATTGTTTCCGGTAAGGGTTGGTGTCGGTTCTGCTATGACCTGCATGTGGCAGGCGGTATGTACACGCTGGTTCTTCTGTTGGTAATGGCGCTTACGGGACTGTCATGGTCTTTCTCCTGGTACCGCACCGGCTTCTACAAGTTTTCGGAGTGGAAACCACGCAAGGGGGTGGAGGACATGGTGCTTCGGCACAAACTGCTGCCAGGGAGGAGAACGGCTCAAGGCCGGTCTGGTGGCAGACCAGGAGGTGAGCATCGTGAAAGAAATTCTTTCTCTCCTTTTACAAGCTGGCAGAAGGTTTACGAAGAACTGAAGGAACTCAATCCTGATTATAAACAGATTACCGTGTCCAAAGGCTCTGCTACGGTTTCTTTCAATCGGTTGGGCAACCAGCGTGCTGCGACCGCTATACGTTCAATCCCCGTAGCGTGAAATCACCGGGGCTACCTTATATAAGGATGCCGACGCTTCAGGAAAAATCCGTGGCTGGATATTCTCCGTTCATGTAGGCAGTTGGGGAGGGCTGACCACCCGTATATTGAGTTTTCTTGCCGCTTTGGTAGGGGCCAGCTTGCCGCTGACGGGCTATTATCTTTGGATTCGCAGATTGGTTCGGAAAGGCAGTAGGAAAGCGAACATGCAATTAAAGAAAGTTGCTTAGAAAAAGCAGGCAATTTTATAAAAGGATGAAGATGTCCGCAAGATGCGCAGGCGTGCGTGTTTTGTGGGCGTTTTTTATAAATACTTTTGGGCGGAGATTTCATTTATCCGCATTTCCTTCTCTTCTATCCGGATGCATCCTTCGCTTGCCAGCTCCGATAAGGCACGTGCTAGCGAGGGACGAGCCACTCCCAGTATTTGTGCCACTTCCTGCTGGTTGAGTATCGTGCCATGCATGCGTAGATAGTTCAGTATGCGCGATTTTAGGCTTTGCAGGGCAAAGGCATTCAGCTTTTTGGAGAGAAACAGAGTTCTGTCCGATACCAGTTGCAGAAAGTTGCGCATCACAGTGGGGTGTCGATGCAGGAATTCCAGGAAGACATTCTTGTTTATGATGAGTATCTCACATTTCTCTTTTGCTTCGATATTTACCGGGAAGCGGTTTTCGGAGGCAAAGACAAAAGCCGGGGCAAGTAGTTGCGGGGCTTTCAGCGTTTCTATGGTGAGTTGCTTTCCCTCTGCACTGACCATTTGGGTACGCACACTGCCGCAGCACAATATGAATAGAGAACGGTATGCTTCTCCCTGCATGGCAATAAAGTCAGCAGGTTTGTATTGCCTGCGTGCATGTTCGGGTGCCAGGATGAGGGATAATAATTCTTCTTCTGTTATGCCTTGAAAAGGAGGCATTTTCAATAATGTATGGATTTCCATTCTCTTTTTTACTTTTTTTGTGATTCGATGTAACATTCGTGACAGTTTTCGCGTTGTAGAACTCTCATCTTTGCACAAAGATAATGCAAACCGAAAGTAATAGAAAATAAGCTTGCTTATTTTTATTGCTGAGGTGCCGCTTATCTTATGGAAAGATGATGTAAACTTTAAATGAATAAGAATATGGAACCGAACATGTTTTGTTATCAATGTCAGGAGACAGCCAAAGGAACCGGCTGTATACTGAAAGGTGTATGTGGAAAAGAAAGTCATACGGCTCAAGCTATGGACTTGTTGCTGTTTGTGGTTAGAGGTGTCTCTGTCGTTGCCGATGTTTTGCGCAAGGCAGATTGTCCGGTCTCCGAAGAAGTGAATATCTTTGTGACGGATGCTCTGTTCTGCACTATTACGAATGCAAATTTCGATGATGAAAGCATTTTGAAGCGGGTAGATAAAGGAATCACCATGCGTAATGGATTGATTCAAGAGGCCAAGCATAACAAAGTGCTCTTACCCAAAGTAGATGAACTGACTTGGCAGGGAACGCGTGATGACTATGCCGGAAAAGCGAAGACAGTAGGTGTTCTGCGTGAACAGAATGAAGACCTCCGCTCGTTGAAAGAATTGCTTGTCTATGGCTTGAAAGGTATGGCTGCCTATCTGGAGCATGCCATGCGTCTGGGATTCAATGATGATACGGTTCATGTTTTCATGCAACGCGCACTGGCTACCATTGCAGTTGAGTCTCTATCGGCAGAGGAGTGGGTGAAGCTGGTTCTCGAAGCTGGTGAGTTTGGAGTAAAGACAATGGCTCTATTGGATGCAGCCAATACTGGTACTTACGGTAATCCTGAAATTACAAAGGTGAATATCGGTGTGAAGAACCGTCCGGGAATTTTGATTAGCGGCCATGACTTGAAGGATATGGAAGAATTATTGAAACAGACTGAAGGCACAGGAATAGATGTCTATACACATGGTGAAATGTTACCTGCTCACTATTACCCGGCTTTCAAGAAATATTCCCATTTTGTAGGCAATTATGGCAATGCCTGGTGGAAACAGCGCGAAGAATTCACTTCCTTCAACGGACCGATTCTGTTTACCACCAATTGCATCGTTCCTCCTCTGGCAAATGCTGTGTATAAAAGAACGTATGTTTACCACCAACTCTACCGGCTATCCGGGTTGCAAGTACATTGATAAGGATGCTGAAGGTAGGAAAGACTTTTCTGAAATCATAGAGATTGCCAAACAATGCCAGCCTCCGGTGGAGATAGAGCATGGAGAAATTATCGGCGGTTTTGCCCATAACCAGGTGCTGCAACTGGCAGACAAGGTGGTAGATGCCGTGAAGACCGGGGCCATACGCCGCTTTATCGTAATGGCAGGTTGTGACGGACGTATGAAGAGCCGTGACTACTACACGGAATTTGCTAAAGCCTTGCCGCAAGATACCGTTATCCTGACCGCAGGTTGTGCCAAATACCGCTATAATAAACTTGGTTTGGGAGACATCAACGGCATTCCCCGTGTATTGGATGCCGGGCAGTGCAATGACAGCTATTCACTGGCGGTAATAGCCATGAAGCTGAAAGAAGTATTCCAGCTGAACGACATTAATGAACTTCCCATAGTCTACAACATAGCGTGGTACGAACAGAAAGCAGTTATTGTATTATTGGCATTATTGAGCCTCGGTGTGAAGGATATTCACTTAGGACCTACATTGCCCGCTTTCCTTTCTCCAAATGTCGTCAAGGTACTGGTTGATATGTTCCATATTGCAGGTATTGGTAGTGTGGAAGATGATTTGAAGAAATTCGGATTGTAAATAAGATGATGGGTGATATCCTGCTATCACCCATCATCTTATCCTCTTATCACATTATTTATCGCTTCCTCCGTTCCGCAGAACGGCCCGTGCGATTGTAGCTTTATGGTACACATGGCGGCGGCAAAGCATCCGGCTTCTCGATAAGACGCGCCTTTGTCGCGCATATACAGATATCCTACCATATAGGTGTCTCCGCATCCCGTTGCATCTGTAATCTGCAGGGCAGGGTAGGCGGGTATTTCGTGGAATTCTCCTTGGGCATAAATCAGCGAACCTTTATCTCCCAGGGTCAGCAGCACTTCCTTCACGCCCCAGTCTGCAATCAGCAATGCAGCTTCGTGCGGTTCACTGCATCCGGTCAGCACTTCCATTTCAGCTTCGTTGGCTTTCAGGATATGGATATACTTCAATGCTTCTTTCTTTTCCGGCCAGTCTACGGCCAGCACCTTTTCATTCTCCACCTTGCGGAGAAATCCTTGCACGTCTACCGAGAGGAGTCCCTTGCCGGACAAGAACTTGATGACCTCCAAAGAGAAGTCGTCGGCAAGCAGACTGCCCAAGTGGATAATCCGTGCATCGGTATCTTTCAAACCTTCCACGGTGAAAGGGTCTGCTTTTGCCGTGACACGTTGTGTACGTTCGTTTTGATTTTCTCCATAAATATTCTCGAAACAGACGGAATGTGTGCTGTGCAAGGCTTTGACGGAAATACCTTCTTTCCGAATGTCTTCCACAATGCCCATGTCAGTATCAGCCAAAGCTGTTACCAATAGAAAATCGTTAGCATTCAAGTGCTTGATGGCATGTGCGAAGTAGAAGGAGGTGCCTCCCGGCATATATATGGTATTTTTAGGGGTTACGACTTTATCTTGGGTAATATAACCGATGCAACATAGACTGTGTGTGTTCATTTCTTTGTTGGCTTTTTATTTCTTTATTGTATTGATTCCGTAAATTGGGCGCGAAGATAGTGATTTAATAACAATTCGACTATATTTGCAGCTGTAAATGTAGCTTCATTGAATATGAATTCATTAAAAACGAAAAGAGTACGTATGATAGTTGGCATTATAGTGGGTATTTGGCTGTTGCGGTCATAGCGGGATTCGTTTTTGTCAATCAGCCGAGTTTCGGGAGGGCTCCTCAAGGAGAACGGTTGGAGAGGATAAAGAAGTCGCCTCATTACAAAGACGGAGAATTCCGGAATCTGCACAGTACGGTGATGATGACTTCCCAAAAGGGACGTTTGGGAGCTTTCTGGGGATTCTTATTTAAGAAAGAAACCGATTTGCGTCCTGAAACGGAGATTCCGGTTATAAAGACGGACCTCAGCAAGATAAGCAAGGACGAGAATGTATTGGTATGGTTCGGACATTCATCCTATTTTATCCAGGTAGACGGAAAGTGTATACTGGTAGACCCCGTATTTTGTGTGGCTTCTCTGGTTTCGTTTGTAAACAAGCCGTTCAAAGGGGCGGATGCTACAAGCCTGCCGATATGCCGGAGATTGACTATCTGGTGATATCACATGACCATTGGGACCATCTGGATTATGAGACGGTGATGCAGCTGAAAAACCGGGTAGGCAAGGTGGTCTGTCCTTTGGGGGTAGGCGAACATTTCGAGTATTGGGGATTTGACAAATCATCCTGGTTGAGCTAGATTGGTTTGAAGATACTGTACTGGATAAGGGATTTCTGCTTCATTGCTTGCCCGCCCGGCATTTTTCGGGCCGCTCGTTGAAGGCAAATCAGGCATTATGGGCTTCTTTCCTTATCGAAACCCCTTCGCAGAAGATTTATATGGGTGGTGATAGCGGATATGACACGCATTTTGCCGAAATAGGCAAGCAATATCCCGGCATTGACCTTGCCATATTGGAGAATGGGCAGTATAACGAAGATTGGAAATATATCCATACCATGCCCCAATATTTGGGGCAAGCGGCCAGGGACTTGAATGCGGAAAAGATTCTGACTGTTCATCATTCCAAATATGCTTTGGCTAGACACCGCTGGGACGAACCGCTGAAAAATGCCATGAATCTGAAAGAGAAAGACTCATTGAACGTGTTGATGCCTATTATAGGGGAAGTGGTCCGGTTAAAATAATGAGTGATATTGATTATAATACACCTGGCAACACGGCTATTGACGAGTTATTAACGGAAATATATATCCCTATCGAAAATAAAAGTAAGATAATATGTTAGAATTACCCGAAGTTATCACCTTGAGCAAACAAGTGAACAACGCCTTGAGCGGTAAAACAATCACGCAGGTATTTAATGCCACCAAACCGCATAAGTTTACGTTCTATAACGGTGAACCGTCGGAGTATGGTAAACTGCTCGTAGGTAAAACCATCCTTTCATCCGAAGGATATGGCATGTTTGTCAATTTCAATCTTTCGGATAATGTGATCATGAACATAGGCGACGGAGTCAGTGTCCGTTATTATAGTGCGGGAGATGAGATTCCTGCCAATTACCAGTTGTTGCTGACGTTTAATGATGATTCATTCCTTGTCTTCACGGTTGCAATGTATGGTTTTATCAATGTTTATCCTGATAGCTATATCGACAATAAGTACTATAAATTGAGTCGGGAAAGCATTTCGCCGTTGAGCGATAAATACACCGAAGCGGAATTTGAGAAACTCGTTGCCGAAGCAAAGAAGACCCTCTCTGCTAAAGCTCTATTGGCAACCAATCAGCATATTCCCGGTGTCGGTAATGGCGTAACGCAGGATATTCTGTTCAATGCACGGATAAATCCCAAACAGAAGTGCTACTTCTGTCGGATAATCAGAAAGAAGTTCTTTTAATGCTCTAAAAAAAACATTGGTGGATATGACTTCCGAGGGCGGACGCGATACGCAAACAGATCTTTATGGCAACGCCGGAGGTTACAAAACCATTCTTTCTGCCAAAACATGGAAGAATCCTTGTCTCCGTTGTGGCAGTACCATCATAAAAGAGGCTTATATGGGTGGTTCGGTATATTATTGCCCGACGTGTCAACAGATAAAAGAATAAATGTCCACATTCTGTTAATATCGTGTCTACACGATATTAACAGAATGCGAACACGATATGAATATCTTCTTTTCTTTATACTTTGTACGGACAAAAGGGGTATTTTATAAAGCCCGCCCTTTGTAAACGTTTGACTGGGACAATGGAACCAGGACTCCGTTCAGCGTCAGGGTATTCGAATTGAAGTTCGGGCTGATTCTTGCCGATGCATTATTGCCGCCGTTGGTCAGTGTGATATACACTTGTGCGGATATTCCGATGCCTTGTACGCTGAAGCTGCAATTCACGTTTCCCTTTTTGTCGGTCGTGATTTTCATTTCCTTTCTGCTGCCGTCCACTGTGATGCCGCCTATTCCGTTGGGGCCTGCAAGGGCATTGTTGGCAGCTATTTGTACGGATGCGTGTTCACCGTCCATCAGAACGAAGTTTGTTGTCGATGAAACAAATGCGCTCCGTCCTCTCTTGAACACCAGCTGGTCTGCTTCCAATACAAACTTGCCCTCTTTCAATGCCTGGACGGCAATGGCATAGTTCCTTTCATTTTCCGCTTTTTCGCGTGCTTTCTGGGCTTCGCGTTGGGCTTTACGCTCTGCTTGGCGTGTTTCGCTGCTACTCTGTGCATACATCAGGGTCGATGCACTTACCAACACCAGTGTGATTAATGTAATGATTCGTTTCATAATTGTTCTTTGTTATTTAGTTAAGACCTTCTGGTTAATTAACAAATGAAAAACCAAAAAGATGCAGCTTGAATCTTAAATAAACGTAAGACTTAACACTTCTTGGGTTTTGTTGGAAGTTTGTATTAAATTTCTTCCAAGGCATAATACTGGTAGTCCCGGAGAATGGTTTGAAGAAAGTTTTCCGGGTTACCGTCATGAGGAGTGATGGAGAGAAGTACCTGCACTTTTTTCGCAAGGGAGGCAATGTGTCGTGTACGGTCTTTCTTACCCGATTGCAGGGTCCGAGTAATGACGTTGATTTGCTCCAATGACAAGTCGGAAGCTTGTGGATAGGTAGGCCGGTAGTCTTTGGTCAGGTAGTCGAACTCATCGAGGCTGACGTGTATCTTGCGGTAATTCTTTTCCTTGATTACCATGTGCCGGCAGCAAGGTCGCCCCATTCGCTGGCTGTTTTGGTCAAAAGGACGACCAGAAGTCCCAGGCCACCGGTCACCGGTCCGTCGATAGGAAAGAGAAGCCATCGGAGCAGGTACGAGCCTATACCGGGCGTGGAACCGTCTGCTTTTACGACACGGATGTTCATCAGCCGCTTGCCGAGACTTTGTCCTGGTTGAACATTTCGCAGAGAAATGCGTAAAACAAGACCGGCAGGTAGACGATAGCGAGGAAGAAAAGCATCGTGAAATCAGAGGCAGATGAATCCGTGAAAACAAGGCCAAAGTAGAAAATACATAGAATCCGAGCAGAATATAGTCTATGACCAGTGCAATGAGCCGTTCACCGATACTGGCAGGCGTTTGACTGATGCGGACAAACTGCCCGGTGATAATTGTAGATTCTGCCATTCCTGATAAAACATTTTTAGTATTTCATTGCAAATATATCATTATTCTCTTATTTTTGTTACCGATTTCAGACAAACTTCTCTGAAATATTCATGGGGTATGAAAGAAGTGACGTTTATCCGGCGGAACATCGAAAAATGGAAACAAGCAGAAAAAATAGTGGAGCAGGCGGACAGTCTGTCTCCCGATGAGCTTGCCGACGCATATACGGAGCTTACGGCAGACCTGGCTTTTGCCCAAACGCATTTCCCCGCTTCCCGCATCACTATCTATCTGAACAATCTTGCCTCGGCATTGCACAACCGCATTTATAGAAACAAGCGCGAGAAATGGTCAAGAATTATCACCTACTGGACCGTGAAGTGCCTTCGGCCATGCACGATGCACGCCGTGAGTTAGTGGCTTCCTTCATTATATTTGTGGTCAGCGCATTGATAGGAGTGGTATCTGCTGCCGGAGACCCCGATTTTGTGCGTTTGATTTTAGGAAACTCTTATGTGGATATGACTTTGAACAATATCGCTAATGGTGAATCCATGGCTGTATATAACGGTTCCTCCGAGTTCCCCATGTTTCTGAGTATCACGCTGAACAATATCATGGTCTCCTTCAACTGCTTTGCCATGGGGCTGCTGACCAGTTTTGGCACCGGATACATGCTCCTTAACAATGGCATCATGATAGGGGCTTTCCAAACCTTCTTTTATCAGCACGACTTGCTTTGGGAGTCCTCCCTTGCCATTTGGCTGCACGGGACACTCGAAATCTGGGCGATTATTGTAGCCGGTGCCGCCGGTCTTGCCCTGGGCAACGGATGCTCTTTCCCGGAACCTATTCAAGGCTGGAATCTTTCAAACGGGGAGCCAAAAAAGGACTGAAAATAGTGGTGGGTACGGTACCCGTATTCATCATGGCAGGATTTATAGAAGGATTTGTTACCCGTCATACCGAACTTTCGGATGCTTTGAGGTTCGGCTTTATTCTACTTTCTTTGTCGTTTATCTTTTTTTATTATATTTATTTACCTAACAGAAAGAAGCATGGAAGCACAGAAACCTAAAATCGCACTGTATGTACAACGTTCTTTTGGAGAGAAACTAACTGCTACCTTTGATTTTATCAAAGAGAACTGGAAGCCGTTGATGAAATTCACTACATATCTGATGTTGCCGCTTTGCCTGCTTCAGGGGCTGAGCCTGAACGCTGATGAGCGGTACAATGGTTTTGGGTGATATGACCGGAGGCTCGTTCGACTCTTCTGTTGTCGGAGCGTCCATCATGGCGCTGGTGACTTATTACAGTCTGTATGCCGTTCTATATCTGCTGGGAACTGTCATGCTGACCTCTTTGGTCTACGCATTGGTCCGTACTTACAATGAACGGGAAGAACGCTTGGAGGGAGTGACGTTAGGGATGCTGAAGCCCTTGTTGTTCCGTAATGTCAGAAGGGTATTTCTGATAATGATTGTCAGTGTGCTTTTGGTGCTGTTTGTAGGGCTTATTGTTGGTTTTATAGCCACCATCATTCCGTTTATAGCGCTTGCGTTCTTGTTCGTTCTGCTCGTTGTGGTGGTGTCTGTGCCACTGGCTATTTGGGCTCCAGTCTATCTGTTCGAAGATATCTATATCATAGATGCCTTGAAGAAGGCCTACCGACTGGGTTTCGCTACCTGGGGAGGTATCGTACTGATTTCCATTGTTATGGGATTCATCGCCGCCATCTTGCAGGGAGTGACGATGATTCCATGGTATATCGGGACCATTGTGAAATATATCTTTGCAATGACTGATGCAGGTGGCGGTGCCACTGTATCGGCAGCCTATAGCTTTGTGCTTTATCTGCTGGCGGTGGTCCAGGCATTCGGCGTTTATATGTCCATGATTTTCTCATTGCTGGGACTGGCTTATCAATACGGTCATGCTTCGGAAAAGATAGATTATGTGATGGTGGAGAGTGATATTGACAATTTTGATAAACTCTGATAACGGACTATGAATATGGTTCCGGCTGATACACTGGTTTGTGATACTGCACAGATTGCCGTTTGGCAGTCCGACCCGGCGTTTGCTTACAGCCGTGAGCTGATAGCTCCCGAAATTAATGTACTTGAGTGGTTCAGCAGATGGTTCGGCAAGCTGCTGGACAAGATATTCGGGAATACGTTGGTGGCAGAATATTCGGAGGTCGTGTTGATATGCATTGCCATTCTTATCCTTGTATTGGTCATCTGGTTTTTGTACAAGAAGCGTCCGGAACTGTTCATGCATTCGCGCAAGAGTACCTGCTATACAGTGGGGGAGGATACCATCTATGGAGTGGATTTTGCGGAGGGAATTGCCGATGCGCTTGTCCGGACGGATTATCGGGAGGCGGTGCGTTTGCTCTATCTGCAGACGCTGAAACAGCTCAGCGATGGAAAACGTATAGACTGGCAGTTATATAAAACGCCTACACAATATATCTATGAAGTCCGTCTGCCAGCTTTCCGCCAAATGACCAGCCATTTTCTACGGGTACGTTACGGAAATTTTGAAGCGACCGAAACATTGTTCCATGCGATGCGGGATTTGCAGAAAGAAGTGGAGAAAGGAGGGATGGCATGAAGGGGAACCATTGGTTTATAGCCGGTATCATTGCTTTTCTGGTGTTGATGTTTGCGATAGAGTGCCGTCTGCCGAAGAAGTTTGTCTGGAACCTACGTTCAGCCATTATGACAAGCAACCGTTCGGCTGTGCCGTGTTCGATAGCCTGGTGTCTTCATCGTTGCCGAAGGGATATTCGTTGTCGAGAAGACTTTTATGAGCTGGAGCAGGAAGATACGACGCTTCGCCGCGGAATACTGGTTGTTACCGATAACCTGCATCTGACGGATGTAGATGTGGAGGCGATGTTGAAGATGGCGGGACGGGGAGACCGGATTATGCTGGCGGGGAGCTCTTTCAGCCGTATTTTGAAAGATACGCTGGGATTTGAGTGCAGCTATTCTTATTTCAGTCCGTCGGCTTTGAAAAATATGCCACTGCATTGCTCTCGAAAGACAGTTTGTGCTGGGTGGGGGATTCGGCGGTTTATCCGCAGCAGACTTTCTGTTTCTATCCCCAACTTTGCCAGTCTTATTTCTTTGCAGATTCCATTTCTTGTAAAGTGTTGGCGGAAAAACTGTTACCGGAGAAGCTGCTCATCCGGTTGCCATGTCAGTTTCTTGGGGAAAGGGGGAGGTTATACTGGCTTCCACTCCCCTGCTTTTTACGAACTATGGTGTGCTGGATGGGAAGAATGCGGCTTATCTTTTTCGTATATTGTCCCAAATGGGTGGATTTCCCATTGTCCGTACCGAAGGCTATATGAAAGAAACAGCCCAGGCACAGATGTCTCCTTTTCGCTATTTCCTTTCGCAGCCTCCGCTTCGCTGGGCATTGTACCTTAGTATGGTTTCCATCCTGCTCTTTATGATATTTACAGCCCGTAGGAAGCAGCGTGCCATTCCCGTTATCCGCGAACCGGAGAATAAGTCTTTGGAGTTTGCAGAGTTGATAGGTACCCTTTATTATCAGAAGAAGGACCATGCTGACTTAGTCCGCAAGAAATATCTCTATTTTGCGGAGGAACTGAGGAGGGAAATGCAAGTGGATGTGGAGGAAGTGGCAGAGGATGAGCGCTCTTTCGGCAGGATTGCCCGGAAGACGGGTATGGAAGCGGGGGAAATTGCCGCATTCATCTGCGAGGTGAGGCCGGTGGTGTACGGAGGGCGCAGCATCTCTGAGGAGGAGATGAAACGGCTTGTCGATAAAATGAATGAAATAATCAATCATATATAAAGAAGATATTTATGGAAGAGAACACAGAAAAACGGGTGGACTTGACTCTCTTTTCCGAGAAGATACAAGCGTTGAAGGACCGGATTGCTACGGTCATAGTGGGGCAGGAGCAGATAGTGGACCTGGTACTGACGGCTGTCCTGGCAAACGGCCATGTGTTGCTGGAGGGAGTGCCGGGGGTGGCAAAGACGCTGCTTGCCCGTCTGGTTGCCCGTTTGATTAAGGCGGATTTCAGCCGCATTCAGTTTACTCCGGACTTGATGCCGAGTGACGTGTTGGGGACTACGGTCTTCAACATGAAAACCAATGACTTTGACTTCCATCAAGGACCGGTATTTGCCGACATCGTGCTGGTGGACGAGATAAACCGTGCTCCTGCCAAGACGCAAGCCGCCTTGTTTGAGGTTATGGAAGAACGGCAGGTCAGCATTGACGGCACCACGCATCAGATGGGAGAACTCTATACGATTCTGGCAACCCAGAATCCGGTGGAGCAGGAGGTACTTATAAATTGCCCGAAGCGCAATTGGACCGTTTTTGATGAAGATAACCATGGGATATCCTTCGTTGGAGGAGGAGGTGGATATTCTGGAGCTTCACCACACGAATGCTTCGCTGGTGAAGTGGATAGTCTGACGCCTGTCCTTACAAAGGAAGAACTGCTGTCATTGCGCAGGCTGATGGAGCAGGTGTTTGTGGATCGTACACTGCTTCAATACATCGCGCTGATAGTGCAACAGACGCGTACCAGCAAAGCTGTGTATTTAGGAGCCTCTCCACGTGCATCTGTGGCAATGATGCAGGCTTCGAAGGCGTATGCACTGTTGCAAGGACGTGATTTCGTGACACCGGAGGACATAAAGTTCGTTGCTCCGTATGTACTTCAGCACCGCCTGATATTGACGCAGAAGCCGAGATGGAAGGTTATTCACCGGTAAAAGTGACGCAACGTCTGATTGATAAAGTGGAAGTTCCGAAATGAGACTGGGCCGCCGCTTCTATATGACTCTTGTGCTGATTATCCTGCTGATGGGTATCGGGTATGCTTTTGCTCCGTTCTTTACAATCGGGCAGTGGGCGCTGTTTGTCCTGGCCTTGTCGGTGCTGGTGGATGGGGTTATGCTCTATCGCGTTCGTGGCATCCGGCTTTCCGTCAGTGTGCTACTCGTTTCTCCAACGGAGATGAGAACGCCGTGAACATACGTGTGGAGAGCAGTTATCCGTATCCGGTAGCTGTGGAAGTAGTGGATGAGATTCCTTTTGTATTTCAGTTGCGGAATGTTGATTTCAGGATGAAGCTCCGGGCGAGTGAGGGCAGGACGATTACCTATCATCTGCGTCCCACGCGGCGGGGGATTTACTCTTTCGGACGGATTCGGGTGTTTGTGGCAGGCAGGATGGGACTGCTTTCCCGCAGATATACT